>Ga0247839_1002226_pt1 | contig 29760 bp, 11 predicted proteins | sample LaCruzMarch2015__6_FD_192405 | JGI IMG/M metagenome (GOLD analysis project Ga0247839, IMG submission 192405) | Freshwater microbial communities from meromictic Lake La Cruz, Castile-La Mancha, Spain - LaCruzMarch2015_16m | ecosystem: Environmental > Aquatic > Freshwater > Lake | place: Spain... | reverse complement strand
AATTTCCTGCCCGGCTATACCGTCACCCTCAAAGAGTTCCCGCGCGACAGCCTCAACATCAAATACCTGCTGGTGGGCGTCATCACCGAGGCGGCCCAGCCCCAAGCCCTGGAGGAGACCGCCGGCGGCGGCGGCACCGAGTTCTCCAACACCTTTACCTGCATCCCCTTCACGGTCCCCTACCGGGCGCCGCGGTTGACGCCGAAACCCTTCATCAGGGGATCGCAAACGGCCATCGTGGTCGGCCCGCGCGGCGAGGAGATCTATACCGACGAGTTCGGCCGCATCAAGGTCCAGTTCCATTGGGACCGTGAGGGCCAGGGGGACGAAAAGGCGTCCTGCTGGATCCGCACCAGCCAGGCCTCGGCCGGGGCCGGCTGGGGGTCCATGTCGATCCCGCGCATCGGCCACGAGGTGATCGTCGACTTTCTCGAAGGTGACCCGGATCGCCCCATCGTCACCGGGCGGGTCTACCACGGGACCAATCGTCCGCCCTATGCCTTGCCCGAACACAAGACCAGGACCACATTCAAGTCCAACTCCTCCAAGGGGGGCTCCGGTTTCAATGAGATCCGGATCGAGGACAAGAAGGGCCAGGAGCAGATCTTCGTGTTCGCCGAGCGCAATCAGGACACCCGGGTCAAGCGCGACGCACTGGAGTGGACCGGCCGCGACCGCCACCTGATCGTGAAGCGTCACCAGCTCGAGCAGGTGGAGAAGAAGAAGCATCTGATCGTAAAGGAAGACCTGCTCGAGAAGATCGAGGGTGACGTCCACCTGAGGATCAAGGGCGATCGGATGCAGGCGATCGAGGGGATGCAGAATCTCACCGTGGACGGTGATCGCAAGGAGTCCGTCAAGGGAGAGAACAATCTCCAGGTAACCGGCAATCAGAACCTGGCGACGAGCCAGACCTGGTCCCAAAAGGCGGGGGCGAACATGTTCGCCCAGGCCGGGTCGAACGTCGGGATCGCCGGCGGGACGAGCGTACACATCAAGGGCGGCATGAACGTGGTGGTCGAGGCCGGCATGAGTCTGACCATCAAGGCCGGAGGCGCCTTCATCAACCTGTCCCCCGCGGGCGTTGCCATCAGCGGTACACTGGTGATGATCAACAGCGGCGGGGCCGCCGCCTCGGGCAGTGGCTGCTCGCCCAATGGGCCAGCCGGCCCGGCGGACCCCGACCCGCCGGAAGAGGCGCAGGTGGCCGCGAGCGACAAGACCGGCAAGCTGGCGCAGGCGAAGGCGGCCCAGAAGCCGCCCAAACCGCAGACCTACGGCGCCCAGGCGGTTACGCTCAAACGCGCTGCCAAGGGCGGGACGCCATTGTGTACGCAATGTAAAGCGGCGAAGTAGCGGCAGCCACAGTCCAAACGACGAGGATTAATCCCACCGTGCCATCTCTGTCCGATTCGGCCATACAGACACTGCGCTCGGCGTATTTCGTGGGTGCAGACACCGCCACCTTCATGCTGCTGGACGGTGCCGCGAACCCCGCCATCATCGACCACCTCTACGACGACGAGGCAGACTTTTCCTGTCTCTTCACCGGCGAGTTGGAGCCCGATGTCCGGGAGACAGCGCCCTATCTCGTGGAACTGAAAGCCGGCGAACCATTCGCCGACTGGGTGATCGAGCATGGCTTCGGGAACCACTGGGGGGTCGTGCTGCGCTCCACCCTCGCCCGCGCGCAATTGCTGCGCCGCTTTCGTCAGGTGTTGTTCATTCGCGAAGAGGCGGGTGACCCCCTGTTCTTTCGCTTCTACGATCCGCGGGTCCTGCGGTCCTTTCTGCCGACCTGTCAGGGCGATGAACTCTGGCGCTGGTTCGACAACATCGACCATTATCTCGTGGAAGGTGACGAGCCCGGGCTGCTGCTGCGTCTCAGTGCGCCGGAGGAGCGCATCCGGTTTGAAGAAATCCGCCTCTGACAAACTGATCGATCACCCTGGAAAGAGCATTTGTTTCACGCAAAGACGCAAAGACGCAAAGTTTTTCAATGCGATATCCCTGTCGCACGGCTCACCTGCCGGGTGACGGGATCATCACTTGCAACGTTCTGTTCTTCTTTGCGTTCTTGGCGTCTTTGCGTGAGCAATTGCCGATTTTAGGATCACGCTTCTCGACCACGCACATCACTCACGGAGACCGACACAATGGCGCGCAAACGGGTTTGGTTGTCCTGGCTCCCGGCCGCGGCCGATGCGGGATCGATACAGGGCTTGACCGGCGCGCTGGGCAAGGCCGGGCTGGAGGTGGACGGCGCCCTCTTCAATCGCGATCTCGCCAAGGTCGGCTGGTCCGAAACCGCTGCGGCCCTGGTGGATGACGCGCGGGTCGACCTGTGGTTGGTGGTCGGCACGCTTGCCGACTTCGCCGACACCGGCGTCCGCTACGGCCTGTCCCTGGCCCAGGCAAGCGTCCTGGCCAAGCGTGCGCAACCCCTGCCGATGGTCATCGCGGGACTGGACGGCGCCCCGCAAGCGCCGGCCCTGCCACCGCTGCTGCAACGGGCGCGCTGCCTGGCCCCACCCCAGACCGGTTGGGCACCTCAGGTGGTCGCGGCGGCGATGCGGCGCGAACCGCCGCCGACGGAAGACTTTCGCTTCAGCATCATCGCGCACCCGGCCCTGGGTCAGTGGTTCGAGGTGGGTCCCATAGGTGCCGATCAATGGCGCGGCGCCATCTTCGGCATCGACGCCGGCGAGATCACCCATCAAGGGGTCGGGGCCAGCGGCTCCTTACCGCAGCAGTGCACCCTCGAGTACCCCAGTAAGGGTATTCGCGTCGACCTGGGCGGGCATTCCTATGAATGCTGGGCCGTCCGCAATACGCTCGAGCCCGGGCAATCGCACTTCGTGAGAGTGGTCGGCAGCCCCGGGCGCCTGCTGTTCGGGGAACTGCCGGAGCAGGATGAAGCCGATTTGCGGGTGCTTGAGCTGGTGTGATCCAGCGGCAACCCGTGACCGGCTACGACGGGGTGAATTTGCTGCCGGAGAACGACAGCCCCGAAACAGTCATGCTATCGTTTTGTCGCAATGGAATTATTATCCGCCGGGTCACGCTCGCCGAACTGGTGACCCTAAAAAGAGCAGTCAGCGATCAGCTTTCAGCATTTGGCTTTGCATTTCAAGAGTTTCTGACCACCCGGTGCATCACCTGTCGGGTGGGCGCCTGCGGCTCCAAGACGGCACGTAAGATGCTGATGCACTCATGGCTGACGGCTGACTGCTGACGGCTGACGGCTGACTGCTCTTTCCAGGGTGACGGACCTGTCCAGACTCAAGAAGACCGTCTCGCACTGGAGTTGGGGGCACTACATCGGACTTGAACAGGGTACGCGCTACCGGGTCACCACCGTCGACCATGGCGATATCCTGTTCGACATGACCACGGGCCGACCTCTCGACTAGGCTGGGAACCCGATGCGATCGTCATGGCGGCCATGTGCAGGTGTAGGTCGCCCTTCAGGGCGACCAGGCCTGCGGGCGCGCGCGGGGTCGCCCTGAAGGGCGACCTACAGTGGCGTCGGCCGGGCAATCTGATAGCGGGTAATCTTCTCCACCAGGGTGCGGCGCGGCACCCCCAGCAATTCGGCGGTGCGCGTCTGGTTCCAGTTGTTGGCCCGCAGATGGGAGGCGATCACCCGCGCCTCGTAGCGGCAGACCACCTCCTTGAGCCCGCCGCCCATCGCGGCCGTCAGTTCATCGTCTGCGCCCTGCTCACGCACCACCGCCAGCCGCGGCAGGTGCTCGGGCAGCACCACGCCCTGCGCTTCGGCCAGGAGCACGGCACGCTCGACCTGATTCTGCAGTTCGCGCACGTTTCCGGGGTAGTCGTATTCCAGCAGCAGGCGCAGCGCATCGGGGGCGATCCCTTTGATCCGCTTATCGTAACGCTGGGAGAAGCCGCGGATGAAGTGGTCCAGCAGGGCCGGTAGGTCCTCGCGGCGCTCACGCAGCGGCGGCACTTCCACGGGGAACACCATCAGCCGATAATAGAGGTCCTCGCGAAAGGCGCCGGCCGCGATCTGCGACTCCAGGTCACAATGGGTGGCGGCGATGACACGCACGTCCACCTGACGCGTCTCCACACTGCCCAATGACCGGACCTCACCCTCCTGCAGCACCCGCAGCAGCTTGGCCTGCAATTCGATCGAGAGGTCCCCGATCTCATCGAGGAACAGGGTGCCGCCATCGGCCTGTTCGAACAGCCCCTTCTTGTCGCCCACGGCCCCGGTGAAGGCGCCGCGCCGATAGCCGAACAGTTCACTCTCCAGCAAGCCCTCCGGGACCGCAGCACAGTTCTGCGTCACGAAGGGGCGCGCGGACCTCTTGCTGTTACGGTAAATGGTACGCGCCACCAGTTCCTTGCCGGTCCCGGTCTCGCCCCGAATCAATACCGTCACATCGGAGTTGGCGATCTTTCCGAGCAGCGCGAACAGCCGCTTCATCGCAGGACTGTCGCCGATGATGCCGCCGCGCTCAGCGCAGGCCGAGCCCTGCGTCCGCAGGGTCTCGTTCTCCTCTCGCAGGGCACGATTAGTGGTGTCGAGCACATCGATCAGGCGGCGCTTCTCATCGAGCAGTTTCACGTTGTCGATCGCCACCGCGGCCTGCGAGGCGAACGCCTGGATCAGGCCCTCGGTCGCCTGGTCGAAACCGCTGATCGCCCCGTCGGCGCCGCGGCAATTGGCCAGTTGCAGGACCCCGTTGGTGGTCTCCTCACAACCACGCAAGGGAACCGTGATCAGTGAGCGGGTACGGTAGCCGAGCGCCCGGTCACTGCGATGGATGTCCGTGAAATCGAAGCCGGCATGGGCGTAGACATCTGCCACGTTCACCAGGCGCCCGGCAAAGGCGCAATAGGCGCAGACGTGGCGCGTATTCGGGCCGCCCTCGCCGCTCAGGGGGACCTGATCGAGGGCGCCGGGGGTCAGGGTCAGGCGCCCGTGCTGGGTGGCGGTGAGGCACAGGGTGCGCTTGGTGCGATCCAGAACATAGATGCGGCCAACCTCGGCGCCCGTCAGCTTGCGGGCGGCACTCACGATCATAGCGAGCAGCTTGTTGAGATCCCGCTCCGTGGAAAGCGAGATATTGATATTGACCAATTCCGCAATCGCCGCTAGTGGGTCGCGTATCCACTCCATTGCATCCATCCCCTGTTTAGCAGCCGGTGACCGAATCCCCGGCCGTGCGTCTATCCATTGGCGGACGCCGTGACCCGGACTGGATCAGGCGGCGACCACGCCCCCTTTGTTTCAGGCCGGGTGATCGCACCCGGCCGGCGGTCGAGGGTCCGCACCGCGGACCAGCGCCCCGCACACCGTCACCTCAACCAAGCCGCGGGTCGGAGCGCCGGCATCTTGCCGGCCCGCCGCCGCAAGGCGGCGAATTGGCGCCGCGCCTAGTCCATAACCCATCGGCCACGAGAAAGAGTGACGGCGCTCCGCGCCGTGGCCGGCAAGATGCCGGCGCTCCCAAGGTCAGCCCCGCAGCCCCGGTCCCTCAGGTGAAGTTGAGGGCAAAGCCCCCGCCCTCGCCGATGGCCACCTCCAGGGCACTGGGGAAGACCTCCTGCCCCATCCGGCCGAGGATCTCGGTGGCGATCTGCGGCAACAGATTGGCATTGATGATGTAGTCGATATTGCGGGCCCCGGTCTCGACCTCCGTGCAGCGCGCCGCGATCTGCGCGACCACCTCCGGCGTATAGGTGAAACTCATGCGATGGCTGGCCAGCAGGCGCTGCCCGACCTTGCGCAGCTTCAACTCCACGATCTCCCCCATTATACCCTGTGAAATCGGGTAGAAGGGAACGATCTGCATCCGCGCGAGCAGGGCCGGCTTGAAATGATCGCTGAGCACCGGGCGGATCGCCTCCAGCATGACCTCGGGGGCCGGAAAGTCGCCGCCCGCGCACAGTGCGGTGATGATGTCGGAGGCGAGATTGCTGGTGAGAAAGCAGATGGTGTTCTTGAAATCGATGAGCCGCCCCTCCCCGTCGGAGAGGGTGCCCTTATCGAACACCTGATAGAAGAGGTTCATCACCTCGAGATCGGCCTTCTCCACCTCGTCGAGCAAGACGACCGAATAGGGACGCTGGCGCACCCCCTCGGACAGGACCCCCCCCTCGCCATAGCCCACATAGCCCGGCGGCGAGCCGATCAGGCGCGAGACCGTGTGCTTCTCCTGGAACTCGGACATATTGATGCCGACGACGAATCGCTCACCGCCGAACAGCAGGTCGGCCACGCCCAGGGCCATCTCCGTCTTGCCCACGCCGCTCGGCCCGACCAGCAGGAACACGCCCATCGGTGCGTTGGGATTGGCCAGGCCGGTCTTGGCCGCGCGGATGCCCTGATCGAGTGCGGCGATGGCATGGTCCTGACCCTTGATCCGCTTGGTCAGCTCGGCGCCGAACTCAAGGACCGTGCGGGCCTCGTCGCGCACCATCTTCCCGAGCGGGATGCCGGTCCAGTCCGCGATCACCCGCCCGATCACCTCGGGCGTCACCTCATAGTCGACCAGCGGGTTGTCGCCCTGCAATTGCGCCAGTTCCCGTTTCAAGTCCTCCAATTCGGCCTTGATGACGGCCGCCGGGCGCCGCGGCGGCGGCTCGGCCCCCGCGACGGCCCCCTCCTCGGTCACCGCGTCCGCCGGCTCGCCGCTCAACTCGCGCCGTAGTCGCAGGACCTCCAGGGCCTTGTCGCGCTCCCGCTCCCAGCGCGCCTGGAGCGCCAGGGCATCGGTCTGGAGCCGATCGATCTGCGCATCCAGTTCCGTCAGGCGCCCGTCGTCGAGTCGCACGCCGGTCTCGATGTCGCGGGCGATGGCCGCGCGCTCGCGCGCCAGGGTGCGGCTCAACCGCTCACTGGCCTCGAGCTGGTCCGGTTTAGCGCTGACCGAGATCTTCACCCGCGCCGCCGCCGTATCGAGCACATCGACGGCCTTGTCCGGCAGTTGCCGCCCCGTGATGTAACGCGCGGACAGGCGCGCCGCCGCCTCCACCGCGTCGTCGCGAATATAGACGCCGTGCGACTTCTCATAGGTCTCGCGCAGCCCGCGGATGATGACTACGGCCTCCTCCGGGGACGGCTCATCGAGCTTCACCAATTGGAAGCGCCGCGCCAGGGCCGGGTCCTTCTCGAAATATTTCTTGTATTCTGACCAGGTGGTTGCGGCGATGGTGCGCAATTCGCCGCGCGCCAGCGCCGGTTTCAGCAGATTGGCAGCATCGGACCCGCCGGCCGCACCGCCGGCGCCGATCAGGGTATGGGCCTCGTCGATGAACAGGATGATCGGGGTGGGCGAGGCCTTGACCTCGGCAATCACGTTCTTCAGGCGATTTTCGAATTCGCCCTTCACACTCGCCCCGGCCTGCAGCAGGCCCAGATCGAGCCCGTAGATCTCCACCCCCGCCAGCACATCCGGCACCTCGCCCTGGACGATGGCGAGTGCCAGCCCCTCGATTACCGCGGTCTTGCCCACGCCCGCCTCACCCACGGCGATCGGGTTGTTCTTCCGCCGCCGGCCCAGGATATCGATGATCTGGCGAATCTCGCGGTCACGGCAGAAGACCGGATCGATATCCCCGGCACGGGCACGCCCGGTGAAGTCGATGGTATAGCGCCCGAGCGCCGTGTCCTCGGCCGCCGGGCGGCGCGCGCCCGACTCCGGGGCCGCCTGCCGGGACGCCAGGGCCGCACTCTCCGAGGAACCCGCGGTGGCATCGAGAAAGTGCGCGCGCAGATTCTCGGCCGAAACCCCCGCCAGCGCATCGGTGTAGGGCGTACCGCCATAGCGATTGGGATTCGCCAACAGGACCGCGATGAGCACTCCGGAGCGCACCTCCGCCAGCCCCATCTCTACGGACGCCAGCATCCAGCCCTCCTGAATCCACTCGATGAGCAGGGGGGCGAAGACGGGCCGGCCGGTATTCCCGCGCCGCCCGCTCTCCACGCTACGCTGGATGGCCCGCGTCAGGTCCTGCTCATCAACCCCGTAGTGCCGCAGGATGGCCTGGAGGTCCTGACCGGGATGCTCGATGAGCTTCGCCAGGACATGCTCGATCCCTACCTCATAACTGCCCTGGGTCATGCACAGGGCCGCCGCACCCTCCAGTGCCTGTTTACAGGTCCGGTTCAATTTCCCGATCAGAGACCGCAGATCGATAGTTAACATCGCTATACTCTCCTTGCCCCATTAGATTGCCGATCGCCGGGGCAGCCCGGCGTGTTACTCATACCCTGGCCGGAATTAGCGGTCCCGCCGGCCCCGACGTCACCTCGGAACGCGCGCCTCGGGCGGAACGCCGCAGGCGGTCCCGTCAGGTGTGGCGACGGCCTGGCGGATCGCCCTGCGGGCATCCACCCTACGGCGCTCCCCCCGGATCCCAGCAGCGCGTAGGGCGGAACGCCACAGGCGGTTCCGCCTGGTTCGGCACCGGCCTGGCGGATCGCCCTGCGGGCATCCGCCCTACGCGGAGAACTCGACATGACCGTCCTCTTCGCGTTCACCGAGCCAGGTGGACCAACCCAATTGGCACAGGCAGTCCTCCTCCAGCCGCAAGGATGGGATCTCCGCCGCGCTCAAGACCAGTTCAAAGTCGCAGCGCAACTGGTCGATCAGCAGCAGCGATACCAACTCGCGGGCCGCCGTCTCATCCTTGCCGCCGGGCAGAAAGCCCTGAAAGCGCCCGAATCCCAACGGCCCGAACCGCACCCGAATCCGCCCGGCGCAGTCCGGCACCGAGTCCCCCATGGTCAGGTCCAGGCCCAGGCAGCAATTGGCCTCCCCCAGCCGCGCCTGCTGATCAGGCGGTATCTGCGCCAGTTCCGGCACGAACTGATCGATGGCGACCGGCACCCCCGGGAAATAGTGCGCCAGGACCCCGCGCAGCATGGGCGCGGAGTGCTTGCGCATGGCAATGATCCCGGAATACGCCAGGAGCCGCTGCCAGTTGAGCGAGGTCCCCTCACGCAGCGACGGGTGCAACACCCCCATCAGCGCAAACAGCCACTGCGAGATCGGGTCCGAACCGTCGCAGCGATACTCCCGGTAATAGCGGTATTTGGTGCAGCAGCGGCGGAACAGGGACACCAGGCGGTGCTGGAAGAGGTCCAGAAAGTCCCGCACCGCGTGCTCGTCCAATTCCCCGTGAACCAGGTCCTCGGTATACCACAGCGGCAGCGGCGAGCCCTGTCCATAGAGCCCGAGAAAGTTCACCACCATGCGATACCTGGCCTCCCCATCGGCATCCTCCAGGCGTTCGATCCGGTCGATATCGGAACTGGGGAACCCGAGCGAGAAATTACCGATGAACCGCACCGCCTCGCGGGCGACGGGTCCGCGATAGCCCACGCGCGCACACCCGGGCCGGCGCGCCTCGATCAGGTCCACCGCCTCGAAGAATGAAAACTCCCGGGCCTGCTCTTCGAGCGCATCGCTCAGAGCAGCGGCAGCAACCCGTCTTGTCTCGGCCATAGATATTCTTCCTTACGCTCGCTACCGATCACCTTCAATTCATGGAACGAATTCACGCTGGCATAGAGCCCGAGAAACTCGTTAAGCACCGTTGCAAACAGAAACATCCCGGACTCCCCGAGCGCACCGGGTCCGCCGAAGCTGCGCTCGCGCAGGGTCAACGTGATCCGCCGCCCGCGCACCGGCAACCCGCCCTTGAGGCGCATGACTTCCTCGTCCTGGATCGACTCGATGCCCTTCATCCGCGCATCGGACTCGCGCTTCGCCTGCTCGTCGAGCGTCGCACGAAAGTCGTAGGTCGCCAGGATCTCGCGCAACGCCCTGACGTTGGACAACGAATCATGATTCAACGCCATATTGGAGACCAGGCGCCAATGCAGCCTGGTATCGAGCGGCGGCGCCAGGGTCGGGCTGACCTTGGAGATGTTCTTGAAGGTCACATACTCCGGGGAGTCGTCCGAGGCCAAGTCGATCTCCCCCACGCGCAACAACTCCGGCAGGTTGCGGTTGGTGCAGGTCAGATCGAGCGAGATCGTCTCCACGCCCGGCACGGCCCCGATGCTGGCCCCGGCCGCGGTCACGAAAGAGATGTAGGTCTCCACCCCGCGGCCGACTACCGCGGGGGTGAGCAGCAGCCGGTAATAACTGGCGTCCTCGCCTTCATCCTGCCCCGGCTCGTGCTCATGGGCAAAGGATTCAAATTCGACGAAGGTCCGGTCCTTGCCGGTGCCCTGCATGGTGCCCTTGACGCTGTCGATGCTGTAGACCTCAAAGAAGCGCGGCTGCGCGGAATGGGGCCGCACCCGGTACTCCGTCTGGCGATGCTCGAAACGGATCGGATCGCCGTCGTGCGGGAAGAGATTGACCACCGGCGTGCAGTGCAGTCTGACATGATCCCGACGCACCCGCACATGGTCGTCGAGCGGCCGGGAAAAGCGAAAACGGATCGTCAACTGCTCGACCCACTGGACCTCTCGCAGAAAGCCCAGGCCGTTGAGATCGAGAAAATGGAACTTCTCCGGGAGGCTGAAGTACTCCTGCAGCAGGCGATAGCCGCTGAAGGCGTTATCCGGATAGGGCAACAGCGCCTCCTCATCCCGGAAGCCGACCGGCTGCAACTGATCGAGCGGGTGCTTGAAGACCTTCTGCTTGCCGTCCCCCAAGAGCGCCGTGATCTCGATCTCCACCAGATACCGGCGCAGCCACAGATAGAGCACGGTGCCGACGGCCGACTCGCGATCCGAATGCAGGTAGAGCCGCAGCCGCTCCAGTCCGGCGCGATCCAGCGCCGCCCCGCCCAGCGGTGTGATCGCCAACTCCAGGACCCCGCCGCTGCCGACACCGCGATACTCCACAGACGACAGGGCAACGGGCTGCACCTCGACGTCATAGCAGGTGCGGAAGCGCGGCTTCACCGGCGGGTCGCCGAGCGGGCGCCCATCGACCTTGCGCCCCCGGACAATGAGCTGCCGCTCGGTCAGTGCCCCTGACGTCGGTGAGAACTCCAGGATCGACATGCAGGGAACCGGCCTCAAATAATGGGGCCACAGCACCCGCATCAGTGAATGGGTCAGCTCCGGGAATTCGTCGTCAAGCTTCTGGCGCAGGCGTCCGGTGAGAAAGGCGAAACCCTCCATCAGCCGCTTGACGTCCGGGTCCGGATCGGTCGGCGACAGAAAGGGCTCGAGCTTGGCGTTCTCCTTCACGAATTCGCCGCCGAGCTCGATCAGATAATCCAGTTCATCCTGAAAGTAGTCGTTGAACGACATGGGTTAGGCCTCGACGCGGAACTTGCCGTCGTCATCCATCCGGGTACGGAAATAGACCGGCTTGGTCATCCCTTTGAACAGCAGCCGGGCGGTGATCTTGAAGCGCAGGGTTAGTTGATCGCCCGCGTTGGACTCGGAGCTGACCGTGATATGGCTCAGGCGCGGCTCGAAGTCGTCGAGCGCCCGCTTGATGGCCATGCGGAATTCCACATTCGCATCGGCATGGGCGCGCGTCAGGCTGGAAATGTCCGGCAAGCCGTAATCCGGGCGCGTCAGGACGCTGCCCTGGCGCACGTTCAGCAACCGCTCCAGGTGGCGCAGCACCGACTCGGCGACCAGGACCGGGTTCAGGTCGATCTTGGTCTCACGCCGCCCGGCACTGATTCGCTCCAGCAGTGAACTTTCTTGCGCCATGGTCATTCACCCGATCTCGTATGATTTTTAAGGCTATCACTGGTCCGCACGGCGGACCCTACGGCTCACGTTCACTCGTCCGCTACGGCTGGTCCGCACAGCGGACCCTACGGCATTCCCGCCGAGTCCGCCGTGCGGACCCTCCGCGGCGTCGTCCCCGTAGGGTCCGCTGCGCGGACCAGCCGCGGCGACGACGCCCACGTAACCGCGCCGACGCACCTGAACTTGAGCCGACGCGCACCGCGTAACGCCCCGACCGCCTACTTCTGATCGAGCTTGCCGACCAACGACAGGGTGAAATCCGCGCCCATATACTTGAAATGCGGCTTCACCTTCATGTCCACGCGATACCAGCCGGGATCACCCTCCACGTCCTCGACCACGATCAGTGCCTCGCGCAGCGGCCGGCGGCTGCGCACATCCGGCGAGGGGTTCTCCTGATTGGAGACGTACTGGCTGATCCATTTGTTCAGCTCCTGGGCCAGACTGCCTTTGTCCTTCCAACTGCCGATGTTCTCACGCTGCAGTACCTTGATATAGTGGGCCAGGCGGTTGATGATGAACATATAGGGGAGCTGGGTACCGAGCTTGTAGTTGGTCTCGGCCTGCTTGCCCTCCTTGCTTATCCCGAAGAACTTGGGCTTCTGGACCGAGTTGGCGGAGAAGAAGGCGGCATTGTCGCTGCCCTTGCGGAACACCAGCGGGATGAAGCCGGCCTCGGCCAGCTCGTATTCCCGGCGATCCGACACCAGCACCTCGGTCGGGATTTTGGTTTCCAACTGCCCCATCGCCTCGAATTGGTGCAGGTTGAGGTTCTCCACCTCCCCGCCGCTCTGGGGCCCGATGATATTCGGGCACCAACGGTAGTTCGCGAAACTGTCGGCGATGCGCGAGGCGAAGGCGAAGGCGGTGTTGCCCCACAGATAGCGCTGGTGATCCGCCTCGATCGATTCGCGGTACTCGAACGCCTTGACCGGATTGGAGGTCGGGTCATAGGGCAGGCGCAGCAGGAAGCGCGGCATGGTCAGCCCGACATAGCGCGAATCCTCGGATTCGCGAAAGCCGTTCCACTTGGCATATTGGGGACCGTCAAAGATGGCCTTGATGTCCTTGAGATTCACAAGTTTCTGAATATCGTCCACGCCAAAGAAGGCGGGCGAGGCGGCGGCGATGAAGGGGGCGTGCGACATGGCGGCGATGCTGGCCACCGACTGGAGCAGCTTGATATCCTGGGGGCCGGCGTCGAATTCGTAGTTGCCGATCATGACCCCCACCGGCTGGCCGCCGTGGGTGCCGTATTCGGAGGTATAGACGTGCTTGTAAAGGCCGGACTTGGTGATCTCGGGGGCGTCCTCGAAGTCCTCGAGCAGGGCCTCCTTGGACACGTTGAGGATCTCGACCTTGATGTTCTCGCGGAAGTTGGTCTGGTCTACCAGATACTTGAGGCCACGCCAGGCGGACTCCATCTGCTGGAGTTGGGGATGGTGGAGGAGTTCGTCGATCTGGGCGCTCAGCTTGGCGTCGATCTCGGCGATCATCTCATCGACGACGCGCTTGTGGACCCGGTCGTTGGCATGGCTGGGCTCCAGCATCTGACCGATGAACGCCTGGACCCCGCGTTTGGCCAGCGCATAGGCCTCCACATCCACCGGCTTCATATTGGTTTCCTGCAGGATCTCGTCCAGCAGGGACGGCGCCTCGGTCAAGAGCGTCTCACCTTCGGATTGTAGTGCTTCGTTCTCAGCCATCGTGTTACTCCAGGAGCTATCGTTCGGGGGCCTAGATCAAAAAATGCCCGCCATGGGCAGGTGTAGGTCGCCCTTCAGGGCGACCAGTCCGTTGCGCTCGCGCGCGCTCGCCCTGAAGGGCAACCTACATCCTGACTCCCACGCTCCAGCGTCACTGCCGTCAAGTTAAGTGCCGCTGCCAAAACGCCTGGAGTCCAAGGCTTCAGCCTTGGACCGCGCCAAGGCTGAAGCCTTGGACTCCAGGCGGAGCTGAGGCTCTTATGGCTTCCACGCTCCTGCGTGGGAGCAAGCGCGGGCGCTCCGCGTCCGGCTCCTCAATGGGACGCGGAGCGCCCGCGCGGCATTCCCACGCGGGAGCGTGGGAACGAGAGGCCGCAGGCCGCTGGCCGGGATCATGATCAAGGCCCGTTCGGGAGATGTCGTTTAAGAGATTGCGGATCAGCCCTGCCCACTCTTGATCTCGTTCACCAGCCGCTCACGCGCCTCGGCGTCTTCGAGGATCGACTGCAGGTGTTTACGAAACGCCGGGACATTGCCGAGCGGGCCTTTCAGGAAGGACAGCGCATCGCGCAGTTCCATGAGCTTGTTGAGTTCCGGCACCTGACGCGCAATCTGCTCGGGAGAGAAGTCCTTGAGCGACTCAAAGCGCAGGTGCGCCGCCAGCTCTTCGCCCTGCTCGCCCGACAGGCGGTCCGGGACATTGAGTGACAGGCTGAGATTCTGCTTCTTCATCACCTCTTCCAGGTTGTCCTTATCCACATTGACCGGCGCGCGCTCTTCAAGCGAGTCCTCCTCGACCCGCATGGTAAAATCCCCCAGCACCATCATCTTCAGGGGCAGTTCGACCTCCACCTTGGCATCCCCGGTGGATGGGCGGTAGACGATGTTGACACGCTCTTTCGGTGCGACTGAGCCTTCTCTGGGCATGATGCAATCCTCGCGGTTGGAATTCGATCAGAGTTCATTGAGGGTCATGGCCGCCGCCACGTCGTAGCGACACAGCCGGGCGAGCATCCGCTGGTGCAGCTCCGGGCGCTCCTGGCCCGGCGGCCCAGCGGCGGCCGTCTTGGTCTGCACCGCCACATAGAGCTGGGCCACCTCCAGCGCCAGCGCGGGTTCCCACTGCTCGAGTTGGAACTGCTCGACCAGCGCCTCCAGGTGGACGAGTTGGACCGCCGCGATCGGCAGCAGGCCCGCATCGACACAGGCCCGCGCCTGCGCCAACTCCCAGAAGAAGCGCTCGCGCAGGCCGCCCGCGCGCGCCACCCCCTCACGGAACAGGGCGAGTGCCTCCGCCACCTTGCCCTTGACGGCCAGGGTCGCGGCCTGCGCGGCGACCTCCGTCCAGGGGGCCGCGTCGCCGCCGGGGCCGGGCGCACCCGCCGCGGCGGCCGGCACCACCTCGCTGCCGATCCAACTGTGGGTGAGGTCGTCGGCCACGGGGCTGCCCTGCAGGAAGCGCAGACGGGCAAGCTCGGGATAGCGCCGCAGGATGGCCGCAAGCCCCTGCACCACGGCGGCGCGCGCGTCCTGGTAGCTGGGACCCAGTTCCTCCAGGGCCGTGGCGACCAGGCGCTGGCCGTCGAGCCAGTAATAGCTGCCCGAGGCCAGGGTCTTTTCCACCTCGTGGATCAGCGTGTTCCAGTCCCCCTGCCGGCGCAACTGCTCGAACAGCCGCCGCCGCTCCAGCGCCGGCTCCGGGAGCTGCATCACCCCGTCCTGGCTCGGCGGCAGCCGCTCCAGTTCCAGCCAGATCGCCGCGCGCAGCATCGCGTAGGGCCGCGGATCGGCAAGCCGCTGCTCGCGCAGGGTCGCGGCCACCGACACCAGGGCATTCTTGATGTCCCGCAGGGCCCGGCCACTGTCGCCGCCGAGTTGCATCGGCGGCGCCTGCACGGGCGGTGCCGCGGGTGCCGGGGCCGGGGTCGGGGCCGGCGTCACCGGCGCGGGCGCCGCCTGGACCGCGGCGGGTACGAACGCCGGCAGGGCAACAGCCGGTGGCTCGGCCAGCGCCGCGCCACCGGCGTCGTCGACCGGTGCCGCGGCAGCGACCGCCGCGGCGGGCGGCGGCGGTGACAGGGGCGCGGGCGCACTCACCGGCGCCGCGGTCTCCGCCGCCTCCTCGGCCCGCGCGAGCGCCGCGACCTGGAGTTGCCCGAGGCGCGTCGTCAGACGATGGAGGATCGGCGCAAAGTCGCCCAGGGCCACCCCCACCCGGGCGTCGATCTCCTCCAGGCTCGCCACCGCATCGGTCAGGAAGGGTGCCGCCCCGGCGTCCGGCTCAGGCTCCTTATCGAGCGCGGTCACCAGCCGCTCGGCCAGCCAGTCCAAATAGGCGCCGCGCATCTTGGCGCGCCGTGGTGGGGGAAAGATCTGGAGCCAACGCGACTCATCCATCAGGTCCCGCAGGACCGCAAGCCCAAGCGCGAGACCCTCGAAGCCGTTGGTCTGGTAGAGCGCCATCGTCAGCCGGCAAGCGATCCGCCAATCCTTCGCCCGGGTCTCCAGGATCTGGACTGCGCCCTCCGCAACCCGCGCCCAGGCGACCGCGGCCGGGTCGGTCTGGAGCTTGTCGATCTGCGCCTCCACCGCCTCGAACCGCGGGTCGTCCAGGGGGTCCAGGCCGAAGGGAGCCGCCCCCGGGATCGGCGTCACGGCCAGCATCCGCCAGCCTGGGTCAAGCCTGATCATGGTCGCGGGCGCTCCCGGCGCGGACAGCGAGTCTTCCGAAGGCGTCGGCGCTGGCTGGCCCCGGTCGGTCCAGGCGACCCGCCGCCGCGCCCATCCCAGTCGCGCGGCCCATCAGCGGGGGAACAGATAGCTGCCGACCCGCGCGGGGACCAGCGGGCCGTTCCAGGTCAGTTCGATCCCGTCGGGGATCCCCCGCGGCGGATCCGACGCCGGGACCATCTCCGGTTCGCCTGACGACAACTTGTTATCGCCGCCCTCCTCCTCGCGCTGGTCCGGTGGCAACTGCAGGCCGTTGCCCTCCAGCGACAGGATCTCCTGCTCACCGCGCAGCAGGGCCTCGTTGACCCGCTTTGGCTTTTCCTCCGAGGAGCGCTGGCTCTGGCCGGACGCGTCCCGCGCCGCGCTGCTCAAGACCACCAGGTTGCCCCCGGTCATCGAGGTCTGGAGCAGGGGCCCCCCGGGGAACAGCACATAGAAGGAGTAGAGCGGCTTCTCGATCAGGCCGTCCAGCGCCCGACCACCGGCGGAATCCACATACGCGGAGCCGTCATAGGCCAGCTTGATCTGCTCCACAGCGGAGCCAAATCGCAAGGGATCATTGGGCCCGCCGCCAATCTGCCCACCCTGAGTCCCACTGATTGCCTGGATCGTCACGACCTTGGACTGAATCACGGAGTTCGGGCCCGCACCCACCACGTTGCCGTTGATGGCGGTCACCTTCAGGGACGCCGATTCGATGTTCGCCAGGGTCACGGTATTGGCCGCCGCATACTCGACGCTACCGCCCAGATTGCGGGTCGCGGCATTCGCGGCCATGGTGACCGCACCGCCCAGGAACCCGGGGTTGACGTTGGGGTCCTCGATGTGAGTAAAGACGGCGATCGAGCCCCCGGTCCCGGTCACCGTAAGGTCCGCGTTCTGCTTCACGCCGGCGTCGCCGACCAGTTGCATCTTGCCCGTCGCGATACGAACCGGCGCGTCGATGACCAGCGTCCCGCCGTGCAGGTCCACCCCTGCACCGGTCGATATCCCACTGTTGGAGACGCGCATCGCACCGGTCGTGGAGAACTCCGCCGCACCGGCCGTGCCGTTGAGTTCGAGAGCACCCTGATTGGCGACTCGCACCAGGCCACCGGCCTTGAAGCTCAGGCGCGCCGTTGCGCTCTCCAGGGCATCGGTCGTGCCGATGCCGCGACCGGCGATCAGCGACAGGACGCTGGCCGTCAGATTCAGGTCCTTCCCGTTGGCATCGCTCATCTCGCCGGCAACGTTCAGCGCAATGCCGGCCCCCTGGGCAACGATCGTCCCCACGGCCAGATCACCGGACACGGTCAGATTGAGAGGACCGCCCAGGGTCAGATCGAGCCGCCCGGTGATACGGGAATTCGCCACTGTCAGCGCCCCGCTGTTGGTGATCGCCGTCGCCCCGGTGTCCAACTCCAGGTTCGTCACCTGGGTCTGAAGCGGCCCCGCCGTCGATCCCACGCTCCCGCCCCCCGAAATGACCAGGGTATTGGCGGTCACATTGTTCTCAGGACCGTTGGCATCGATGATCCCCCCGGCCGGAGTGAGCCGCACCCGGTATCCGGGAGCGGTGATCTGATGCAGGGTCAGGACGCCGGAATTGACCAGATCGAGGTCACCGACCAGCGTCGAGTTGAGCAAGGTCAGGGCGCCGACATTGTCCAGAAAACTCGGGCCGACATTGGTCAAACGCATGGTACCGATACTGGTGCGCAGTCGCTGCGCGGCTGAGCCCACGCTGCCCGTATCATTGATCTCGAGGGCCGGCCCGCTGACCGAGCCCCCACCGCCGAGGCTGTTCGCGCTCTGGATACGGAGCACCCCGAGTGGAACCGACTGACCGATCGTGGCGTCCAGAACAATACCGCTGCCCCCGGCCGTCAGGGTCAACGTCTCGGCCGCCCCGGAACCCTCGGCGTTGACGCTACCACCGAGGCTGATACCACCACCCAGGCCCCCGGCACCAGTGGCGTCGAGCCGGGTATCCTCGGTCAGGGTGGTCGCCGTCGCGGTCCCCCCCAGGACGATCGGGTTGTCGGTCGTCGCGATGGAGCCGGCCAGCTTGATACGGGCCGGATTGACCGCCGCGAGACCGCCGACGAAGAGACTGAAGTCGGACAGTTGGTCTCCCAGGGTCAGGGTGCCGGTGTTGTTGAATTGGGTGAGGCCCCCACCATAGACCAGATTGTTCGCCCCGAGCAGCGTCAGATCATAGCCCTGGGCCGAGGTGCGCAGATCACCGACGTTGAGATTTCCTCTGACGGTGACGGTACCGACGCTGTCGAGGAGTCCGAGGTCCAGAGCCCGCGCCGTAATACCACCGAAGCTCAGGCGACCCACGCTCATGACCTGAACCACGCCAAGCGGATTGGCCCCGCCGATGTCGGCCTTGAACGCGAGGTCCCCGGTGCCGGCGATCAACCTGAGGTTCTCGACTGCCGGGTCGGCATCGCCATCGACGGTGCCGTCCAGGACAATCGTGCCGTCACCCCCCACGGCACCGCCGGTCACATCGAGCGTGACATTCTCGGTCAAGGTGATCGGCGTATTGTCGTCACCCATGGCGATGGTCGTATTGCTGGTGGTGATGGTACCAGCCAGATTGATCCAACTCGGGGCAGTTGCCGTCAGCCCCCCGACGAAATGACTGGTGTCGGTCTCCTGGTCACCCAAGGTCAGGATGCCGCCACTCCTGAAGACGGTGGCCGTCGGTTCACGGATCAGATTGTGTGCCCCGAGTAGCGCCAGGTCATACCTGCTCGCCGCGGTCAACAGGGTAGTGAGGTCGAGATTCCCGGTGGCCGTGACGGTCCCGGCGCTATCAAGGCTTGCGAGGTCCAGACGCTGCGCCGTGATGCCGGCAAAGGTGACGCGGCCCGCGCTGAGGATCGTGACCACCCCAAGCGGATTCGTCGACCCCCCGATATCGCCCTGCACGGCAATGTCACCCCTCCCAGCGGCTAAGGAGAGGTCCCGCGCAGGCCCGCCGATCTGACCGTTGACGGTGCCGCCCAGGATGAGGTCGCCGTGAGTCGCATCAACGGCGCCGCCGGTCCCGTCCAGCACGGTGTTGTTCGTCAGGAGGAGCGGCGTATCCGCGTCGCCCAAGGCCAGCGCGCTATCCACGGCCTTGATGGTGCCGGCGAGCATGATCGAGCGCGGGGCCGTTGCGGTCAGGCCGCCGACAAAGACACTGGTATCGTCCGCTGCATCACCGAGGGTCAGGGTACCGCTGTGGTTGAAGACGGTGACCCCAGCGATGCTGTTGGCCGCACCGCGCACGCTGACGTCGTAGGGGCCGCTACCGGCCCCGACCGTCAAGCCGGTGCCGAGCATGAGGCTCCCTTGCAGGTCGACCAACCTGCCGGCCGCGGTGTCGACCAGATTCAGGGTCTGGGCGCTGATCGCCGCGAAGGTGGCGCCACCGCTGTTGGCAAGGGTTATGGTACCGATGTCGGTACCGATGTTGCCGACCTCGATCGCCCCGGCGCTGTTGAAGGTCAAGTGCGAGGCGGGGAGGCCCGCCGTCCCCGTCACGCTCACCACACTGATCAAATCGGCCAGTCCGGTCCCCAAGGTGAGCGTCACCCCATCCGACAGTGTCGTCGCGCCCAACCGGAGCGCGTTACCCTTGCCGTTGACACTGGTATCGCCTGACACCGCTGTAGCACCAAAGCGCAAGCCGTCATAGCCACTGAAGGCAAGCCCATCGAGCCGGACGCTACCGGGCAGGCTGGTCGCGGTATCGCCGTCACCCAGGGTCACGTCACCGTCAAAGCGTAACCGGCTGCTGTCGGCCAAGGCCACCAGACCGGCATTGCCGCCCACGAGGCCCTTGAACCAGATCAGCCCGGTGACGCCGTCGGCCACGGTCAGTGCCGCCCCGGTGCCGCTGCCCAGGTTGCTGAGATCCCCGGTCACCGTCGTGGTCCCAGCCCCGATCCCCGCCGCCAGCGTCAGGTTCTGGCCGCCGCCGGCCAGCGACCCAAGGGTAATATCGCCGTCGTTGGAGTCGAGCATCACCGGCCCGAACAGCGTGGTCGCCCCGAAGCTCAGGCCGTCATAGCCGCTGAAGGTCAGGCCGCCAAGCTGAACGATCCCGGGCAGGCGGGTCGCGGTGTCGCCGTTGCCCAAGGTCACGACACCGTCAAAGCGCAACTGGCTGTTGGCCGCAGCGGCCGCCAGACCTGAGTTGCCGCCCAGGGGACCCTTGAACCACACCAGGCCGGTGACGCCGTCGGACACCGTCAGCGCGGCCCCGGTGCCGCTGCCCAGGTTGCTGACATCCGCGGTCAGGGTCGTGGTCCCGGCCGCGATGCCCGGGGCCAGGATCAGGTTCTGCCCGCCACCGGCGAGCGACGCGAGTACGATGTTGCCGCCGTTGGAATCGAGCGTCACCGGCCCGCCGGACAGGGTGGTCGCCCCGAAGCTCAGGCCGTCATAGCCGCTGAAGCTCAGGCCGTCGAGTTGCACGGCGCCGGGCAGGCTGGTTGCGGTGTCACCCTTGGCCAGGGTCAGGTCGCCGTCAAAACGCAGCTGGCTGGTGTCGGCCAGGGCCACCAGGCCGGCGTTGCCGCCGACGAGCCCCTTGAACCACACCAGGCCGGTGACGCCCTCGGCCACCGTCAGCGCCGCCCCGGTGCCGCTGCCCAGGTTGCTGACATCCCCGGTCAAGGTCGTGGTCCCGGCCGCGATCCCCACCGCCAGCGTCAGGTTCTGACCGCCGCCGGCCAGCGCGCCAAGCGCGATGTATCCACCGTTGGAATCGAGCGTTACCGGGCCCCCGGACAGGCTGGTCGCCCCGAAGCTCAGGCCGTCATAGCCGCTGAAGGTCAGACCATCGAGTTGCACGACTCCGGGCAGGCTGGTCGCGGTATCACCCTTGGCCAATGTCACGTCGCCGTCGAAACGCAGTTGGCTGGTAGCGGCCAAGGCCACCAGACCGGCGTTGCCGCCCACCAGGCCCTTGAACCACGTAAGGCCGGTAACACCCTCGGCCACCGTCAGCGCCGCCCCGGTACCGCTGCCCAGGTTGCCGACATCGCCGACTACGGTCGTGGTCCCTGCCCCGATCCCCGCCGCCAGGGTCAGGTTTTGCCCGCCACCGGCGAGCGACGCGAGTACGCTGTGACCGCCGTTGGAGTCGAGCGTCACCGGCCCGCCGGACAGGGTAGTCGCCCCGAAGCTCAGGCCGTCATAGCCGCTGAAGATGAGACCGTCGAGTTGGACGGCCCCGGGCAGGCTGGTCGCGGTATCGCCGTTGCCCAGGGTCACGTCGCCGTCGAAGCGCAGTTGGCTGCTGTTCGCCAACGCCACCAGGCCGGCGTTACCACCCACGAGCCCCTTGAACCAGGTCAGTCCGGTAACGCCATCGGCCACCGTCAGCGCGGCCCCGGTGCCGTTGCCCAGGTTGCTGAGGTCACCGGTCACGGTCGTGGTCCCAGCCCCGATCCCGGCCGCCAGGGTCAGGTTCTGCCCGCCGCCGACGAGCGACGCGAGGGCGATGTTGCCGCCGTTGGAGTCGAGCGTCACCGGCCCGCCGGACAGCGTGGTCGCCCCGAAACTCAGGCCGTCGTAGCCGCTGAAGCTCAAGCCGTCGAGCTGCACACGACCAGCGAGATTGGTCGCGGTATCACCCTTGGCCAATGTCACGTCGCCGTCGAAACGCAGTTGGCTGGTATCGCCCAGGGCCGCCAGGCCGGAGTTGGCGCCCAGCAGACCCTTGAACCACACCAGACCGGTCACGCCGTTGGACACGTTCAGCGCGGCCCCGATGCCACTGCCCAGGTGACTGAAGTCACCGGTCACCGTCGTGGTCCCGGCGCCGATCCCCGCCGCCAGCGTCAGGTTCTGCCTGCCGCCGACGAGCGACGCGAGCGCGATATTGCCGCCATTGGAATCGAGCGTCACCGGGCCGCCGGACAGGGTGGTCGCCCCGAAGCTCAGGCCGTCAAAGCCGCTGAAGCTCAGGCCGTCGAGTTGCACGGCCCCGGGCAGGCTGGTCCCGGTGTCGCCGTCGGCGAGGGTCACGTCGCTGTCGAAGCGCAGTCGGCTGGTGTCGGCCAGGGCCACCAGTCCGGCGTTGCCGCCCAGCAAACCCTTGAACCAGACCAGGCCGGTAACCCCGTCGGCCACCCTCAGTGCAGCCCCGGTCCCACTACCCAGGTTGTCTGCATTGCCGGTGACCGTCGTGGTCCCGGCGCCGATCCCCGCCGCCAGTGTCAGGTTCTGCCTGCCGCCGACGAGCGATGCGAGCGCGATATTGCCGCCATTGGAATCGAGCGTCACCGCTCCACCGGAGAGCGTGGTCGTCCCGAAGCTCAGGCCGTCAAAACCGCTGAAGGTCAGGCCGTCGAGTTGCACGGCCCCGGGCAGACTGGTCGCGGTGTCGCCGTTGCCGAGCGTCACGTCGCCGTCGAAGCGCAATCGGCTGCTGTTGGCCAAGGCCAGCAGGCCCGCCTTGCCGCCGAAGAGGCCCTTGAACCACGCCAGGCCGGTGACGCCGTCGGCCACCGTCAGGGCGGCCCCGGTGCCGTTGCCCAGGTTGCTGACATCGCCGGTCAGCGTCGTGGTGCCGGCCCCGATCCCCGCCGCCAGGATCAGGTTCTGCCCGCCACCGCTGAGCGACGCGAGCACGATGTTGCCGCCGTTAGAGTCGAGCGTCACCGGCCCACCGGACAGGGTGGTCGCCCCGAAGCTCAGGCCGTCATAGCCGCTGAAGCTCAGCCCGTCGAGCTGCACGTTGCCTGGCAGGCTGGTCGCGGTGGCACCGTTGCCGAGCGTCACGTCGCCGTCGAAGCGCAATCGGCTGCTGTTGGCCAAGGCCAGCAGGCCCGCGTTGCCGCCGAAGAGGCCCTTGAACCACGTCAGGCCGGCGACGCCGTCGGCCACCGTCAGCGCGGCCCCGGCGCCATTGCCCAGGTTGCTGACATCGCCGGTCAGCGTCGTGCTCCCAGCCCCGATCCCCGCCGCCAGGATCAGGTTCTGCCCGCCACCGCTGAGCGACGCGAGCACGATGTTGCCGCCGTTGGAGTCGAGCGTCACCGGCCCGCCGGACAGGGTGGTCGCCCCGAAGCTCAGGCCGTCATAGCCGCTGAAGGTCAGGCCGTCGAGCTGCACGGCCCCGGGCAGACTGGTCGCGGTGTCCCCGTTGGCTAGCGTCAGGTCGCCGTCGAAGCGCAGGCTGCTGGTGCCGGCCAGGGCCACCAGTCCGGAGTTTCCGCCCAGGAGCCCTTTGAACCACGTCAGGCCGGTGACGCCATTGGCCACCGTCAGCGCCGCCCCGCTACCGCTGCCCAGGTTGCTGACATCCCCGGTCAGGGTCGTGGTGCCAGCCGCGATCCCCGCCGCCAGCGTCAGGTTCTGGCCGCCACCGGCGAGCGACCCGAGTACGATGTTGCCGCCGTTGGAGTTGAGGGTCACAGGCCCGCTGGACAGGCTGGTTGCCCCGAAGCTCAGGCCGTCATAGCCGCTGTAGGTCAGGCCGTCGAGCTGCACGGCCCCGGGCAGGTTGGTCGCGGTGTCGCCGTTGCCGAGCGTCACGTCGCCGTCGAAGCGCAATTGGCTGGTGGCCGCCGCAGCCACCAGTGCGGAGTTGCCGCCCAAGAGCCCTTTGAACCACACGAGCCCGGTGACCCCATTGGCCACCGTCAGCGCGGCCCCGGTGCCGCTGCCCAGGTTACCGACGTTGCCGGTCACCGTCGTGGTGCCGGCCCCGATGCCCGCCGCCAGCATCAGATTCTGACCGCCACCGGCGAGCGACGCGAGCGCGATGTTACCGCCGTTGGAGTTGAGCGTGACCGCCCCGCCGGACAGGGTGGTCGCCCCGAAGCCCAGGCCGTCATAACCGCTGAAGATGAGACCGTCGAGTTGGACGGCCCCGGGCAGGCTGGTCGCGGTGTCGCCGTTGCCGAGCGTCACGTCGCTGTCGAAGCGCAGTTGGCTGGTGGCCGCCGCGGCGACCAGTCCGGAGTTGCCGCCCAGGAGCCCTTTGAACCACGTCAGGCCGGTGACACCGTTGGCCAGCGTCAGCGCCGCCCCGGTGCCGCTGCCCAGGTTGCCGACGTTGCCGGTCACGGTCGTGGTCCCGGCCCCGATCCCCGCCGCCAGCGTCAAATTCTGGCCGCCGCCCGCGAGCGACGCGACCACGATGTTGCCGCCGTTGGAGTTGAGCGTCACCGGGCCGCCGGACAGCGCCGTGGCGCCGAAGCCCAGACCGTCGTAGCCGCTGAAGGTCAGGCCGTCGAGCTGCACGGCCCCGAGCAAACTGGTCGCGGTGTCACCGTTGGCCAGGGTTACGTCAGCGTCGAAGCGCATCTGGCTCGTCGCCGCCGCCGTCAGGCCCGCGTTCCCACCCACGAGGCCCTTGAACCACGTCAGGCCGGTGACGCCGTCGGCCACCGTCAGCGCGGCCCCAATACCGCTGCCCAGGTTGCCGACAGTGCCGGTCACGGTCGTGGTCCCGGCCCCGATCCCGGCCGCGAGCGTCAGGTTCTGGCCGCCGCCCGCGAGTGACGCAAGCACAATGCTGCCGCCGTTGGAGTTGAGCGTCACCGGCCCGCCGGACAGGGTGGTCGCCCCAAAGTTCAGGCCATCGTAACCGCTGAAGGTCAGGCCATCGAGCTGCACCTTACCCGGCAGGCTGGTGGCGGTGGCGCCATTGGCCAGCGTCACGTCGCCGTCGAAGCGCAATTGGCCCGTGTCGGCCAAGGCCACCAGACCCGCGTTACCGGCGACGAGGCCCTTGAACCACGTAAGGCCGGTGACCCCGTTGGCCACCGTCAGCGCCGCGCCACTGCCACTGCCCAGATTACCGACATCGCCGGTCACCGTCGTGGTCCCAGCCCCGATCCCCGCCGCCAGCGTCAGATTCTGCCCGCCACCCGCGAGTGACCCGAGTACGATGTGACCGCCGTTGGAATTGAGCGTCACCGGCCCGCCGGACAGACTGGTCGCCCCGAAGCTCAAGCCGTCATAGCCGCTAAAGGTCAAGCCATCGAGTTGCACAGTGCCGGGCAGATTGGTCGCGGTGTCGCCGTTGCCGAGCGTTACGTCGCCGTCGAAGCGCAGTTGGCTGGTGGCTGCCGCGGCTAGCAGTCCGGAATTTCCGCCCAGGAGGCCCTTGAACCACGTAAGCCCAGTGACGCCGTTGGCCACCGTCAGCGCGGCCCCGGTGCCGCTGCCCAGGTTGCTGACGTCGCCGGTCAGGGTCGTAGTCCCAGCCCCGATCCCCGCCGCCAGTATCAGGTTCTGACCGCCGCCGGCGAGCGAGCCGAGTGCGATGTTGCCGCCGTTTGAGTTGAGCGTCACCGGCCCGCCGGACAGGCTGGTCGCCCCGAAGGTCAGGCCGTCGTAGCCACTGAAGGTCAGACTGTCGAGCTGCACGGCCCCGGGCAGGCTGGTCGCGGTATCGCCGTTGCCGAGCGTCACGTCACCGTCGAAGCGCAGGTGGCTGGTGGCCGCCGCGGCGACCAGTCCGGAGTGACCGCCCAGGAGGCCCTTGAACCACACGCGCCCGGTCACACCATTGGCCACCGTCAGCGCGGCCCCGGTGCCGCTGCCCAGGTTGTCGACGTTGCCGGTCACCGTCGTGGTCCCGGCCCCGACCCCCGCCGCCAGCGTCAGGTTCTGCCCGCCACCCGCGAGCGCCGCGAGGGCGATGTTGCCGCCGTTGGAGTTGAGCGTCACCGGCCCGGTGGACAGGGTGGTCGCCCCGAAGCTCAGGCCGTCATAGCCGCTGAAGGTCAGACCGTCGAGTTGCACGCTCCCGGCCAGGCTGGTCGCGGTATCGCCGTTGCCAAGGGTCACGTCACCGTCGAAGCGCAGGTGACTGCCGACCCCCGCGGCCACCAGTCCGGAATTTCCGCCCAGGAGGCCCTTGAACCACACGAGCCCGGTGACGCCGTCGGCCACCGTCAGCGCGGCCCCGGTGCCGCTGCCCAGATTGGCAATGTCGCCAGTCAGGATCAGGGTCCCAGTCCCGACCTCCGCCGCCAGCGTCAGGTTCTGCCCGCCGCCAATCAGCGAGCCGAGCACGATATTGCTGCCGTTGGAGTTGAGGGTCACAGGCCCGCCGGACAGGGTGGTCGCCCCGAAGGTCAGGCCGTCATAGCCGCTGAAGGTCAGACCGTCGAGTTGCACGCTCCCGGCCAGGTTGGTCGCGGTGTCCCCGTTGTCGAGCGTCACGTCACCGTCGAAGCGCAGTTGGCTGGTGTCGCCCAAGGCGACCAAGCCGGCGTTGCCCCCAACGAGGCCCTTGAACCACGTAAGGCCCGTGACACCATCGGCTACCGTCAGCGCGGCCCCGTTGCCGCTGCCCAGGTTGCCGACATCGCCGGTCACGGTCGTAGTCCCGGCCCCGATCCCCGCCGCCAGCGTCAGGTTTTGCCGGCCACCGGCGAGCGAAACGAGCGCGATGTTGCCGGCGTTGGAGTTGAGCGTCACCGGCCCGCCGGACAGGCTGGTCGCCGCGAAGCTCAGACCGTCATAGCCGCTGAAGCTCAGGCCATCGAGCTGCACGGCCCCAGGCAGGCTGGTCGCGGTGTCGCCATTGCCCAGAGTCACATCACCGTCGAAGCGCAGTTGGCTGGTGGCCGCCGCGGCCACGAGTCCGGAATTGCCGCCCAGGAGCCCTTTGAACCACACGAGCCCGGTGACGCCGTCGGCCACCGTCAGCGCGGCCCCGCTGCCGCTACCCAGGTTACTGACGTCGCCGGCCACCGTCGTGGTCCCGGCCGCGACCCCCGCCGCCAGCGTTAAGTTCTGGCCGCCGCCGGCGAGCGACCCGAGCGCGATGTTGCCGCCGTTGGAGTTGAGTGTCACCGGCCCGCCGGACAGCGTCGTCGCCCCGAAGCTCAGGCCGTCATAGCCGCTGAACGTCAGGCCGTCGAGTTGCACGGCTCCGGGCAGGCTGGTCGCGGTGTCGCCCTTGACCAAGGTCACGTCGCCGTCGAAGCGCAGTTGGCTGGTCGCGGCCATGGCGACCAGTCCGGAGTTCCCGCCCAGGGAACCTTTGAACCAGACCAGACCGGTCACCCCGTTGGCCACCGTCAGCGCGGCCCCGGCGCCACTGCCCAGGTTGCCGGCGTTGCCGGTCACCGTCGTGGTCCCGGCCCCGATCCCCGCCGCCAGCGTCAGATTCTGACCGCCGCCGAGCAGCGACCCGAGCACGCTATTGCCGCCGTTGGAATTGAGGGTCACAGGCCCGCCGGACAGCGTGGTCGCCCCGAAGCTCAGGCCGTCATAGCCACTGAAGGTCAGACCGTCGAGCTGCACGGCTCCGGTCAGGCTGGTCGCCGTGTCGCCGTTGCCGAGCGTCACGTCACCATCGAAGCGCAGTTGGCTGCCGGCCCCCGCGGCCACCAGTCCGGAATTGCCGCCCAGGAGGCCCTTGAACCACGTCAGGCCGGTGACGCCATCGGCCACCGTCAGCGCGGCCCCGGTGCCGCTGCCCAGGTTGCCAACGTCACCGGTCACCGTCGTGGTCCCAACCCCGACCCCCGCCGCCAGCGTCAGGTTCTGGCCGCCACCGGCGAGGGATACGAGGGCAATGGCGCTGCCGTTGGAGTCGAGCGTCACCGGCCCGCCGGACAGGGTGGTCGGCCCGAAGCTCAGACCGTCATAGCCGCTGAAGGTCAGACCATCCAACTGGACTGTCCCAAGCAAACTGGTCGCCGTATCGCCGTTGCCGAGCGTCACGTCACCGTCGAAGCGCAGTTGACTGGTCGCCGCGGCCACCAGTCCGGAATTTGCGCCCAGGAGGCCCTTGAACCACACGAGCCCGGTAACGCCGTCGGCCACCGTCAGTGCGGCCCCGCTGCCGCTGCCCAGATTGGCGATGTCGCCCGTCAGGATCAGGGTCCCAGCCCCGACCCCCGCCGCCAGCGTCAGGTTCTGGCCGCCGCCGATCAGTGAGCCGAACGCGATGTCACCGCCGTTGGAGTCGAGGGTCACAGGCCCGCCGGACAGGGTGGTCGCGCCGAAGGTCAGGCCGTCATAGCCGCTGAAGGTCAGACCGTCGAGCTGCACGGCCCCAAGCAAACTGGTTGCGGTGTCGCCGTTGCCGAGCGTCACATCGCCGTCGAAGCGCAGTTGGCTGGTCGCCGCCGCCACCAGTCCGGAATTGCCGCCCACGAGGCCCTTGAACCACGCAAGGCCGGTCACGCCATCGGCCACCGTCAGCGCGGCCCCGGTACCGCTGCCCAGGTTGCTGACATCCCCGGTCAGGGTCGTGGTCCCAACCGCGATCCCCGCCGCCAGCGTCAGGTTCTGCCCGCCACCGGCGAGCGACGCGAGCTCGATGTTGCCGCCGTTGGAGTTGAGCGTCACCGGCCCAGTGGACAGGCTGGTCGCACCGAAGCTCAAGCCGTCATAGCCGCTGAAGGTGAGACCGTCGAGTTGGACGGCCCCAGGCAGGCTGGTCGCGGTGTCGCCGTTGCCCAGCGTCACGTCGCTGTCGAAGCGCAGTCGGCTGGTGGCCCCCGCCGCGACCAGTCCGGAGTTGCCGCCCAGGAGCCCGTTGAACCACGTCAGGCCGGTGACACCGTTGGCCACCGTCAGCGCCGCCCCGGTGCCGCTGCCCAGGTTGCCGACAGTGCCGGCCACCGTCGTGGTCCCGGCCCCGATCCCCGCCGCCAGCGTCAGATTCTGGCCGCCGCCGACGAGCGAGGCGAGCGCAATGTTGCCGCCGTTGGAATTGAGTGTCACCGGCCCAGTGGACAGGGTGGTCGCCCCGAAGCTCAGGCCGTCATAGCCGCTGAAGGTCAGACCGTCGAGCTGCACGCTCCCGGCCAGGCTGGTCGCGGTATCGCCGTTGCCGAGTGTCACGTCGCCGTCGAAACGCAATTTGCTGCTGGCCCCGGCGGCCACCAGTCCGGAATTCGCGCCCAAAAGGCCCTTGAACCACACCAGACCGGCAACGCCGTCGGCCACCGTCAGCGCGGCCCCGGTGCCGCTGCCCAGGTTGCCGATGTCACCGCCCGGGGTCGTAGTCCCGGCCCCGATCCCCGCCGCCAGCGTCAGGTTCTGACCACCGCCGATGAGCGACCCGAGTGCGATGTTGCCGCCGTTGGAGTTGAGCGTCACCGGCCCGCCGGACAGGGTGGTCGCCCCGAAGCTCAGGCCGTCATAGCCGCTGAAGGTCAGACCGTCGAGCTGCACGCTCCCGGCGAGGTTGGTCGCGGTGTCGCCGTTGCCGAGTGTCACGTCGCCGTCAAAGCGCAGTTTGCTGCTGGTCCCGGCGGCCGTCAGTCCGGAATTTGCGCCCAGAAGGCCCTTGAACCACACCAGACCGGTGACGCCATCGGCCACCGTCAAGGCGGCCCCGGTGCCGCTGCCCAGGTTGCCGATGTCACCGCCCGGGGTCGTAGTCCCGGCCCCGATCCCCGCCGCCAGCGTCAGGTTCTGACCACCGCCGATGAGCGACCCGAGTGCGATGTTGCCGCCGTTGGAGTTGAGCGTCACCGGCCCGCCGGACAGGGTGGTCGCCCCGAAGCTCAGGCCGTCATAGCCGCTGAAGGTCAGACCGTCGAGCTGCACGCTCCCGGCGAGGTTGGTCGCGGTGTCGCCGTTGCCGAGTGTCACGTCGCCGTCAAAGCGCAGTTTGCTGCTGGTCCCGGCGGCCGTCAGTCCGGA
>Ga0247839_1002221_pt1 | contig 29832 bp, 29 predicted proteins | sample LaCruzMarch2015__6_FD_192405 | JGI IMG/M metagenome (GOLD analysis project Ga0247839, IMG submission 192405) | Freshwater microbial communities from meromictic Lake La Cruz, Castile-La Mancha, Spain - LaCruzMarch2015_16m | ecosystem: Environmental > Aquatic > Freshwater > Lake | place: Spain... | reverse complement strand
CACAAAAGATTATGCATCCTGTTTATAAAGCAATTAAAGATTCGAGTGTGCTATCAATTGATATGGAAGAATCAAGAAGAAAATATGAAGAAAATTATGTTAATAGGGTTGGCAGAGTCGCAGATCATGTTTTGGATGACTAAAGGTTGACGGTATTACATTTATATTATATAATATAGAAATGCCCGAGTGGTGGAATGGTAGACACAGGAGACTTAAAATCTCCCGCCGATAAGGCGTGCCGGTTCGAATCCGGCCTCGGGTACCATAAAATGATAGAATACATTATAAGCTTTTTTGCGATATTTTTTCTTGATATAGTATATACATACTATTTGAGATGTGTACAAGAGAATAAAGCATTAGGGGCAAGTGTGTGGTCTATGGCGTGCTATATACTAGGAAGTGTAGCTGTTATAAATTATACAACAAATCACTGGCTAATAATTCCAGCAATTGCTGGAGCATTTGTTGGTACATGGGTTGGAATGAAATTTAAAATAAGGAGTTGAAATGAGTTTGACATTAGGTAATCTTGAAAGTGCATTGGCAGGCGAGTCAATGGCACATATCAAGTATCGTTATTTTGCAAAGATTGCTCGTGAAGAAGGTCATGAAGAAATTGCTCAGCATTTTGAGCATACTGCAGACCAAGAAATTTTACATGCTTGGGGTCATCTAGAATTACTAATTGGTAAACCTAACACTAAAGAATGCTTGGAAAAAGCAATTGAAGGTGAGACATATGAGTTTACTACAATGTATCCTAAGTTTGAAGATCAAGCAAAAGCAGAACGTAATATTGAGGCTGTCAAAGAATTTAATGAGCAAGGCCGTGAATCAAACGAACACGCTCAACAATTCAAAGCACTTTTAGTTAAGGCAGAAAAAAGATTCAATGCATTAAAGAAAGTTGAAAAACGACACGCTGCAGCTTATCAACAAGTATTGGAGACATTATAATGGAACATGTATGCGTAGTATGTGGTCATGTCCACGATGAAGAATTAGAAGGCAAATGGGAAGATTTGCCACAGGACTTTCTATGCCCCGAATGTGGTGTAGGTAAAGAAGATTACGAAACTATTTAAGAATACGCGCTGATAGCTCAGTTGGTTAGAGCAGGGGACTCATAATCCCTTGGTCGTGGGTTCGAGTCCCTCTCGGCGTACCAAACACAGAAAACACATATGAATCTATTTAATCCACATGGCACACCCGATAATGGTAGGTATACATCTGAAGATGCCGTACTTAAATTGGGTAATAGATATAATTTAGTTTTAGTTGCATCAGCAAGGGCAAGAGAACTAAAGAAAGAAAATACTGGCTTTGCCAAACATCTAATTACGCAAGCGTTGCGTGAGGTAGAAGAAGGTAAAGTTGGTATTGAATACCTTGACAAGTTCGTCAAAGGTAATCGTTTGAGTAGGCACCACAAAAAAGGTTAACTTACTCTTTGACATAATTATAGTTTTATATTATAATATGTTTATAGTAAAGTAGTTGCTATATTTTTTTTTAATTTTAATGGAGATACACAATGTTGAAAAACCGTGTTTTGAAAGTACTTAAGTCTGAGCGCAATTTTACGCCAGCACAATTGGCTGGTTTGACAAATACAACTGAGGATAGCATCCGTGGTCGTATTAGCGAACTTCGCGCAGAAGGCTATGCTGTTTACAGCAACACTACCAAGAATGGTAAGTTGGCTTATCGCTTGGGAACACCAAGCCGCAAAATGGTAGCAGCCGCATACGCTACTATGGGTTCAGACGCATTCGCTCGCGTTTAATCTAACCCCGTTAATCGAGTACTCTCCCCTACCGTTTAGCGCAACGCTAAAAAAGTACTTCCGTATGGCGTAAGCGGACCTTATATTATTTAAATTTGAATCATCATGACATACGACTTTGAAGATCCGAAAACCCGCAAAGAAGCAAACCGTCTACATCAAATCCGTAGACTTGACGCTCGCCCATTGACTACCGAAGAAGATGCTATGGCGACAGCATTTGGTAAATGGGACTATCAAAAGAAAAAACAATCCCAAACCCCAGCACAAAAAGAAGCAATTCGAAAGAAGGTTCGAGAAGTTGCTCGAGCAAAGAAAGCAGAACCAGAAAATTTTGGTAAGCTTGAATATGCTGCTCTCAAGCATAGGGTCAGAGCAAAGGCCAAAGACGGTCGAGTAATGGGATTTAACCTTACCCCAGACTACATTCAAAAGGTATTCAACGAATGTAATGGTAAGTGTACATTGACGGGTTTAGATTTTAGTATGGAACTTGGAACTAAAAAGAAACGTAATCCGTTTCGTCCTAGCGTAGATCGTATTAGTTCAAGTAAAGGATATGTCAAAGGCAATATTCAAATTGTTTTAGCTATCGTCAACACTATGAAAATGGATTATACTGACGATATTTTGCATCCGGTTGTTAAAGCCTGGGCAAGTAAAATTTAATTGTTCTCCTCCTCTTTGAGAACTTTAGGGCGCTTAGGCGCCCTTTTTTTGTCTTTGTATAGCAATATTCGCAGGTATAAATATTATATAATCTAATTTAGAGACCGAAAATGATACTAAATACTTTCAAAAATTTCCTTAGTGAAGCTATATTATTAGAAGAGTTGCTGCTAGAAGCGCAAGAAAAATCTAAGTCTATTAATGACGACAAGGGTAAATTGCACGAATTACTATTGGCAAAACACCTACACCCTAAAAAACAATTACCCTCGCACTTTAGAGCAGAATCTGATGAAGCCAAATCTAAAGGCCATGCTGGAACTCCCGAGGGAGTTCATGATAGATTAAGAGAAAAAGTTGGCGACGAGGTATATAATCAAATTGATTCTCATGCAAAAGAAACCACAAAAACTCTAATGGACAACCTAAAAAAAGAAGGTGCGATCCACGGTGATTCTATGGTAGGAGATGTTCATTGGACATCGAATCGTGATAGAGAAAATGCAAAAGGCGATCATGAAAAATTAACAAAGGTAAAAGATATTAATTCTAATGCCGATTTAATTTTAACTATGAGAAATAAAAAGGGCGAAGTAATAGGGTATCATGGTGTCTCCGCAAAATACGGAACAAATAAAGAACCCAATTACAAAAATCCTGGTACAGAATCTCTTGAAAAAATGGCTGGGCTTAGATCAGGCCGTATATCTGAAATAATGAAACCGCATCACCACTATATGGAGAAGCTAGGGTATAGTGGAACTATTGACCAACGACATGCACAATATAAAGTGGATAATATGTCGTTGAAAGATATACAAGAGGCACATAAAACAGGACAGACTAAAATTCGTAAGGGCGAAAAAATGAAACCCGACGAAGCCTTGCTACATGAACATATGGGCAAGTTCTTAAAAGGATATCAATCTTATGAAGATAAGCCTGCATATCTTGCCGCCGCAAAGGAAAGATCAAAAGAAGCAGATAGATCTAAACGAGAACATCTAGGAATGATTGCTAAAGAATTGACAAGCGGTTTAATTCAAAAGACGGGAGACGATGGTAAGGGAGGTGCAGATAAAGCATTAAGAGAACAAATAAGAAATGATGTATCTCCTAAGACAGTTATCCCACATCATGTTGCTCACAGTTGGGTACAAGAAGATGGTTCAGCTACACCCGTAGTTCATCATATGCCAGATATTGCAGATGATCATTTAAATAAATTTGAAAGACTACATATTGCAACAGATAAGGCAGGTGGCTCTGTTACAATTAGAGGTTATCATAAGGATACCGGCAAACTAACAAATGTGGCAACGTACGGATTGAAGACACAATCTGGTCCACATAAAAATATCAACGGCACATTACAACTAAAATAACATGATGAAATTCGATCTATTTTTAAAAGAATTATTACTTACTGAAGAAAAAAGTAAGGCAATCAAACACCTTACGCATTTAGGAGGCGAGGCTCATTTTGAAAGTAGAGCCGAAACAAATGCAGATTTAAAAAGACTAGAAGATCTACATCATCATTTAAGAGGCGAAAAATCCTCAGTACAAAACATTGGAGTTAAGGCAGATGGTTCACCTTCTTTTGAGATGGGACACGTCATAAATCCAGAAACAGGTGAAAAAGAATTTGGCGTGGCGTATAAAGGTGCCGCTAGAGGATATGCCTTTACTCCAGAACAAGTAAAAGAAAAATTTGGACACTCTGAGGGACTATCCTCAAAGATGGCACAATTGCTGGAGCACGGTAAAAAGATAATGTCTCCGATACATGGAGTAGTGCAAGGTGATTTTATGGGCAGCAGAAAAGATGGCACCATAAAAACAGAAGGTAATAAAATTACTTCGAAAGAAAATTTAATTAAATATGGATATGATAAAAATTCTGACGAAGGTAAAAAAATAGCAAAGTCTAAAATTAGTATTGCATTACATACTAGAATAGATAAAGATAAGCCGGAATATAATATAGATCAATCTAAATTTTATGAGCATCAGGATGTTCATATGTTCAACAATAAGTTAAGCGCAAAAGGACTTAACTATTCAGAGGAAGATCAAAAAGAATTTCAGAAAAACTTTGATAAAGCAAAAGAACATCTAGGATCAATAGGTGACCATGATAGTCTTATTAAAGGACACAGCGAACATTTACAGACATATATAAACAAAACAGTTCGCGAAGGAAAAGGTCCTACTTCCGCAGGATATAACGCTCATCTAAAAGCAAGACTGCAAAAAGAAATAGATAAAGTATCTAGACCAGAAAATAAATTGAAGAAATCAATTGCTATGACAAATAGCGTAGAGCACGTGGATAAAAATAAAAGAGACTTTGATCATCTTTTTACTGCTCATAGACATTTAGATAAAGCAAAGAATATGTTATTGAAATCGTTAGAGAATAGCGAACAAAATCAGCATCACACTATTAATGATCAGATAACTAAACCCGAGGGATTTGTTGTTGGCTATAAGAATGGAGATGTATCTAAAGTCGTTAACAGAAGCAAAGAGGGATTCTCTGGTCAGAATCTAAACAAATGATAAACTTTAAAACCTATTTAAACGAAGAAACAATTTTAAATGAATTGTTTGATATAGTAGAAGACTATATAGAAACTTTATCTGCAGAACAGGGTATTGACTCGGAAGTACTTTGGGAACATTATGAGAGTCTAGATGATGATACTCTATTTGGACTAGCCGAAGATTGGCAAGACGCTAAACATAAAAATCCTGACGGTGGTTTAACAAAGTCTGGAGTGATGGCTTATAGAAGAGAAAATCCTGGTTCTAAATTACAGACTGCAGTAACAACTAAACCTTCTAAATTAAAGCCAGGAAGTAAAGCAGCAAATCGTCGTAAATCTTTTTGTGCTCGTATGGGCGGAATGAAGAAGAGATTAACATCTGCTAAGACCGCACGCGACCCCGATTCAAGAATTAATAAAGCTCTGCGTAAGTGGAATTGCTAATGCTTTTATTAACAGGGTACATAGAGTATGATAACATCGAGTCAATAGGAAGTCAATGCGAAGTATAAAAGAAAAGGAACTTTTGGTTAACTTTAGTAAAGCGTTTGGGCTGGATGTAGATCCAGCTTTGCTTGAAGAAGTAAATGCCTTTAAGATCATTAAGGATTCGGTTCAAGAATCGGTTAAGAAAAATATGCTTTCTGATTTGGCAAAGGCTCTTGTCGATGATGATACTAAGCCAAAGGTGGAACCGATAAGTTATCCATTGCCTCCAAGCTTGGATGATGTATTAAACATACTAAACGAAAACGTAATAGAGGAGAAAACCGATGAGTTGGTTCAGACACAAACCATTGAACCAAACAATCAAACTGTATAAATAATAGGTTGCCTAACCAATATATTCAAATGGACTTTAGAAAATATTTAGAAGAAGCTGTAGAAAAGACCGCCGTGATGGCTTTCGGTCGTTTCAACCCACCTACGGTTGGTCATGAAAAGCTTATACAAAAGGTTAGAGATGAGGCCGACGAAAGAAGTGGCACAGGGCATGTATTTGCTTCCCATTCAGAATTAACTAGAAAAGATCCATTACCGCAAGATGCAAAAATTGGTTATTTAAATCAAATTGCACATGGCACACAAATACACGGATCATCCAAAAAAGAACCCACATTTTTACACGCAGCGGCAAAACTATATGCTGCGGGTCACAAACACCTAGTCATGATTGCTGGCTCTGATAGAGTACAGGAATATCAAGAAAAGCTTGATAAGTATAATGACGGTAAAGTATACCCTCACGGTAAATTTAAATTCAAATCCATCAAAGTAATTTCTGCGGGGCAAAGAGATCCTGATGCAGAAGGAGTTGAAGGAATTTCTGGTACAAAGATGCGCGAATATGCCAGAGGCAATAAGCATAAAAAATTCGAAAGCGGATTGCCAGAAGGATTAAAAGATAATGCGAAGGCAATTGGCGATCATATCAGATCAATTAAAGATGATGTGAAAGAAGGTTTGGATATAACTAATAAAGTGGATGTCGTGAGAGAAGCATATTTAAATAATTTGATATATAAAATTGGTAATGTTGTAGAAGCAAAAAATGGGGATAAGGGTCCTATAGTTTTTAGAGGATCTACATATGTTACTATACAATTGTCTGAAGGTAAAACCATTAAGCATTGGTTAAAAAATATACAGGAAGCAACTAAAGTTTGGCCTGAGATAACAGTTAAACCTGCCCGTAGAATTTTAGAAAAACAAATTCCTGCATTGTTTATGTCAAAGAAACAATTAGAGGAAAGATCAAATGATAGTATGGAAGTTGAATACCAAGGCTACTATACAGAAAATTTACATATGTGTTCGGGCGCATCTGAAAACTTAAAAGATCTAATTAAAAAACAAGATTTAAATCCTAAATATGTTTTACAAGCTATTCAAGCAACGGATAAATATTTAGGTGTTGAAAAAGAAGCAAAGAAACTAGGATTTGCGGACAGCCATTTAGTACACCAATTTAATATGTATTTAACATTTGCACATGATACATTAAATATGCTAGGATACCCAGATGCAAGTTTAACATATATGGGTAATCATATAAAGGATATGGCTTTATTAAGCATACACAAAGATTCATCGTTCTCAAATGAAACAATTAGTACAATACCTACATTTGGAATGAGCGATGCTTCAGAAAGTTATATACCGCAAGTTAAGGAAAAAATTACAATGGATAAACTAAGAAAAAGAATTGCAGAAGTTAGAAACTCTGTAAAAGAAAATAATCAGCCACCTATGGCAAATGCTGATAGCTATCCTTTAGATCCTCCTACTGCACATAGAGATATAAATCTAACATCTGATAAAGAAGTTTATCACGGTATAGATAAAACTATAGAAGACCAAGGTTATCCTGGCAAGCCCCCAGGTTTAGTTTCGTTTAAGTCTTTTCTTGCAACACCCGAAACACAAAAGATAGAAAAAGAAAAAGGTGAGCATATGCAAGATGTACATAGAGCAAAAGCAGAACTTGCAACACATAGTTCAGCGTATAGATCGATGGCAAAGGCCAGTCAAATGGGTCACTAATATGAATGAAGAGTTAATACGAGCACTTAAAAGAGTACTTGCAGATACATTTGTAATGTATTACAAGGCTCATGCCTCACACTGGAATGTCGAAGGTCCTAATTTTCCACAGTATCATGATTTCTTAAATGATCTATATACCGAATTATTTTCTGCTATAGATATTATCGCAGAAACAATTAGACAGTTAGGTGGTTATGCTCCTACATCATTAAAAGAATTAGTTTCTGAAACTATGGTTTCGGAAGATGAAGAAGTCGTTTCCGCAATATCTATGATGAATAGACTATTAGACGCAAACAATTTGGTATTAGCATCGTTACTAATGGCATATAGAGAAGCAGAATCCGCAACAGAAATTGGCGTATCTAATTTTATACAGGATAGAGTTATGGCACATCAAAAACATGGTTGGATGTTAACATCTATTACAAAATGATATCATTTAAAGAATTCATTCAAGAAGACGTTACAGATGAAGAAATTGATGCTTTAATTGAAAGCATTGAATGGGAAGATATCATCGATATGTATGATGAAGATGAATTAATAATTGAAGCTATTAGTGCTCAAGAAAGAGCAAAAAAAGGTATTCGATTAAAATCAAGAAAAATACTCATGGCATTGGCAAGACGAATTAAATTGAAAAGAGCGGCATCTAAAGAAATAATACAAAGAAGAACTAATACCGATGCTAGAAAAATAATGATGAAAAAATTACTAAAGGGCAGAAAGAAAAAACAATTATCTGCCCCAGAAAAAAATGCTCTAGAAGCAAGAGTATCTAAAATGATGAGCAAAAATTTTGTGGCTAAACTTTTGCCAAAAGTAAGACAATTGGACAGAGATAGAATTTCTAGTAGGAACAGTAAATGAAATCATATTTTAAACTAAAAGAAGCATACGGCTCATATAAAGGGTATCAAAGTTCTTCTGGAGCTAGTCACGGTCATGCATATGGTGGCGGAGGTTTTGGTAGACGCAATAGAGAAGATGATGAATACCATGTTCCAGATAAAAATACAACTACGCATAAAGCAGCATTTACTGTAAGTCATCCCGATCATAATGAGGGTAAGACGCATCGTCGAGAAGTTACTCTTAGTAATACTACTAAATCTAAATCTGAAGCAGATGTTTCTGCACGTCAACATTTAGAAAAACAAGGTTTCAAGATACACGAAGAAAAAGAAAACACTGAGTATAATTACGAAGGTGATATGACTCGCGGACAAATGAGAAGTATTATTGCTAATGCTCAAAGAGTCCATGATATGTTAAAAGATGATGACAACCTACCAGAATGGGTTCAGAGCAAGGTTACTTTAGCAGAAGATTATATTAGTACAGTTGCTAATTATTTAGTAAGCGAAGTTAACGAAGCCAAAAAAATGAAGGGCAAAGATCCTTGCTGGGACGATTATAAAATGCTTGGTACAAAAAACAAAAATGGCAAACAAGTACCAAATTGTGTTCCTGAATCTGTTGAAATCAAAGAAGATGCTTATATGGAAGCAGAACAACATTTGAAACAAGCAGAAGCTGCAGAAAAAGAAGGCAATGTCGGTATGCATCATAGACATATGACAAAGTTTCATGAAAGAATGTCCGAGTGGCATTCTGATAGAGGAAGACATGGTTCTGCTGAAAAACATGAAACACTTGCAGACGACCATCACGAAAAGGCTGTTAAATTAGGCGAAGCAACAGATGCTAGAATAAGATTACAAAGAGCATTTGAACGCGAAAAAGAAAGACGTGAAAGAGAAGAACGTCTTGGTAAAGAATTATTGAACCCAACAAAAAAGCCAACCCCTGCAACTCCTACACAAGGTGTTAAGGAAGCAGTAGATAATGCAGTGGATGAAGGTATTGCTCGTTTAATATCCAAATCAATTAAAAGAGTTACTGCAACGAAACCTACTCCCCAGGAAAAAGCCGATATTCGTCTTAATAAATAAAAATAACAATCGAAGGAATTAACATGAACCCACTAGAACCAACAAACCACAGAATTTCTAATAGCTTATTTGAGTCTATTCAGAATGTAATGTCAGGTAAAACAGAACAAGTTGCCGAAGCAGAAAACGCAGGCGCGGCAGTAGATAAAGCACATTTTTGCGCAACTCATGTAGAACATGCTTTGTTAGGAAAAGGTGTTTGTATTTCAGAACAACACGCAGAACCAGATAAAAATGGTAACATTGAATGGTATTCTGTAGAATTCCTAACAGGAATACAACGTGTTAACACTAGCAATTTAAAAATTACAGAAGGCAAATCTCATACCCATGGTAAGAAGATGGCAGAGGAAAAAGAAGTTACTAAAGATAAAACTATTGAAGAAGCGTTATCTGGAAATCAACACAAAATTGATGCGAATAAAAATAATAAGATTGATGCACATGACTTCAAACTACTTCGCGCAAAAAAGAAACCAATGGACGAAGGTAACGATGGCAATCTAGCTAACAACGCAAAACCATATGACAAAGTAACACACGGTGACGTAATTACTGGTCGTTTAGGTAAAGACGAAATGGGCGGCAAAAAGAAAAAAGTTGCAGAAGCTCGTTCAACAGGTACAGCGTTTGATTGGAAGGGTAAGCCCAGCGAATTAACAACAGACGCAAGAAGTGCATTCAATAAAAAGAAAATTTCAACAGGTACTGTATATTCTAGAAAACCTGTAAGCGAAACTCCTCCTTCTGCTAAGTCTTATAAAAAGCGCGCAGTCAAAGAAGGCATTGCTCAAACCATTATAAATTATAATGACTTTGTACTTGAAGTAACAGATAATCCAACATACGGAGATTATTTAAGAGCATTACAAACAATGGTAGAGAACAGAGACGAAAATGTTCAAAAAGAAGTTGTAGCAATTGCAACTGAAGCATTTAATGAAAAAATTGATAGTATTATTAGCGAGTCCAAAGCTCGTGTTACATTTGAATCTAAGTTTGCGGAAATACGTAAAACAGGTGCAAAAGTATTAGGAGAAAGTTTTACGATAGATTCAGAAGAAGCCTATGTAGAATATACAGTTGAGAAAGACGGACAACGTACACAGTATGTTCATGTAGGAACAGTCGAGAAGAAATAATTAAGCAGACAGTTCAAGGTCTATAGCTTGATCGAAAAGACACAAAGGAGAAAAAGATGTCTCAATGGGGGAAATTAGATAGAGTAGCATTGCCGGGTACGGTGATGGCTAACTTAGGTAGCACAACAGTTGTTACCTCACAAAACCAACTAGCAAATATTCAAGTTGGATACGCATTAGTATTAGGAAACGTCGAGTATGTCGTTGCAAACATTTTAAGTAATGAGACATATATTTTAGACGTTGGATACGAAGAAGCAAATACCGTAGGGGCAGTCTCCTTTGCAGCTGTTCAACAATCACCTAAGACTTTAAGAACTTATGGTTGGGGTGGTCAAGGCGCGGCTAATTTATTATTAGGTGCAAATACTGTTAACGCGAGAAACGTATATGGTATTGATGCTAGAGAAGCAAATGTAAAATCCAACAAAGACCGAGGATTTAATTCTCCAGGTTGGGTTCATTATCAAACTTGGGTAAATAGTCAAGGTACAACTCGTCATAGAACAGAAACATTGGTAGCAATGTCTAAGAACTTTAACAAGTCTAACGTAGACTTTAACATTGGGTTAGATGCTAACGAAGATGCAACAATTCAAGATAATCAGTTGTCATTTTCTCTACAACCTACGGTTGACGGTCAAACAACAGCTAACCTACAGTTCACACCTGGTATGAGCTATCAAGTACTTGCAGTTGGTACTAACGGTGCGGTTGCTACTTACAAGTGGCAGAAGTCTCCAAACACAATCGTTTGGACAGACGTTATCAACGCACCTTACGCAGGCAACGCGCAATTCAGCGGCAATACCACAGCGAACTTAGTTGTATCTAACGTATACGCAACGCTTGAAACTAACGGAATGTATGTCAGGGTTCTAGCATCTGCTAATGCTGCAGCAACAATTACATCTGACACAGTTAGAATCCTTGGGTAATTGTTAATTTAAACTAAACTAGAAAATACAGAATGGCAGATTTAAAGTTATCTGACTTACTCGCAGCCCAGACGTTAATAGACGACACGTTCTTCTACGGCATTCAAAACGGAGTAAGTAAAAAGATTGCAGCTAATGTTTTGATACAAAACCTAACCGATCCTATTTTCAAAGGTAGGATCGTTTTAGAAGGCGTTCAATTAATAAAGGCTACTGATCGAGATCAAACAATTAGTTTAAGTAAATCTAGAACAGAATTTACTGTAGGACCATACGTTGTATATCCTACTCTGCCTAATTCTACGATTGATGGATTAGTTAAGATAATCACCCTTGCCAATGTGCAGGGTGGTTCCGTTCAAATCACTACGGCAAACTCTAAAATATATCCGAATGTTTCCATATCAATGGAAACGACCGGCGAATCTATTATGCTGATTTACAGCGCAAATAGTTACTCGAATGGTTGGGTTATTTTGGGAACAACTCCAGGACTTAAAACAAGTATTGTTTTACCTGAAGCAAATATTAGTGATGCAAGAATACGTAGAGCAATTAGCGCAAAAGATGAAACAATTAATTATGATGAAGCTAATGGCACTATTCAAATAGGTAATTTATCTAATATTGTTACTCAAGTTAGTTTAGCTAACGTAACAACTGATAATTTACGCGAAGGTAATATCAATTTATATTTCTCTAATGTAAGAGCATTGAAAGCTTTAGAGAATGATTTAAATCAAATAAGAAAATATAACGCTAACATAATATATGTTTCCACAAGTGGAGATGATATATTAGATGGGCGAACACCTGCGAATGCTATTGCTAATATCCATGTGGCACTAAGTAGAATAACAGAAAAATGGACTGTTCACGTATTCCCAGGCAAATACATTCTACATAATAATCCAGTCACTATTCCCAAAAGAGCATCTCTAATGGGCAATGATTTAAGAACATGCGATATATATCCTGAAAATGAAACTTCAGATATGTTCTATATGAATCTGGGTGCATATGTAAATGGATTTACATTCAGAGGTCATAGAGCAGCAAATCCTAACGATGTAAGAAATGCCTCTGCGGTTTTCTCATATAATCCAGATGGTTCTGCTGGCAATATTACAACCTCTCCTTACATTCAAAACTGTTCTTCAATTACAACAACTGGCACAGGTGTTAGAGTTGACGGTTCGTATGTGGGCGGATTGAAGTCTATGGTTTTGGATGCCTTCACTCAATTCAATGAAGGTGGTATAGGTATTTACTTATTGAACCAAGGCTATATGCAATTGGTTTCATTATTTACTATTTGCTGCGAATATTCAGTACTATGTGAATCTGGTGGCTTTGGGTCTATTACAAATTCAAATACATCTTTTGGTAGATATGGCTTATACGCAGATGGCGTAAGTCCTGCATTATATCGAGGCGAATCGTATAGACAAATATCAAGCAGATCTGTTGAGATGGCAGTAATCAAAAAGCCAAATGTCAACGATCGCGTATTGATGGCAAATTATAGAAAAGACAAGTGCTTTAGAGACACAGGATTGATTGTAGATGCATTGGTAACAGATTTAGCATATCAAAGTAATACACAATCTAGATTCTCTGGACTACAATATGCAACGCAAACTGTTAGTAGAGTTTTAGACCAAAGAGTTGAAGTAAGAAATTATTTAGAATATTTAAAAACTCTTGCAACAAACGTGGTAGTTAATAGTACTGCATGGGATAATACTGTAGCAAAACCGTATCAAAGATACAATAGTCAATATCTTGATCTTGCAGCAGCAGGCGATGGATATACCTCAAATATTGTTGCAGATTTATTTGTTCAATATTTAGATATTTACGATAATGGCGTATTCGCTGTTACAGATAAATTGATACAAGGAAAATATGTTTCTAACACAAATATATTGATAAAAAATACCGCAAACTTGTTACAACGTAACAAGGAATTTATGCAACAAGAAATGGAAGCATATTTTTCAAACGTATATCCATACGCAACATATTTGCCTGATAGAACAATTAGAAGAGATGCCGGAAAAATCATAGATAGTATAACATTTGATGTGTTAACAGATAGCAATAAACAAACATTGACACATGCTATACAAATGTTTGAATATAACCCAACTGTATCAACTATTGCAAATCAAGTAGTACAGACAAGCGGCGCATTTAAATTTATCAGCACAATAATAGATAAAATTATAAACAATGAGGAGATAGCAAATACATATCAAACTACATATGTACAAAATACTACTATTTCTGGCAATGTAACAGCATCTGAGATTTCGTTTGTTCGTAACAGAATAACAGACATAACAAATATTATTGAAAATGGTCCTACTTATGATAATGCTCAAAATAATATAGAACCAATTGGATATGTTGCAAGCACAGATTCTAATGTAGTTGTTGCGGCAAGTCGCATCTTTGCTAATAGAGATTTTATTAGAGGTGAAGTTTTAGCATACGTAGATTTAAATTGGGCAGATTTAAGTAACGGTACAAGAAACTTCTATACTGTTAATGAAGCAACAAATGTTGACAGCGGCATAAGCATAGTTACATTTGATGAAAAGATATTAGCTATTGACCGTCCTTTAGCAAACAGCACAATAAGTTTCCACCAAGGAAGTTATTTGCAAACATCTACTCATACTTTTGAATATGTGGGTTCTGGTACTACATTGGTCAATGCTCTTCCTAACGCAGGAGGAACACCAATACAAGATAATGAAGTCTTTGCTACAAGAGGCGGACAGATTTTCTATACTAGTACAGACCATAAGGGAGACTTTAGAATTGGTGATGAATTACTAATTAGTAGAGCAACAGGTACAATCAATGGTAGAACATTTAACAAATCTTTGTTCGCCGTAATGACGCCATATATATTGGCATTACAATAAAGGATAATCATGGCAACGCTAGTTCCATTAAATACGTTTAAAACAATTACAGCAAATCTGTATGATTCGCCTTCATTACTTTACACTACACCTAGCGAATCAGCTACAATTATTTTGACTGCTCAAGTTGTCAACACAGGTGATGCTATGGGTAATGTTACATTTTATCATAGATCAAATTTATTAATAAATGGTTCGAGAGTAATCACTGATACAGAACTTGTTCAAAGATTTGAAATTCCGCAAAATGATGCGGCTTCTGTAATCGTAGGTAAAATTGTTTTAGAAGAAGATCAAGCAGTTTTGGCAAAAGCGGGTGCTAACGCCTCAATGAAAATTCTTTTAAGTTTGTTGGAAACATCTTTACAATAAAGTAGAAACATGTCACTAGTTAGCTTAGGCGGTAAAGTACAGGTTAAGGGCCCGAATGGTGCATCTTCGGACAGATATAGATATCTCAATCTAGAAAATGCTGAACCAAATCTAGGCGCACCTGCGGGCGACAGATATTATTTAAGAGGCGATGCCGACGGTAAAAGATATTGGACTCAGTTTGAATCTAATGCACAATCATTAATTAGATATGATTATATTTCTCCTGTTCCAGAAACAACTTTCGATCCTACAAGACCAAGTTTAGCAAATACCGCATTATCGTTTAATTTAGTAAAAGATACCGTTTTAGTATGGATTAACGGTATTTTAATTTCCCCTGGTGCTAATATTAATGATGAAGGTTCGTATGAGCAGGGCGATTATTATCTTTTACCTAATACGGTTATTTTATATCAACCAACTGCAGTTGGTGATATTGTTTCTATACTTCCAGTACTCGGCGGCACGAGAGGAGATCAAGGTCCTCCTGGACCTGCAGGTCCAATCGGAGCAACCGGTGCAACTTTATTAGTAGGTGGACCTACAGGCGCGACAGGTGTTCGAGGTGCCACAGGAACAACGGGTGCTACCGGCCCAGTTGGTCCAGCGGGATTTTTTGGCGCAACAGGCGCAACCGGATTAACAGGAACAACAGGTGCTACAGGCCCAGTTGGATCAACGGGATTTTTTGGCGCAACAGGCGCAACCGGATTAACAGGAACAACGGGCGCAACAGGTTTAACTGGTGCGACAGGTATTGGCGCAACAGGATTTGTCGGTGGTACGGGTTCTACAGGACCTACAGGCGCAACAGGTTTAACTGGAACAACTGGTCCTATAGGTGCAACTGGAGCAACCGGACTTGCGGGTGCTACAGGAGCTGGTGCAACCGGCGCAACAGGAGTGCATGGATCAACGGGAGTTCGAGGAGCTACTGGCGCAACAGGATTTGGTAGAGACGGATCTGCAGGTCCTACAGGTGCTACAGGCCCAGTTGGATCAACGGGAGTTCAAGGAGCTACTGGCGCAACAGGATTTGGTAGAGACGGATCTCCAGGTCTCAAAGGCGATCGCGGAAATGCAGGTCCAGCAGGTCCAGCAGGTCCAACCGGTCCAACAGGACCCGTAGGTGCAACAGGTGGTAGTTCTAGTGGAATTAATGCATCTAATAATAGAACAGATACTGAACTTTTTATTTTAATGATATCAAGTGCGTCTTTTGGTTCTCCTCCATATACACCGTATGTTCGTTCTAGTGCACCGTCATTCTCTTTTGATTCGACAACACAAACAGTTAATGCAACATTTTTTAATGGTACAGCAACAAAAGCAAAATATGCCGACTTGGCAGAAAAATATGTTACCGATCAACATTATATTCCTGGGACACTTATATCAATAGGTGGTGAGAAGGAAGTTACTGCGACAACATCTAAAACTGCATATTCTATTATAGGATGCTTATCAACTAATCCTGGATTTATTATGAATAACGAATTAATCGACGGTACTGCTGTTGGATTGACAGGAAGACTTCCTGTAAGAGTTATTGGTAAATGCAGAAAAGGAGATCTATTGGGACTATCTAATGTCCCCGGAGTAGCAACTAAACAGAAATTATTTAATAGATTACCTATGAGGTTTATTGCTCTGGAAGATAAAAATACAGACGAGGAATCTCTAGTTATGGTTGTTGTATTATAACTATAGACATAAAATTATAAAGGAGTTATAATAAATGCGTGCTGCTGCTGGACTGGTATATTCTATAGGCGATTTAGGCGGAACAGGTGTTCAATCCGCCACTTTGACAAATAACATTGCTATCATGAGAGCAATGTTTCAACAAGGAAGAATAATTTACAAAAGTGAAGTAGAATATCTAACTGTTCAAATAAACAATATGATAGGACATTATCATACTTTTGAGGATTACATTCAAGTTGCTGCGTATGGTGGCGCGTATGGTGACGATCGTGGTAGATACGGCGGTGGGCCTTTTCCTAATAGAGGTGGTGCATATGGTAGTGGAGAAGATGCAGTTATGGGTAGCAGAGCTACTGGAGTTCGGAATGTAAATTCGTCAGTAAATAAACAAGTTGCTGCTTTTGGTACAGGTGGTTTAAATACTGGAACAATAGATGCAGCAGCCATACAAGTCGCAGTAAATGCTTGCAATGCTCTGCGTTCACATGATCACGATGTTGACGATGCATATGGAAACGATGCATGGGATCCAAATAGTTATTAATTACAAATTATATTATGAACATATATTTATTTCAAAAAGGTGACGGCATGCCAAGCCTATGGGAAGATTGCACCTGTACTGCAAGTGTTGATGGAAAACTAAACAAAGATGGCAATCTGTTAAATGCGGGATTAGGTGAATATCCGATACGTTATAATCTATTTGAAAAAATAGAAAATAGATTTGTACTTTTCAACCTCAAAGAAGACCCTACCATCTTTGTCATAAAACATTCATCAGACGTTATTGGTATGACTGAGATGATTTTTAATATTCGAGATGTATCTAATGTTATAGAAAAACTATATAAACTAGGACAACCCGATGATACAGTAATTTATGGTAGTCTTTATGCCAATAATGCTACTAAACAAGATGTTGCGAAAAATGTATCTTTTTATGGTAGAAATGTAGATGGTAACATCATCAATCTTATAACAGAGGAAATTTATACTTCAGATGTTACATTGATACCCTGGTTTTTTGCATTTAAAACTACAGACGTGCCTTTATATTATATTGTACCAAATATACATACAGTACAAATACCATATATCATTGAAGATGATGACCACCCAACAGATAGAACATATACATTAGATAGTCATTTAGGCTCATTTAATAAAACTATATTTTATCCTGCACTAAGCAACAATGCAAAATTAATTAATGAGACTAATATAATGGTTAAGGGAAATACTCTTACGATTGACCCGTTTGCAGGCTGGTTTGCAAAATCAAAATTGAAAGGTTTCTTTGATCCTAACCTTGTTAAATGTTCTTCTAGCTATGAATATACTAAAGATGAAAATGGATTGCATTTCAACATAAATACACAAAGTGGGTATATAATTATTAGATGGAATACAATTTCAGCAATGGGATATAAGTTTATGCGAACAAATAGATTTTACAGAGAATTTGTAGTTACACAAATAGGAGATTGATATGTCAGTTACACGAGATACAACATTCGCAGGGGGCACTGATGTTGCGGCAGTTGGTGCAGTAGCCAGGGGTAATGAAATATCTGCAGATACTTTTCTTCAAATGGTAAATATTCTTGAAGGCTTAAAGGGGCATCAACATATATTCTATGATGATTTTAATACTGTATGCGAGTGTCAGTGTCAGTGTCAGTGCGGACGCGGGGTACTTTAAATGCAAAATAATATAGTATGGATAGCAAAGACAGAAGCACAAAAGAAAAGATTAGAAGATCATAAAGCAACAGTACAATATTCCGAAGACGGTACGTTTAGATTTGATAGTAAAAATATAATAACGCCTTCGGGTAAAGAAAAAATAAATAAGTTAATTTCTGTAGTACCAAAGGATAATGAAACTATAGTATCATCTTCGTCGGTAAAATATTTGTTTCATGAATTGAGACAAATGAATTTGCTATTAACTAATGCATGTAATCTTTCGTGTTCTTATTGCTATGAACAACACAATAAAGATTTTGGTAGATTTACTAACGAAAGTCTTTTATCCGCATATAGATTTTTAGTAAATATAAATGATAACCAAAAAAAGGTATTCCAATTTTTTGGAGGCGAACCATTTATACATAAAGATATTATTTTAGATTTCTTAAAAAGAAATAACGATGAACTTTCCCGCAATTCTCGCGGCGAAGATAAAACCACAATAGGTATAGTAACCAACGGTTTGCTTTTAACCCAAGCATTGGTCGATGAATACTTTTCCTATGATTATACTAATATGCTTATATCTTTAGATACAGATAGAGCAGAAGTAGATCATAGAGAAATAGGTCAAGAGAACCTAGACAAGTTGATGCAACAAATACAAGATCTACCTTCTGAGCCAAAAGAGCAAAAAAGAATAACAATTAGATGTACTTTAGCTAGGAACAATGCCCCATACTTTACAGATTTTGTTTCTAAATTATACGATAGGGGCATTCGAAGAATGGTGGTGCACCCATTGACTTTAGATTCTAGTCAAGGATTTATTCGATGGGATGATTGGGAGTGGGAGAAATTACACAAAGATATCCTCGCTGTTTTGAATACATATACAGATTTGCAAATTCATTTTTCCGAAGGCGTGGGACAAAAAGAAGAAGAAAATTGTATGATTGGGTCTGACATGATTGCTATAGATGCATCTGGAGATTTTTCAGGATGTTATTTCTTTACGAATCAAAAAGGCGGCCCAACTGCTGATACTATATTAGGTAACATATATCAAGATAAAATATACTTAGATAGATATAAAACATTTCAAAAGCAGTATGCAAAAATGTTTGAGGTTGAGGAACAGTGCAAGACTTGCGATTATAAAAAGGCTTGCTATCAATGCCCCGCTGGCAATATGGATACAAGTGGAAGATTGTTTAAGCCAGATGATATGTGTCAGAAAATTGTTAAGTTGTATATAGACTTGCAAGAAGACATTACCATGAAACAATTTAGACAGAAGTATGAGATTGTTTGTAACTCTGCAAGTATCGAGGGTGAAAATACATCGTATGCTAAAGGTTTAGCATATTTAATATTCTATTATTATTTCAATTATCATCCTGATTTATCTAAAGTTCATTCTGATATAGATCTAATTACAAATTATAAACAGTTAATATTTTTATGGAAAAGATTAATAGATAAAGAAAATATTAGTTTTAGTGCAGATAATTTTATATATGATGTTGTTAATCAATTGACAGACGATGAAATGAGTTTGGATGATATGTACTATTATCTTCTGGAACATCGCAATATACCTTTGCCTGATAAAATTAAAGCAGAAACCTTACATCAAAGATCATTTTATCTATGCTTATTACACATGTTTGTTTTACAGGAATTATATAAACCACCGTCGACAATTTTTAGTGATAATTTAATTTATGAAAACGATAAGATTCAATGATAGTAATCCGTTAAACAAAGTTAAATTACTGGTAATATATTTAGGAAATACTTGCAATTTTGATTGCGTTTATTGTGATCGAGGATATATAGAAAGCGTAGGCGGACAAAATTTAACTAGATCAAATTCTGAAGGCATACAAGAGTTTTTTGAATGGGCTATTACTCAGCCCAACGTAATTAAACAGGTTTCCTTCCATGGGGGTGAACCTTTACTGTTTATAAAAAGAATATATGAAATAATGGAATGGTTATATCCAATGGCTGTAGATAACGGTTGGATAATAAGCATGACGACAAATGGTTCTCTCATTAAAGAATGTGAAGACTTTTTTATAAAGTATAACAAAATCTTGAATATAACGGTAAGTTACGATTTTAGTTATCAGGAAAAAAATCGTGAAAAAATATACGTCGATGAGATGGCGGATGTTTTAAATAAAAATTGCAATCAATGGCAATGGCAATATGTTGTGCCTATAGATGATCCTTCTGCATTTTCTTTTGATAGTATAAAGGAAATAGTTAACACCTGCTATAGAACAAAATGTAGCTTAATAAATCTAATTCCTTTGAGACATAAACGGGGAAAAGATAAGTTTGATGTTATAATAGATGACATAAACTTACCTCAATTTTTAGATTCATTTATGCAATTCATACAAATACTTTATATTAAAAAGATAAAAGTATTCATAGATGGATGTTATTCTACAATAGATAAAGCATATTTTTCCGAGCACACTAAATTGGTTCTTTCCCCTGACGGATACATATACCCAGAGTTTGATTTTTTAGAATATAAACTTGAAAATATGAGAGTTGGAGATTGGCGATTAAAACAAATATGGAAAAATCTTGGAGATGCTGATAAGATATTAAATAGTTGTTTAGATTGCGATAAATTATCTAGTTGTGGTCTTAAATACTTATATCCTATATTCGGCAAAAGTCCAAAAGCATGCAAAGAGTTTTATACGTATCTAGATTTATTAATAATGCACAACGCCAAAATGCATGATAAAAAGTCTATGTTGCATTGGGTGGGAATAAAAGAAGATTTTGCAGTAAACACATGATATACCAAAGCAATTTTGAAGAAGTCACAGATTACGATACATATTGGTTAATCAATGATAGTATTAAGTCTATTAAAAGAGATATCTATTTTAGTATGGGTATTAGATATTTTTGCGATGCAGGTTGTCATGTCTGTTATATAAAAGATAATCTTGCAAGTATAAGAAGTAATAGCAAAACTTTATATCCTGTTATTACTGATAAGCACGAAGAAATGTGGGAAGATGTTTTTAGTTATTTTGATTATTTAAGAACAGATGATGACATGATGTATCTAAAAATGAATCATCCTATGCATTATGATTGGTTCAAACGTAATGGATATAGATTTGAATATGGTATGACAGACAATGCTATTTTTAGATTTCAAACAATCGCAAAAGAAGTAAAATTTGCTGGCATATCTAGTATATCGCTTAGTTCATATTTTATAGAAAAAGTCAATTCTGAAAAATTAGATAGAGCATTAAAAAGTATTTTAGAAACATCTAAAATACAACAATTGAAATTAATTAATACTGGTAATCCTGACGTATTAAAACGATACGCAGACGAGGCAAAGAAATTAGATATAGAAATTTTATTTCATTATGATTTTAATAGTGAAAGAGAACTACTAACACAGGATTGGGTAGATTCTCAAGTAACATGGATAGATTCCGATACAGAAGGAAATATGCAAGTATACGGAGACGAGGCAATTTGCTTATTCTTTGATAGATTCTTTTATTCTAATGACGGTTCATCCGATAAAGAAATTGATCCTTATTGCATACTCGATGGTACCTTTGACCCAGAAAGTTTTTTAGTAGATTTATCTAAGGGAAAACAAAAATTGTATAAAATGTGGGCATCAAGAACAAAGAATAGAAAATTTCAAGAATATTTTTTATCCACCCAAAAATATAATTTTGAGTATGATTACAACTACATTCCTGGGCCTATGATGCCACCGTTCAGTAAATATTGTAATAAATTATTAGATAGAGGTTGGATAAAAACAAAACACGGTTTATACAATCCCAACGGCAAAGACGTCAAATCAATAGTGAGCAGAATAAATGAGTTACAGTAAATTTAAAATGAAAAATAGTAATAGAATTTTCTATTACGAAATAGAAGAAAACGCGCTATATAACGAATCGGGAGAAGTTCTATCTTTGCCCCCAGAACTTCCTTATGAGTGGTATGAATCTGTAAGACCAATACACGGTACAAGAAAAAAGACAAATAAACCAACCGCACTTAGAATTTTACTAGGTCAAGCCTGCAATTACAGTTGTGGATACTGTATGCAAAAAGATATAGGTAACCCAGATGAAAGACCAGAAAATACACAGCTAAAAGATTTTATAGATTCTTTAGAAAAATATTTAGACCTTGAGAATTTAGAAAGAATAGAATTGTGGGGAGGAGAGCCTTTTCTTTATTGGAAAGATATTATGCCAATAATGAAATTCTTAGATAAAAAAGGCAGGCATTTTTACATATCGACGAACGGTTCTCCTTTGAGACAAAAGCATGTTGATTTTTTTGCAACTTTAGAATCATCTGTAATGATGGGAATATCTCATGATGGTCCTGGGCAAGAGTTGTTGCGGGGTGAAGAGATATTTAAAACTAAATCTGTTGTATCTACTATACAACAATTGGATAAGATGTATCCAAAAATACAATATAGTTTTAATCCCGTAGTCAGTGCTCAAAATTTTGATTTGTTTGCTATTAACGATTTCTTTTGTAATATAAGAGACACGTATGGGTTAACAAATGCAAGAATAAGTTTTACTCTTGGTAGAATATATGATGAAACAAACAGCCAAAACAGCGCAGACCACGTAATAGGCCCAACGCAAATTCCTAGATTTAAAGAAATTGTCGAAGAATATCACAATAAATGTATAGATCAATTATTAACAAAAGGTGTAAGAAAAGATTTACCGTTAATGATGTCTAATATTTTTCACGGAACAGACGGTGTAATGAAACACGCATCTGCACTTAAACATAAAGTACCAGTAACATTTACTTCAGGATGTGGCGCGGATTCATCTGATATACTTTCTATAGATATACAAGGCAATGTTAGGCTATGCCCTCATACAAGTGAAAAATATATTGCCGGTAGAATTGATAATCTAAAAGGTATAAGAATAGTACAATTAGATCTTGATAGAAAAAAGACACATTGTTCGGATTGTAATGTCCGTAGAATATGTAAATCTAGCTGCCCTATTAAATTCCCGGATGAAGTATTTTTACAGAATTGTAGAATAGAAAAAATTTGGTATGGAGCAGTACAAAGAAAAGCATTTAGATTGTTAATGGGTGAAGAAGTAGAATTATTAGAATTAGGTATTGAGAACATTTCAACGGCAAAAGAAAATGAGAACATTTGCTGATTTTGTAGATTTAATAGTATCAAAAAATTCTACGATTGAGACAACCGACGGTGAATATACAGTAAAAGATATTGTAGATTACGCAATTAAAAATAAATCAAATGAATTTAAGATTTCTAGAAAAAGTAGTTCTATAGAATTTCTAAGGGATTTTATCTCTGCGGGGTTAGGTGGAGGTACATTATTGAGAGATTCGTCATTTTGCACTAAAATGATGCAAGATGGAAATTTTAAAGATGATTACTTTATGTCCGATACGTTGGTAGAAAAACCAACGGGATTGTTCTGTTCCTTTACTGACGGTAAAGGAGGAATACCTAGATTAATATCTTATGATATAGAAAGTATTTGGTCGGCATCTGAGGATTTATCCAGACTTAGTAATAGACATTCAGACAGTGTATATTTCAACGGATTAGTAAATCCATCGATTCATTTTTTAAACCTTGTCGCAATACCATCTATGATAACAGGTGGTAAAATTGTAGATATTAGAAAATTTCCAGATCAGGGAGAATTCTTTACAGAAAACCCATTGTTTAGTGTTGGAAGTTCTTTAGTAAAATATAGACCAACACATAGCCTAATAATTCCTCATTTGGTTCCTCTTTTGGAGAGAACAAGATCATGGAGGGAAGCGGAGCTATCCTTTGTAGAATCTTTTATGGTTGTGGGCGAAATCAGTCCCCGCGGTTTGTTTGAAAGAATAAAACAAAAGGGTGCTATACCTGTTAATGTTTATGGAACATCTGATCTATTAGCTCCCTTGTCCTATTGTGAGGGTGAAAATGATATTAAAATTTTGCCAAATATAGAATGGAAAATTGTAGACAACGAATTATTTTGTAAAAAAGAAAATTGCGATTGGCGTTCAACCGACGATGCTGTTGAAATCAATGGTGATATAATAAACATACTTGGGTCTAAAAAATCAGAAATATCCCACAACGGGTTAAAAATTTATCCTGAGATATATGAAGCAACTATAAGAGCAAATCCAAAAATAGTCGACGTTTTGTTGAGAAAAAAGACCGATAAATTAATATTATATTACTACGGAAATGTATCAGAAGATACTGTTCAAGAAATGTTGAAAGAAAGATTTACCGATTCCAATATGCCAGAAATAATAAAGAAATTAGATTATATTATACCGAGAACTTTGTATGGGCAACCAATAAGATCTAATGAATATGTATTTGGGTTTGAGATATGAAATTAAATCTTAGTAAAATTAATGAGCATAGATTGTTGCTTGAAAATCATTCTTTACTTGTAACTAACACTATACAATCATTGGATGACCTTAGAACTTTTATGAAATACCATGTGTTTGCAGTGTGGGATTTTATGAGCCTATTAAAAACACTACAACATGAAATTGTGCCTTCGGGTAAGTTGTGGTTGCCAACAAGAGGAACTAGATCAGATATTGCGAGAATGATTAATGAAATAGTTTTATGCGAAGAAAGCGACATAGGCAAAGATGGTGTAGGATCATTAAGTCACTTTGATTTGTACTTGCAAGCAATGATGGAAATTAGTGCAGATTTGAAACCGATAAAGGATTATCTATCCACAGTAACTACACTAGGTCATCATAAAAGATGCCATTTTTCCCCTTCATTGGCTATGGATTTTGTGGACAATACATTCAAAACTATAGATGATGGGCCACATTGTGCAGCTGCTTCATTTTGTTATGGAAGAGAATCTGTTATACCTTCGATGTTTAGCAAGCTATTAAAACAAATAAATATATCGGAAACCGATGCACCTAAGTTTCACTATTATTTACAACGACACATAGAAGTGGATGGAGATGAGCATGGTCATATGGCGGAACATCTTGTAAATTATTTTTGTAAAGATGATCCTTTTATGATACATGAAGCAGAACAAGCGGCAATAGCTGCGATTAAAGCTAGAATAAAGTTTTTTGATGAGATTGAGAAAGAATTATGAGATTTCATATATTAGGATTGCCCCATACTGTAACATCTAAAGAATTTAACGCTTGCGCGTATACGCAAAAAGTTGTTAAATTTGGAAAAATGATGACAGAAAGAGGACACACTGTTATACATTATGGACATGAAGATTCTGATCTTGTTTGTACAGAACACGTTAGCGTACTGACAAATAATGATTTTGAGATAAGTTATGGTAGTCATGATTGGAGAAAGAATTTCTTTAAATTTAATACTGGAGATCATGCATATCAAACATTCTATAAAAATGCTATACGTGAAATAAAAAAAAGAAAACAACCAAATGATTTTCTGCTTCCATTTTGGGGAAGCGGAGTCAAGGATATTTGCGATGCTCACCAACATGATATGATTGTAGTTGAACCTGGAATAGGATATGCTGGCGGACATTGGGCCAGATGGAAAATATGGGAATCCTATGCCATTATGCACGCTTACTATGGTATGAACGGTGTTGGGCATTGCAATTCAGATTGGTATGATGTAGTTATTCCAAATTATTTTGATTTAGAAGATTTTAATTTCGCGCCCGAGGAAAAAGAAGATTACTTCTTATTTTTAGGAAGAGTATATGAAGGCAAGGGTATACATATTGCTGTGCAAGTAACAGAGGTAATAGGAGCAAAACTTAAGATAGCAGGACAAAAACCCGATGATTTAGAATTTCCAAATCATGTAGAATTTATAGGTTATGCGGATATAGAAACAAGAAAACAGTTAATGTCGAGAGCGAAGGCCGCATTTACTCCGTCTATGTATATTGAACCATTTGGAGGAGTTCAAATTGAAATGCTATTATCGGGCACACCAACAATAACAACAGATTGGGGTTCTTTTACAGAAAATAACTTACAGGGCGTTACAGGATATAGATGCAGAACATTTGACCAGTTTGTTACTGCAGCAAAAACAATAGACAAAATTGATCCATATAAATGTAGACAATGGGGCGAGAATTTTTCTCTTCAGAAAGTTGCCCCATTATATGAAGAATATTTCCAAAATGTGCTAAATGTATATGTCGGAAAAGGATGGTACGAAATGAAAGAGGACAGAAAAGACCTCGAATTTCTTGAAAGAGTCTATCCATAATTATGTAAACACATAAACAACGGTGGGGGTACGTGAGGTCATAACCCAAATTTAGATTATTATAAATAATAGAGAAAAAGTCTGGGAAATTATGACAAGAGCACGGGAATTCTCGCAAAATTTAAGTTCGGCAAATGGCGGTGGCGGAAGTAACATTACGTTAGGGTCCATACTGCCCTTTCTTACTACGTCTAACGTAAAACAAACCGGATCTAACCTATACTTTACATTTTCCAACGTATTCGCAAATATTAATCTTGCGAGTATAAACGATTTATTTGATGTACAAACAAAATACTTCGGAGTTGGCAACGCCCTAATAACTCCTCAGGAAAACCAGGCCTTGGTATGGAATGGTAATGTATGGACTGCCGCTAATGTCAGAATTGAGGCAAATCTTGCATTCAATAGTACAAATGATCTACGAGAGGGCGGAGTAAATCTCTACTATACTAACAACAGAGCAAGAACTGCGTTAGTTGCAGCAGACCCAACAATCGTAATTGACTGGGAGGCTGGTACTGTACGAGCAAACATCACAGCAATTTCAAACGCTGGCGCAAATACCACAGATGGATTGCCAGAAGGATTTGTTAATAAGTATTACACCAATGCAAGAGTACTTGCATACCTTAGTCAAGTAGTATCTCTAAATGATTTAAAGGATGTAAAATATAATAATCTGTTTGAAAATCCATTACAAACAGGGGATACTTTAGTATATAATAATGCAAATGCTGCATTCGAGCCAGGAACTTTTGTCCCTGCACTTGCAGATTTTGCCAATAGTGCAATAACAGCGTTTTTTGTAAGTTATCTAAGCAATCATACTACCGCAAACCTAATAGAGAGTAATGTAAATCTATATTACACGGATGCAAGGGTTGCTGCAAATGTTGCCAACTTAAGTATCGATGATTTAAAAGATGTTTGGACACCGTCAAACACAAAAATAAGAGGATATATATTAGCCTGGGATGGTAATAATTGGTATCCTCAATCTGTAGCCAATGTAGGAAATGTTGGCTCATCCGCAACTGCTTTATTTGCCGAAAGAGCAGGGATAGCAAATACTGCATTAGTTGTAAATCAAGCAAATACATCTTTCTTTGCTAACGTTGCTGCGTATGCAGAAGTTGCAAATACTGTATTAAATGTTCCACTTGCAGCTAGATCTTCTCAAGTAAACACATTAAGTAATTTCACAACAAATGATTTACGAGAAGGTAACGTAAATCTATACTTCACAGAAGATAGAGTAATCGCAAACGTATTTCAAATGCGGTTGGACACATTCTATGATGTAAGTACTAGTACAGCAAATACGGGTCAAATACTTGTATACAATGGCACTAATTGGGTTCCTGGTGACGCAGTAAACGATGCACAAAGATCAGCATTTTCTGAGAGAGCAAATGTTGCTAATACTGTACTATCATTAAGTGGTCTTACTACAAATGATTTACTAGAAGGTTCTAACAATCTTTATTATACTATTGCTAGATTAGCTACAGACATACAAGCCGCAATACAAGGCAAAGATATCACCCTGGACGATTTGATAGTTGGTGGCGATTTAACTGTACAAGGAAATCTTGCGTTATTAAATGTATCTAATGTTAGAACGGAAAGTAGACTTTTAACATTATCAGATTCTGCTGTTAGTGAATCTCAAGCAGAAGGTTCTGGTTTATACATTAAAGGTGCAAACGCTTACTTTACATACAGTCAAACCAATGATGGTTTTGGTATAAGTAAGAATTTAACAATTAATGGTAATTTAATACCAGCAATAAACGGTCAGTATAGTATAGGTACTGAATCAAAGCAGTGGAGAGATTTATACTTAGGAGCAACCACTTTATTTATAGGTGGTGTTGCGATATCTGCTGATCCTGGAGGTGGCGGATTACAAATTAAAGATCGATTCGGCAATGCTGCGGGTATTTCTTTATCTAATGTTGCAGCTACAGAATATGTATCGGTTAATAGAGTATATAGTAACGTATTCCCATTAGTTGAATTTAACAGCTATATTGGTGGTAACGTACAGCAATTTACAAGAACCACTTCAGGAAACTTATACTTAGGTATACTGAAATCTGGAGATATCAATAAGTTTGCAGGTATGCGAATTGTTGAGACATATGACAATGGGCCAGATTTAAGAAGCGATTTATTATTCTATAATGATTTTGAAAATAGAGCAAATTCCACAGCAAGATTAGCATTATTAGGTACGGGAAATGTAGTATTTACTACAAACGTCGTTAGTGTTAATAATATTCCGGTATTAGATAATAGAGGACATTTTGTAGGTAATACCTACATGGGTACCAGAGATGTTGATATAACACACGGTGGTACTGGTGCTAATACCGCCTCTGACGCAAGAAGAAACTTATTTGGTGATATTACAGGTGGTTTACTTGTTAAGTATAGTACAGCCAATACAATAGGTCCTGTAGCACTTGTTCAAGGTACAGGTGTTACTATTACTCATGGCGATGCACAAACTGGAAGTCCAACTATTGCGATTGGGCAAGCGGTTGCAACAACCGATAGCGTTCAATTCAGAGACTTAACATTATCTGGCAATCTTTACGTATTTGGTAATATTGCTGCGGTTTATTCCAACACATTAGTTGTCAATGACCCAATGATTCAGGTTGGATATGGAAATCCTGCCGACAATTTTGATCTTGGCTGGATTGGACATTATAACGACGGTTCTTTAGAAAGACACGCAGGCCTCTTCAGAGACCATACAGATAAGACATTTAAGTTTTTTGATAATCTAACATCCGAACCAGGATTAAATGATTTAGATACTTCTAATGTGACATTTAGATATGCGAATATTGCGGCACAGACTTTTGTTGGTAACGTAATTGGTTATGTAAGTACACTTAATAATCATACTACAGCTGCTCTAAATGAAGGTTCAAATAATCTTTATTATACTAATAGTAGAGTAGTATCTGCGGTTAATCCTTTATTGACAACTGCAAATGTAGTTGAAACAACAAATCAATATTATACTAATGCAAGAGTAACCGTATTTGTACAGCAGTTCTTTACAACTGCTAATATTAGAGAAACATCTGCTAATCTATACTTTACTAATGCTAGAGTATTAGCTGCTTTGGCAGGTGGAGATTTAACATTGGGTAATCTAACAGTAACTGGCAGATTATCTCAAGA
>Ga0247839_1002212_pt1 | contig 29922 bp, 24 predicted proteins | sample LaCruzMarch2015__6_FD_192405 | JGI IMG/M metagenome (GOLD analysis project Ga0247839, IMG submission 192405) | Freshwater microbial communities from meromictic Lake La Cruz, Castile-La Mancha, Spain - LaCruzMarch2015_16m | ecosystem: Environmental > Aquatic > Freshwater > Lake | place: Spain... | reverse complement strand
AGGCTTCTATCAAGAAGATGATGCTTCCGGGTGCTATCGCTATCGTTTCTCCATTGCTAATGGGCTTCATTTTCGGACCAGAAGTTTTAGGTGGATTCCTTGCTGGTGCTACCGTTAGCGGTGTGTTGATGGGCATGTTCCAAAACAACGCTGGTGGTGCTTGGGACAATGCCAAGAAATCATTTGAGAAAGGAGTTGAGATTAATGGCGAAATGTTCTACAAGAAATCTGAGCCGCACAAAGCCTCTGTAACGGGCGACACTGTTGGTGATCCGTTCAAAGACACCTCTGGTCCATCCATGAACATCCTTATTAAGTTGATGAGCATTGTGGCGTTGGTTATTGCACCAACATTGGCCGAACTCCACGGTACTTCAAAAGGACATCACGCTACTGTAGAAGTGCAAGTAGAAGTTGATGCCATGCAAGAAACGATTGAAACTACAGTAACACAGGAGTAATCCTCCTGCCGAACATATTTGTTCTTTAAGAAGAATAGGAGATGTCGCTCAAACCAGCGATTCTCCTATTCTTTTAGTTTTAGGAGGAGGGTGTTTGCCTCCACGAACTGCCCATCCTGCACATACACATCCTCAACAACACCATCCTCTTCGGCACAGATGGTGTTCTCCATTTTCATAGATGAAAGCACGATGAGTCCTTGCCCGTTCGTCACTGTGTCTCCTTTTTGCACCAGTACCTTCACCACCTGACCGGGCATGGGCGAAGCATAGCCACCCGCCAGTTTTTCTGGTTCTTTGATGGGGAAACGGTCTTTGAGAGTCAGTTTGAGCGAACCGAGTTGAGCATTCCGCAGAAAGAACTCCGCTCCACTTTGGGCAACATGGAATTCCTGCTGCACACCATCAATGTCCAGCCGCACAGCACCATCTCCGCATGATAGTACGCGCACTGCCCGCTGTGTGTCGCCTATGGTGAAACTCAAGGTACACCGCTCGTTACGGTAGCTCACGGCAAGTTCCTCCTCACCTATGAAATAGGTCTCCTGTTGTCCCTGATAAAAACTGTTGCGCCAGCCTGATGGTAGATGGTGCAAAGTAGTGCGCTGCTTCTCACGGCCATACCATTGAAAGGCAGTGGCGGCAATGGCCATCACCTGCATGGTTTCCTTATTGGCCACAGGCAATTCGAGCTGCGCATGTTTAAGGAAATGAGTGTCGTAGTTGCCCACTTTAAATTCTTCATGCTCCAACAGGCGAATCAAGAAATCCTGATTGGTAGTCAATCCCAAGCAACGGAGGTTGCTCAAGGTGTGCAACATTTTGCGCTGCGCCTCAGCCCGATCACGACCATGCGCAATGAGCTTGGCAATCATCGGGTCGTAGTGCACCGATATCTCCGAACCTGTTTCCACACCTGTTTCCACACGCAATCCTTCCATAGGAGACACATGCCAATCAAGTATGGTTCCCGTTGCAGGAACGAAATCACGGTCGGCATCTTCTGCATACAGGCGCACTTCGATAGCGTAGCCATTGCCCTTCACTTCTTCTTGTGCGATAGCCAACGGACGGCCTTCTGCCGAAGCGATTTGCATTTCCACCAAATCGAGGCCGGTCACTTCTTCGGTGACTGGATGTTCCACTTGCAGGCGCGTATTTACTTCGAGGAAGAAGAACTCGCCTGTCTCGGTGAGGATGAACTCCACCGTTCCTGCGTTGTCATAATTCAACGACTTTGCCGCTCGTACGGCTGCTTCGCCCATCTTGGCACGGGTATCTGCGGTCAGTGCGGGCGAAGGACTTTCCTCTACAATCTTCTGATACCTGCGCTGAATGCTGCATTCGCGCTCCAGCAGATGAATGGCATTGCCATGCTTATCACCAAAAATCTGGAACTCCACGTGCCGGGCCGAAGGGAAATAACGCTCGATGATAAGTTCATCGTTACCAAAACTGCTCTTCGCCTCACGCTTGGCCGAATCTATCGCGCTTTCCAATTCCTTCGCCTCGTTAACGATGCGCATGCCTTTGCCACCACCGCCCGCAGCAGCTTTTAACAACAACGGAAACCCAACGCCCTTGGCTTCTTTCACCAATGTTTCGGTGGTTTGGTCGGCTCCCTGATAACCAGGAATGACAGGCACACCGTGCTTCATCATCAGCCGCTTGGCCTCCGACTTGCTGCCCATCGCGTCAATGGCTTCTGGATTCGGGCCAATGAAGGTGAGGCCAGCTGCTGCCACGGCTCGCGCAAATCCTGCATTCTCTGACAGGAAACCATAACCGGGATGAATCGCATCGGCTCCCGAAAGCTTGGCGGCATCAATCAATTTCTCCACGTTGAGATAGGATTCCGCAAGGTTGTTGCCTCCTATGTGCAGCGCAATATCGGCCATGCGGACGAAGGGTGCGGCCGCATCGGCATCCGAATAGACTGCAATGGAACGGATACCTAACTTCTTGCAGGTGCAGATGATGCGGCAGGCTATTTCGCCACGGTTGGCAATGAGGATGGTATGGATAGTTTTCATGAAATGAGCGAATTAAATAGTTTGCGAATAAGCGGGAGTTGGTGATTGCTTCCTGATGTCTGAACTACATCCTGAATACCCCGTAGCTCTCCGCTCCTTTGATAGGTGTGTTGTTCACCACCGCAAGGCAGAAGCCAAGATGGTTGCGGGTTTCACGCGGATCGATTATGCCATCGTCCCACAATTGACCAGTGGCAAACCACGCATCCGATTCTTTACCGGCTTCGTTTATCATGTGCTGCCGCAACATGGCCGCCTGTACCTCATCGTAAGGAAGTCCTGCCTTCTGTGCTGCCTCGCGCTGGATGGTTTCCATTACGCCCGCCAATTGCTCGGGCCCCATCACAGCAATGCGTGAGTTGGGGTAAGAGAACAAGAATCTCGGTTGATACGCTTGCCCGTTCATAGCGTAATTGCCAGCACCATAGCTCGCGCCCATCATGATGGTGATGCTCGGCACCTCGCTGTTGCTCACCGCGTTGATGAGCTTAGCCCCGTGTTTGATGATGCCACCCTGTTCATAATCTTTGCCCACCATGAAACCCGTGATGTTCTGGAAGAATAGGAGCGGAGTATCGTTGCGGTTGCAGAGCTGGATGAAATGTGCCCCCTTGTTGGCCTCTTCCGAGAATAGCACACCGTTGTTGGCAATGATGCCCACTTTGTAACCGTGCACTTCTGCCCAGCCACACACCAGCTTGTCGCCCCATTCGGGCTTGAAAGGCGTGAATTTCGAACCGTCAACCACACGGGCAATAATCTCGCGCATATCGAACGGAGCCTTGATGTCAGGGGATAAGATGCCGAGCATTTCTTCCGCGTCATACATGGGTGCCTCGACTTTTGTTGGTGGTGTAAAATGCACGCGTGACGGACGCAGCGTAGCTACAATCTCACGCGCAATGCGAATGCCGTCCAATTCATCTTCGGCCAAGTAATCACTCACACCCGATATGCGGCTGTGCATCTCGGCACCACCAAGCGTCTCATCGTCCACAATCTCGTTGGTGGCCATTTTAACCAATGGTGGCCCAGCAAGGAACACCTTCGCCTTCTGTTTCACAAACACTGAATAATCACTCATACCGGGGATATATGCCCCACCAGCGGTGGCATTCCCAAAAACCACAGATATAGTTGGGATGCCCTCTTTGCTTCTTCGTGTGATCTCGCGGAAACTGATACCACCCTGATTGAAAATGCGTGCCTGTTCGGGAAGATTGGCTCCCGCACTTTCTACCAGATTAACAACTGGAAGCCCATTCTCAGCCGCTATCTGCCCCAATCGCAGGCTCTTCTGCAACGTAGCATAATCAATGGCCCCGCCCTTGTTGGTACCCACATTGCTGATGACCATCACCAGTCTATTGCATACCAAGCCTATGCCACCGACCACCGTGCCGCCAGGCCCAAAACCTTTACCTCCAAGTCCGGCCAGCGGGAGCAGTTCAAGGAACGGGCTATCACGGTCAAGGAGTAATTCGAGTCTCTCACGGGCCAACAGATTGCCGCGCTCCTTGGCGCGTGCCACGTGCTTCTCGTTGCCTTGACTGCGGCCTTCGGCCATTTTTTCATTCAACTTTGCGAGATGCGCCAACATACCTTCACGGTTTTGTTTGAACTGATCGGTGTGCGGATTAAGTGTGGTGCGGATGGGTTGCATGTGATGTCGTGTTTGAATATTCGAACCGAAATAAAACCTGAATTAAACTCTAACTCCCCCTTCAAAAGCGGCCTTGCCCTTCGTTGTCAATAACGGAAATACAAGATTCCACATCGCTTCGCGGGCATCGTTGAGAAAACTACCTTCTAAATTGCGAACCGTGTGCTGTGATAACCAGAAGGTCAGCATAAGGCAGACCGTTTCAGCCAATGAATCATATTGCCCGTTCCGCGATTCTGCAAGCATGTTTCCCGAACCGACAGAATAGTCGATGATGGCGCGGATATAGCGAATCTGATTAGAAATATGTTCGCGGTGACTACTAGCAATATCGGGAAATGCGCGCATTATCTCTAAAATATCAAGATAAAAGAAGCGATATTTCTCATAAAGTTCCATCAAGGGAAACAATTGCGCATGGATGTTGGCTATGCTTGGGGCAATTTGCACTGTTTCGAGCAGGGCGTTTCGCTCTTCAATAAGTTGTTGATGAATGGCCTCTATGAGGTCGTCTTTTCGTTTAAAATGATAGGTGAGATTGCCAAGACTGATGCCAAGTTCTTGAGCCAAGTCGCGCATTGTGACATTCACAAAACCGCGCTCGTTGAAAAGCGAAACAGCGGAACTTATTATTCTATTTTTAGTGGTAATCATGCTTACTTGGACAAAAATAGTACATCTGTACTAATTTTAAGTATGCAGCAATTTTTGACGAAAAATATTTTGAGATTTTATCAAATATAAGTGCTTGTTTTCAAATTGCTTCTACTTTAGCAGGCCAAATGAAATCGCTTTCAGAAATATTCGCAGAGTTGGATTTGCACGGACTAGCAGAAGATCCAACCGTTTATTTTATCCCAGGATTTGTAGGCCTTATTTTGCTGGAGATATATCTTGGATATCGCGAAAAGCGCAATATCCACAAAGACATTAAAGACAGTTTTGCAAGTGTGAGCATGGGTATTGGCTCGCTCATTATCGACATTGGGGTGAAAACTGCCGCCTTTGGAGTGATGATGTTTTTGTACCAGTTCCGGATTTTTGATTTGGGTCCAAGCCTTTGGTACGCCTGGGTTTTATTGTTTTTTGCGGACGATTTTTCGTTCTATTGGCATCATCGTTTAAGTCATCAAGTGAGGGTGTTGTGGGCAGCACACGTAAACCATCATTCGTCTGTTAACTACAATTTGGCGGTTGCACTTCGTCAAAGTTGGACGGAGCTTTTCTACAAATTCACATTTTGGATGTGGCTGCCAATTGTAGGATTTCATCCAATCATGATATTAACGATGATGAGTTTTAGCTTGATATATCAGTTTTGGGTACATACCGAAACGATAGGCAAACTTGGTCCTTTGGAGTGGATATTGAACACACCATCGCATCACCGCGTTCATCATGCTAGCAATACCCGCTATTTGGATCGAAACCATGCGGGCACATTAATTATTTGGGATCGCTTGTTCGGTACGTTTGAACCAGAATCTGAGAAAGTGAAATACGGCCTAACCACCAATATTCATACCTATAATCTGCTGGAAATAGCCTTTCACGAGTATCGCAACTTGTTTAAGGATATGAAACGCGCACCCAGGCTTGGTGACAAACTGCGTTATTTGATTATGCCACCTGGATGGAGCCATGATGGAACCACCATGACTTCGGATGAGTTGCGGAAAAAGGAGGGAATTGTTTAAATTAAAAAAGGGCTTAGCAGAATTCTGCTAAGCCCTTTTATTTGAAGTAGAAATATTGAACCTAAGCCGCACGTAGCGTATTCAAAGTGGAATTCGATAGTTTGTTTTCTGCGTAGCTTCTGGTAATGGTGATTGCTTTCTCATTTTGAGATGGTAACTCGAACATGGCATCAATCAAGATTGCTTCGCAAATAGAACGCAATCCACGTGCACCTAAGTTAAATTCCATTGCTTTTTCTACCACGTAGTCCAAAACACCTTCCTCGATAGTAAGTTCTATTTTGTCCATGCGAAACAACTTTTGATATTGTTTCACCAACGCATTTTTCGGTTCTGTTAGAATGCGTTTCAATGCATCAGCATCCAACGGATTGAGGTGAGTAACCACAGGCAAGCGACCAATAAGTTCGGGGATGATTCCAAAATTCTTAATGTCTTGAGGAGTTATATACTGGAGTAAATTCTCTTCGTCAATGTGTCCATGATCAGACTTGGTGGAATAACCAATGGTCTGTTTTTTCATGCGCTTGGCAATAATTTTTTCAATACCGTCAAAGGCACCACCGCATAAAAAGAGGATGTTTTTCGTGTCAATTGGGACCAATTTTTGCTCCGGATGCTTGCGTCCACCTTGAGGAGGAACATTCACAATGGCTCCTTCCAGTAATTTTAATAATCCCTGTTGAACGCCTTCGCCCGAAACATCGCGCGTAATAGATGCATTATCACCTTTGCGCGCAATTTTATCAATCTCGTCTATGAATACAATCCCTTTTTCAGCCGCAGCTTGATCGTAGTCTGCCGCTTGCAACAACCGACTTAAAATGCTTTCAACATCTTCGCCCACGTAGCCACTTTCGGTAAGCACAGTTGCGTCAGCAATGCAAAATGGGACATTTAGCATTTTAGCAATAGTTCGAGCAAGCAAGGTTTTTCCAGTGCCTGTGCGCCCTACCATTATAATGTTCGATTTTTCCACTTCCACATTCTCCCCGTCCTTATCAGCTTTTTGCACCAAACGCTTGAAATGATTGTAAACAGCTACCGACAACACCTTTTTTGCTTGATTCTGTCCAATAACAAATTCATCTAAAAATGCCTTGATTTCAATGGGTTTCAGTAGATTAAGCGAACGATTAGAATTCTTATCCTTGGTGCTAAACTCCTCGTTTACAATTTGATGCGCTTGAGCAATGCATCGGTCGCAAATATGTCCGTGTATGCCAGCAATAAGAACCGCTGTGTCTTGTTTATCCCTTCCGCAGAAAGAACATTTGATGTGGTCTTTATCGTTGCTCGTTTTCATGTGTTTCATTCAATTTCATCCGCTAAGTTAGGCATAACCCAATGGCTTGTTCAAGTTGGTTCGCTCACATTTATTATACCCGTCACTAAAATAGACTAACAAGCCTATTTCAGTGATGTGCATAGACACACTGACGCTAGAAATGCCTTTTTATTTTATTGGTCGAACCAAAACTTCGTCAATCATGCCATAATCTTTGGCTTCCTGAGAAGTCATCCAGTAATCACGGTCGCTATCGGCCCAAACTTTCTCATAGGTTTGATTGGAATGCGTTGCGATAATATCGTACAACTCCTTCTTCAATTTGGCAATTTCGCGAGCTGTGATTTCAATGTCAGAAGCTTGTCCTTGAGCACCTCCCAAGGGTTGATGAATCATTACACGACTGTGCTTTAGCGCAGTCCGTTTGCCTGCTGCACCTGCGCAAAGCAATACTGCACCCATACTTGCCGCCATGCCAGTGCAAATAGTTGCCACATCGGGAGCAATGTATTGCATCGTATCATAAATGCCTAAACCCGCATACACAGAGCCTCCTGGAGAGTTCAAATAAATCTGAATGTCTTTTTTGTTGTCAGCGCTCTCCAAAAACAGCAATTGCGCTTGAATAATATTCGCGATGTGGTCGTCTATTCCAGTACCTAAAAAAATAATGCGATCCATCATCAAACGTGAAAACACGTCCATTTGCGCCACATTCAACGAGCGTTCTTCAATTATATAAGGCGTCATGCTCTTAATTGCGCTATCAAACACATTGCTGTTTATTCCTCTGTGCTGAATAGCGTATTTTCTAAATTCGTATCCGTCCATGATGTTGTTTTATACTAATGTTTATTTAAACAATGAATGCCGAAAGTTGCAATTTATTGCAGCGTCCGGCATCCATAGTATGTTAAAAGTTGTCAACCGTTAAATGTTCTCCTTCGAAAGGGCAGAATAGAACTCTTCGCTGTTCACGAGCGTCTCATTTAACTTGAATTTGGTCTTGCAGTAGGCCATCACTTTTTGGTCATAAAGTTGCTCATTCACTTTGCGCACCTCGTCTTCGCGTTTCATAAAATTGTCAACCATTCCGTTCATCATTTCGGCATCTGCTTGATGAATACCATAAGCTGCAAACTGTTGAAGTAGTTGAGCACGAATGCCTTCACGCAATTCTTCATGGTTAACTAAAATGCTTTGTTCCTTGATAATGTTGTTTTCAATCAACTGCCATTTCAGCCCTTTGGCGTAGTTGTCATACTCACGTTCTATATCTTCGGCTGTTACTTTATTTTCGTTGGAGATTACCAACCAGCGTTTAAGAAAAGCGTCAGGTAAAGAGATATTTACCTCATTGAGTAAATGAAGAACGATGTCGTTTTTCAACTTACGGTCGCTCTCTTTTGCGAAATAGTTAGAATAGTCCTCCGTGATTTTCGCTTTTAGTTCATCTACTGATGTTACAGAACCATCAGGATACATACGCTTAAAAAGATCCTCGTTTATTTCAGCAGGAGTTAATCGCTGTATGCGCTCAACCGTGATTTTGAAATTGGGATTTAGAATCCCTAAATCTTCTTTCTGAACGCCAAGCATGGCTGCATGATCAGCATCATTTTCAGAAAAATGATTGTGATTAACAACTTGACTTTCACCCACTTTTAAGCTCAACAATTGCTGTTTAGCCTCAGCATCTTTCACATTATCCATCGAAATTGAAGAACTGTGCAATACGCCTCCTTCTTTGGGTGTGCCATCTTCTTTCAATTCTACCCATTGGACCTTCACCAAATCCGTTTCACCAACAGATTCTACTTCAGTCATTTCGCCACTTCTCTTGGCTATATTTTCGAGTGAGCTTTCTATGTCTTTTTCTGTTGGACGAATAACGTAGAATGTAAACGAAGCATTAAAAGCCGAGTTTAGGTTGATTGTTGGAGCCAATCCAAGATCGTAGGTAAACTCCATTTCCTTTGGATTTTCCCAATCCGCCTTAGGTTTTGAAGTTTCTGATGGTAGCGGACTACCCAATATGTTTAAGTTTTCCTCGCGGATATATTCATACACCTTACGGCTCAAAATATCATTCACTTGGTCGATAAGAATAGATGTACCGTACATCTTCTTTACCATACCAGCGGGCACCTTGCCCGGTCTGAAGCCTGGCATTTTTACTTTTTTGGCGTGCTCTCTCAATTTATTTTCCACCAAAGTTGTATAGTCTGAAGGAGCTAAATTGATAACGACCTTCGCATTTAAGTCGTCCACATTGTGCGTGCTAATGTGCATTTGTTAATCTGTATTTTGGTTAATTATTCTTTCGTTCTAAAGCAAAAAAAGGGAGATGCACTAGGCACCTCCCTCTAATTCAGTGCGGATGGAGGGACTCGAACCCACATACCTCACGGCACCAGATCCTAAGTCTGGCGTGTCTACCAATTTCACCACATCCGCAATTATCAATCAACGCTCCCCTTTCAAAAAGGGGAGTGCAAAAGTAAATAATTCCTTGGATTGAGCAAGTTCAAAAAAAATGATTTGAATTAGTAATCCATCAACGAAAAACACTCTGATTGAATCTCAGGAAAGCCTTGGCGTGCGCTTAACTTTGAAGCCGATTGAAATTGATAATCTTATGAAAACGATTGACCCAAAGGAACTTGAAATTGCCAAGTTTCATGGCTTGTTGCTGGGTGCGGTTGCTCCTAGACCCATTGCCTTTGCCAGCACTATTGATGCTGATGGCAAACCAAATCTTTCGCCTTTCAGTTTTTTTAATGTGTTCAGTGCCAATCCTCCAATTGCTATTTTTTCTCCTGCTAGAAGAGTGCGCGGCAACACAACCAAGCATACCTTGGAAAATGTGGAGGTTGTGAAAGAAGTGGTAATCAACGTGGTCAGTTACGCAATGGTCCAACAAATGAACCTTGCCAGCACGGAGTATCCCGAGGGTGTAAACGAGTTTGAGAAGGCAGGATTCTCGCCATTAACTTCTGACTTAGTGCGGCCATTTCGTGTAAAGGAATCGCCTGTTCAATTCGAATGCAAGGTGCGCGAGGTAATTAAGTTAGGAGAAGAAGGTGGAGCGGGAAATCTAATTGTTGCGGAAATTTTGCGGATGCACATTGATGAAAACGTGTTGGATTCTTATGGAAACATCGACCCAAATCGTATTGATTTAGTAGCTCGAATGGGAAATGATTGGTATTGCAGAGCCTCTGGAATTGCCTTGTTTGAATTAGCTAAACCTGGCAGAGACCATGGCATTGGTGTCAACGCACTGCCAATGCATGTTCGAAATAGTAGAATTTTAACAGGAAATGATTTAGGTCTTTTAGGTGGAATTTCTGAATTGCCAACAGCTGAAGAAATCAAAGCATATCGCAGTCAATCCAAATTGGATGAACTGATACAAGAGAAAGGCAATAATCCTAGTGAAGTGGAAAAACAATTGCATCAAAATGCCAAGATGCTGTTGAGTGAAGGAAAAGTGAAAGAGGCATGTATGATGCTACTCCTACTGGATGAAAACTGAGAAAAAGACCCCAGACTTTAAAATGACCGCCACAACTCTTGCTGGGTTGGAGGAGATTTTGGCAATTGAACTGCGCGATATGGGCGCGCGAAACGTGAAATTGGCCCATCGAGCAGTTCACTTCAGTGGAGATTTGGGCACTTTGTATAAGGTGAATTTCCGCTCACGGTTTGCAATTCGCGTGCTTAAGCCGATAAAGAGTTTTATTGCCAACAGCGAAGAAGTTTTTTATCAGCTGGCCAAAACAATTCCGTGGGAAACCATTATCCAACCTGAAAGCACGTTTGCTGTGCACGCGGTGCTGCATTCTGAGGCATTTACACATTCAGGATTCATGGCGCTGCGATGCAAAGATGCTGTTGTGGATTGTATTCGCGATAAACGGGGCGAGCGTCCCAACGTGAATGTAGAGAGCCCAGATGTTTCCATCAATGTTCATATCAATGTTCACGATTGCACCATTTCTTTGGACAGTACAGGCGATTCGCTGCACAGACGTGGCTATCGTATAATCACTGGCCAGGCACCGTTAAATGAGGTTTTGGCTGCTGGAATGGTAGAATTATCTGGTTGGAATCCGAATACTCCTTTCGTTGATGGCATGTGTGGTTCTGGAACTTTAGCCATTGAAGCCGCTATTAAAGCACTGCAAATTCCACCAGGCATTTTCCGCAAAGAACCCTATGGATTCGAACGATGGGACGATTTTGATAAAGAGCTTATGGAGGCAATTGTTGAATCGTGCATGAAGCGAATTCTGGATAGGAAGGTGGATATCCGCGCGTCCGATATGCACAGTAACGTGATTTCGAAAGCGCGAAAGAACATCTATAATGCAGAGTTGGAGGATGATATTATGAGTGAAGTGAAAGAGTTTTCGGAGGTAGTCCCTCCGCCAGGGCCGGGCACTGTTGTTCTGAATCCTCCGTATGGCGAACGAATGGACAAGGAGGATATTGATGCGCTGTACAAACGAATGGGCGATACGTTCAAGCAAAATTTTAAAGGGTACACCTGTTTTATTCTAACCAGCAATCTTGAAGCATTGAAAAGTGTGGGATTACGCACTACCAGTAGAACTATTCTTTTTAATGGAGCGCTAGAATGCCGCTTTGCGCGTTACGATATTTATGAAGGCACAAAAAAAGTTAGAGAAATAGAGGAAATTTAAATTAATGTTTGAACATTAATTTGGAAATAGTATTTTTGCCACATCAAATAATCACATCAATAACTACAAAATCATGAAAAAATCATTCAACGTTTTCGGAGGAATAATTGCCTTCATCGCTCTGGTATCCTTTACTCCAGCACCAGTTTCTAAGTTTTATGGCATTGATGCTGCAACCAGCACAATCGTCTGGAAAGCTGGCAAAGTTGTGGGAGGTGGACATCAAGGAACAGTAAAATTGAAAGAAGGCGGATTGCAAATAACAGATGGAAAAATTAACGCAGGCAAATTTTCTATTGATATGACTACTTTGAATTGCACAGACCTAGAAGGAGGGATGCGCGAAAAATTCTTGGGTCATTTGAATTCGCCAGACTTTTTCGAAACTGCTAGCTTTAAAACAGCCAGTCTTGCCATAATTAGCGCTGATGCTCAAGGCAACGTGAAGGCAAACCTGACCATTAAAGGAAAAACCAACGAAGTTGCGTTTGTTGCGGTTGTAACCGAAGCAAATGGAGCGGTTACTGCCACAGCTAATATCGTAGTAGATCGCAGCAAATATGATGTGCGTTATGGATCAACTAGCTTTTTTGATGATTTGGGCGACAAGGCCATCAAGAATGAAATTGAATTTGTGGTTACCCTAAAAGGTACTGCCAAATAATAATGGTGAATAGGATGGTTGGTGAGGGAGAGTCGCAAGGCTCTCCCTTTTTTTGCCTCAAAACCTCTATGCTATTGCCCTAAATTTGCGCCATGCTTAGCCCCCGCCAATTGATGCTGCGCCATTTAGCCCCCACATCGCAAAGTCCTATGGGCCTAATAATCGAACGTGCAGAAGGCATGTACATGTTTGCTCCAGATGGCAAACGATACATGGATTTAATAGCTGGAATCTCGGTGAGCAACGTTGGTCATTGCCATCCTAAAGTGGTGAATGCTGTGCAGCGGCAGGCAGCCATGCACATGCACCTCATGGTATATGGAGAATATGTTCAAACTCCTCAGTTAGCATTTGCTGAGCAAATATGCGCGTTGCTACCCGATAAACTCAATTCAGTTTATTTCGTCAATTCGGGTAGCGAGGCCATCGAAGGCGCAATAAAATTGGCCAAGCGTGTCACAGGTCGAACTGGGCTCGTAGGTTTTACAGACGCATACCATGGCAGTTCAAACGGAGCACTAAGTTTGATGGGCAATGAGGCATACAAAGGGCCATTCTATCCATTATTGCCTGAAGTACAACACATTCGACTGAACAATTTTGACGATTTGCTCAGGATTGAGATTACAACAGCAGCGGTTTTTTTAGAAACGATTCAGGGTGAATCTGGTGTGCAAATACCAACCAAGGAATTTATGCTAGCGTTAAGAAATCGCTGTTCGGAGCAAGGTGCGTTACTCATTTTGGATGAAATACAATGTGGATTTGGCCGAACAGGAAAGATGTTTGCCTTCTCGCATTTCGACATCCTTCCTGATGTATTGGTTATGGCTAAAGGCATGGGAGGAGGAATGCCAATTGGGGCATTTGTGGCAAGTAAGGCGCTTATGGAAACGTTGAGCCACAATCCCATTCTTGGTCATATCACCACGTTTGGAGGACATCCCGTTAGTTGTGCCGCAGGTTTGGCATCGCTTCAAGTGTTGCAAGAAGAGCGATTGATAGAACAAGTGGAGCGTAAGGAACAGCTGTTTCGCACCCATTTGAATCATCCATTAATTCGAGAAATTAGAGGAAAGGGACTGCTTTTGGCCATTCAACTCGATACCTTTGCGCAGCTAATGGCAGTGATAGATGTTTGTATAGCAAATGGAATTGTAACCGATTGGTTTTTGTTCTGCAACGATGCCATGCGCATTGCACCACCACTTACTATTTCTGACGATGAAATAATCACAGCCTGCAAAGTCATAAATGCGGCTATTGAAACTGTAAATTCAAAACAATAATTTATACATGAAACGCTCACGCCTGATTCTGCTCAATCTTCCTTTATTCTTTTTGCTTCCGTTATCGCTTTTGGCACAGGAGGCCAATTCGTTGCTGTGGAAGGTGACTTCTCCAAGCAACGCCAAGGCATCATATCTTTTCGGAACACTTCATCTCTTGCCAGAAGACCGCTATTTTTTTACGGATAAAATGCAAGAAGCATTTGCCAGCACCGAAACGTTGGCTCTCGAAATGGACATCGATATTCCAATGGGCGAACAGATGAAAATGGCCATGCAGATGATGATGCCTGACGGGAAATCGTGGGCCGACTATATGACTGCAGAGGAATTTGCAGCACTTCGTTCGGCCTATATCGACTCGCTTGGCGTGAAAGAAGCCAAGTTTGATAAGCAATATGTGAAAATAAAACCGATGTATTTATCTGCTTTGGTTTTATCACAGCTTTTGGGAAAAACAAAGGCTTATGAACAGGAACTTTCGGGTATGGCCAAGAAAGCCAAAAAACCTCTAATTGGCTTAGAAACGCTGCAACAGCAAATGGATTTTATGGGTTCTGTTTCTCTTGAAGATCAGATTAAACAGACCAAAGAGGCGGGTGCATCAATTTTGAGGGAATACAACAAAATGCTTGAAGCCTACTTGAAACAAGATTTAACTGCATTGCAGACTTTAGCCAAGGAAAGTGATGATTTTGATGGGATTGAGGAGGAATTGCTTACCAAGCGAAATGCGACTTGGATTCCACTTGTAAAAGAGCAGGCGGCAAAGTCCCCAACATTTTTCGCTGTGGGGGCGCTTCACCTTTTGGGAGAGAAAGGTCTTATTTCTGAACTTCGTAATGCTGGCTTTAAAGTAGAGCCTGTAAATTGATAATCATCGAAACTATCTGTGTTTAACATACCTACCTTCGAGGCGCATAATTTTACCAAAATCAACACCATGAAAATCTCCTTTTTGTTTGTTTCAGTTCTAATTGTGTCACTTCTTTCGGGCTGTAGCCAAACAGATACTTCAGCAGAAGATGCTGCCGCAGCTGCGCGCATAGATTCTATAATTGGAGGTGGCGCTGCTACTTCGATTGGTGGGGCTGTTCCTAGTGGTGCTGTTCCTAATGGTGCCCCTGCTGATGCTGGAAATGTACAGCTGAATCCTGCACATGGCGAACCAGGCCATAAGTGCGAAATTGCAGTTGGAGCACCTTTAAACTCTGCGCCTTCTGCAGGAGCAATCCCTCAAATGCAAATTACACCGCAACCAGCTGCTGCAGGGAAAGCTGCACCAGCTCCTGCTGCAGAAGTTAAATCTGCACCAACAGAATCACCAGCAGCGATGCTTGCCAAAGGACTTAATCCTCCTCATGGTTCGCCTGGCCATGATTGCGCACTTGCGGTGGGTGCCCCTCTAAAAAAGTAGGTGAGCATTTTGTCAAATTTCTAGACGTCTGTTTGGTTCTTCCTGAAGTAAGGGAAGCGAATCCTGATTTGTAATTCTAAGGAACTAGCACTCCGATAACGAGCGTATCGTCCAGTTGTACCAAGTTACCTTTCCATTCTTGAAAGCGCGATGAAATTTGTTTCAACTGTTCGCTTGGAGATAATCTGTGGATTGAAAAGAGCAAATCTCTAAAGTTGTCGTACTTGAATTTTTTGCCATGTGGTCCACCAAATTGGTCTGGATATCCATCGGAAAAAATGTAAATCATATCTCCACTTTTTAGTCTAACTTCCTGATTACTAAATTTCCGCAGCGAGTTGTCGATTGATAATCCAATGGGAAATTTGTCGCCTTTGGTTTCTAATAGCTGACCATCACGAATAATATATAGCGGATTGTAGGCTCCAGCATATTCCAGCTGCATTTGAGCAAAGTCGAGGCTAATCAATGCGATGTCCATACCATCTTTAATTCCCATGGTATCGCCTGTTTTTTGCTTCAAAGTTTCTGTCAATCCATTATTTAGATAGTCGAGAATTAGAGCAGGTGTTGTTAAACCTACTTCACGCACTGCGGCATTTAAATGATTGTTTCCAATAATGGACATGAAAGCTCCTGGAACGCCATGTCCGGTGCAATCTACTGCAGCGATTAAGGTTTTGCCGTTGTATTCCTGCAACCAATAAAAATCTCCGCTTACAATATCTCGTGACCGATGAAACACAAATGAATTTGGAACCAAAGCATGGAAACGTTCCTCAGAAGGTAGAACAGCTTCCTGAATGAGCTTGGCATAATGAATACTGCTCGTTAAATCTTCATTTTTTTCATTAATCTCTTGATATGCCTTGCTAATTTTCGCCTTAGCATCCATAAGCTCACTTGAGCTTAAATCTAAGGAACGTTCCATAAGAACCCAGTTGGCCTCATAGTGACTGTAGGCTTCATCTACTGTTTTCAGGAATTTGGACATGGGGTCAGAAATCGTGAATCCGTTCAGGTATTTACGAATCTGCCTTTCTAGCAGTTTGGTTTTAAACGCGCTCAAGAATTTAAAATTCTGCTAGAGTGGTGATGGTCATCGTTTGATTGTGCAACTCGCACTTAGACGATTCCACAACGGGCGAAATTTCTCCATAAGAATAAAAGCCTGTAATAGTGGCACTTTCACCTAGCACATTTTTTACGGCTTCTACTTCTTCCTCAATGCGTTGACCCATAATAAGTTTGCGTCCAACACAACTAATAAGTATTGCGAGTTGATTAGTGGATGCACCATTTACTTTGGTATGCTCAGCAGCCAAATTCGCACCATCAACTAGCCTATCAAAATTGGCTTTCATAAGTCGAACGTAACAGCCTTCTGGAATATCGCCAGCGAAAGTCATGCTATTGTTTTCTTCATCCACACTCAGAATGGTGCGGACGATTGTATCAGAATCCTCATCAAACTTAATTCCTAATGGGAACATTAGCGCTGAACTAGGAAGTTCTTTTGCTTTTTCACCCAAATACATTTTATAAAGGTCAAGGGCAGATTGTCCGTCAAGTTCATAGAGCACATTTCCTGCTGAGCGTGTCACTAAACGTTCTGCACCAAAATTGTCCCAGCCCCCTATTGACCCATACCCAACTTTAAGATTACTGCCATAAAATCCAACAGCAACAATTAATCGTTCTTCAGGTACAGCATTCAGTCCAACCAAAGTTTTGGTAAAAGCACTTGCGTCACCAGCCAAACCGCCTGTGCATGACACTCCTTTTTTTATGTTGTTATTCAATCCTTTAACAATTTCACTTCCGTTAACGTGCAATCCATCAGAAAGTAGAAAAACATGACAGAGATTCTCCCCATTTAACATTTTTGCCAAAGCTACTCCAGCTTCATAGCTGTCTTTGGAATCATCAATGCTTAAACTAACTGCTTTAAGAACAGTTTTCTCAAAAGCAATGGCAGTTACACAAAGTGAATCGTCAAATACTTCATCATTTTGAATTTCTCCTGCAGTGCTCGCAAGAAGAATTTGAGCATTGGGATATTTGTTTTTTAATGCCGTAAAATGAGCAGAGTCCTCAACTACTGCACGAGCCCCAAATGCCAATACTAAGTTTGCATTTTGTCCAAGTTCGCTAGTGGTGATATGCTTAAATCCGCTACTCGCAGTCCATAGCAATTGTTCTGTTCTCATAATTCAAAATTGCGTTTAGGCCACGTCCAACGCCTATCATGAATTAGAGTTACAGAAAACAGACCAATGAAAGGCCTTTTTTCAGGGTATTTTTTATACTACGAGAAATGCGTACAACCTTCAAGAAGAAATCGCCAAAAAGTACTTAGATAATCCCGTAGAGTGAACCATTTTTTGCTCCAAGAGCATCCACGCGTTTTTCAATTTCAGGGTCTTTTATCAGAGGTGGGGCATGGTGAGGTTTAACTCTTGCATCGAAAATTAGTGGACCATTGCAGCCCCAATGTTTGTGTTTCACAAATGCATCTACTCCATGAATATCATGCGATGGATTGCAGCGCGTAAATGTGACCCACAAAAAGTTGTTTATGTTGTGAGCTAAAAAGGAGCTATCGTCACAAACAATGAGCATTGGCAAATCTTGGAACGCTTCTAATTGAGATTTTAGCTCATCTATAAGACTAGAAATATCTTGCCCGTCTCGGAAGGTTTGGGCTTCTATTGCTAGAACTCCTGGCATTACCAAATTTGGGTTAGAATAGCCATACGGCAATTTCAATTCCGAAGGAATGGAATTGGCTAATGTGCGAATTGGTTCACCTGCTGCAGCAATCACCACTTTAGAGCCAGTATTTAGCCCATCTCCACTATAGTCTAACGTGTCGATGGTGGTATTGGTATAAAAGTGCAGGTCGCGCCTAGTGTCAAGTCGTTCTAAAATATGTTGGAAGTAATTCACGTAATCGTGGGTATCCAATTGTTCTGAATCTTGCCGAGCGGCAATAAACAGAAACTTGGCCAGCGACATCTGATTGAATCCCAAAATGGCATTTGCTATGGTGAGAATTTCTTGAGGTCTGCGTTCGTTGCTGTAAGGCGTGTAGCGTTCGCTTCCAATAGCTAGTAAAAGTGGGTGAACTCCAGCAGCATCAACCGCATTCACTTCTTTTAATCCTGGTATAGTCTGTGGAATTATAGGTCCAGTAATTTCATGAATTAGCGCCCCAAAACTTGTATCTTCCTGAGGTGGTCTTCCCACCACGGTGAAAGCCCAAATACCATCTTTCTTAGCCAAAACACGTTTTACGCGCATCAGCGGGAAATCATGTTTCAAACTATAATAGCCCAAATGGTCTCCAAACGGGCCTTCAGGTTTATTCTCTTTCGGATAAACTTCTCCCAGAATCACAAAATCCGCATCAGAGGAAATAGTAAATCCATTCCAGTTTTGATAGCGAAACCTACGACCTCCAAGGGCTCCAGCAAAACTTACTTCTGGCAAACCTTCTGGCAATGGCATCACAGCGGCAAAAGAGTGGGAGGGAGGACCACCAACAAAAATGGCAACTTTAAGTGGCTGACCTAAAGCATTGCTCTTCGTTTGATGCACTCCAATTCCGCGATGCAACTGGTAATGCAATCCAATTTCTTGATTTTGTTTGTAATCATTTCCCCCAAGCTGGATGCGATACATCCCCAAATTGCTGCCCAAAATTCCAGGTTTATCAATATCCTCGGTAAACACTTGTGGAAGCGTTACAAACGGGCCACCATCATTGGGCCAGCATTGAATTTGAGGTAAATCGCTAATACGTATTTCGTCAAATTTTGAATTTGTTTTTCGTGGTAGTGCGTGCAAACCACCCAAGCCAGCGTCTAATATCCATGAAGGATTTTTAAGCAACGAAGCAGGATCTCCTTTCAGTTGTACCAGTTTGCTAACGCGGTTTATCGCATCTCTAAAAAGAAAGCGACTGCGCTCAATGCTTCCGTATAGATTGGAAACTGCACGGTATTTCGAACCTTTTACCCGCTCGAAAAGCAAAGCTGGTCCATCGTTTTCGTACACCCGAAGATGAATGGCGGCCATTTCCAAATACGGGTCTACTTCCTCCTTTATCCGAATCAGGTGACCGTGGCGCTCTAAGTCGGTCACACACTGTTGCATACTGCTGTATCCCATGGTGCTAAAATAAACCGCTAGAATCGAAGGTTGTTCGAAGAATAAGAACTGAAAATGAAATTTTGATTTTAGGCGGGATTTTAGCTGAAGGACTTGTATTAATCTCGGGCTTTCACGTCCAATGCATCTCGAAGTCCATTGCCTACTAAAGTGAACGCCAAAACCATAAGCAGAATGGCAAAACTGGGCACAATTGCCAGATAGGCTTTATCCATAATGATATAACCGTAGTGATCCTTAATCATGCTTCCCCACGATGGAATGGGAGGTTGTGCACCGATACCAAGAAAACTTAATCCAGCTTCAATGAGTATGGCGGAAGCAAAGTTGGCTGCCGAAATCACAATTACTGGCCCCATAATGTTGGGCAGAATATGGCGAACTATGGTTCGAAACTCTCCAAATCCTAGAGCTCGGCATGCTTCCACAAATTCTTTTTCGCGAATGGCAAGGATTTGACCGCGAACTATTCGTGCCACTTCTACCCACATGGCCATTCCTACCGCCACAAACACCTGCCAAAATCCTTTGCCCATAGCCAATGTGATTGCAATAACTAACAATAGCAGAGGAATAGACCAAACTACGGTTACAAACCACATCACCACTTTATCTATCCAACCGCGAAAAAATCCCGCCAAGGCACCCAACGTGATTCCTATAAGTAGTGAAATACCCACTGCAATAAAACCTACGCTCAGCGAGATGCGAGCGCCAAGAACCAAACGGCTAAGCATATCTCGCCCAAAGCGATCTGTGCCAAGTAAAAAGGTTTGCGAAACTATGCTGTTGTGTTCTACCCATGCAACACAGTCATCTGTTCCATTCGGGCAAATTCGTTGCGCTTGAAAAGCAATCATCTCCCCATTATTAGGGGAATCGCCAGTGTAGAGCTCAATGATTAACGAATCGTTTTTCCAAGAATGCGAATGGATGGTTATCCACTGAAAATTAGTTTCAGTTCCAGTAAATAGATTTCCTATGGACCAAGACTCGTCAACTTGACCAATAGGAATTTTCAGAAAGGTGAACCTACTGCCAGGTTTTTTTGCCGCCAATTCTATAATCTGCCTATTGGCATTTGGACTATTATCAGGAATAAAAGTATAGGCACCGATGGCGAGAAGCACAGAAACGATAATGACCATAGCGCCAAACATGGCTGGTCCATCCTTTCGGAAACGGTGCCACGCCAATTGCCCCAAAGATTTTCCGCGAAGATTTTTAGTCATCTACGGTTATTTTTCGCCCTTTCCATTCGTAGGTACTTACGTTGCCCAAAATACCCAATGTGGTGGTATAAATTAGAATGAAAAGTTGGGCAGGAATTATATCCCACAAGCCGCAATTTGGCAACAACTCAGAGCTAACCATGCGGATGAAAAAATAGTCGACAATGGTTTTTAACAGAACTGCACCGAGTAAAAAATCAGTTGAACCAAGAGGAAATACAAGGTTTATAGCACAACTAAGCAATGCAAGTACTCCTGCAACATTGGCGAAATAGGTGATTAGTGCTGTCAATTTTACATTCCAGTCTGAATAGCTGCCTTTTTTGGATAACCACCGTTTGCGTTGTTGCCAAAACGAACGGAAGTTTGGCAATGGTTTCGAGCTAACAACAGCTCGTGCATTTTTTGCAAATACCACCGAGCCAAGTGCTTTTATTTTAAGCATCAAAAAAACATCATCTCCAGATGGGTTACTCGTTCCAGAATATCCACCCGCTTCTATGAACGCTTTCTTGCTAAACAACAAGTTGGCTCCATTGGCCATGATTGGATTGCCAAGCGAAGCTGCGCCCCCAGTAATTCCCATAATGGCGAGAAATTCGAGTTGCTGAATACGTTCAAATAAGGTTGAAGCAGGAGTTAAAACTACCGGCCCAAGGGCCATGACTGCATTAGCCGACTGTTGATGCGCAATCATGGATGAAATCCAACTTGGCGAAATACGACAATCTGCATCCACAGTGGCAATTAATGCGGTGGTCGCATTCATTATTCCTTGCTGTAAGGCTTGTTTTTTTCCGCCTGCGTTGGGTAAACGCAACACCTGTAAGTTGCTGTGAATTCTAGATATTTCATCCGCAATGTCCGCGGTTTCATCTTCTGAACCATCATCTACCACAACTATTTTCAAAAACTGCTGCGGATAGTCTTGATTGAGCAAATCATGAAGACAAGATTGAATATTGGCAGCTTCATTCCGAGCAGGAACAATTACCGTTACTGATACAGGAACAACGGTGTTTTCTGCCTTTGGTATTCGATTCCAGCCAATAGCAAAATGCAGCAGCATAACAGAATAAACAATCATCAGCGCCAAAATGATGTAGCCGAAGATTATCATTTACCCTAGTTTTGGATTGGAAAACACCTTAATCAAAGCTAAGGTAGCTTGAAATAGATTGATGATAACCATCAATTTGCCTTCCGAAAAAATTTGAGACCAAAGATGCTAACCACTCCAAAAAGTGCAGGAATAACCAGATTTATAAGCCATAAAACCGAACTGGCCGAAACAATTCCTGAGACATTATCGGAAATGTGAGATAAAAAATATACTGCAACCGAACCACGAGTTACCATTTCGGTGATGGCAATGGTTGGAATTCCAGTCATCACAAAGTAGGTTAGTGCAATCATCATCAATGCTTCAGCGTAGCCAACTTCTACCGAAAACACACGAAGCAACAGGATAAATTGAAGCGTGAAAATGAAATAGCGCCCCATGCTTGCCAATAGCACGCGAGCCAGTGAATGCGGGCTATGCAGCATAAATACATTCACATGTCGCATTACCGATTTGGGCAAGCGCAATTTTCGTAACACCACAGTTAATAGTCGCGAATGCAGAAATAGAACAATCATTATGGCGCAGATGATAAATACTCCAAAGCGTACAAACTCAAATTGAATGGGAGAAATTGGGCCAAGTCCTTCATGAGTGGGTAAGTAAAACATGGCGGCAATTAGGCCAGCAACAATTGTTACCGTTAGCTGGGCGTAGCTTCCAACTACTGTTAAGAGAACTGCATCAATGCGGTCGGCCTTGTCAAGATGGAACACACGACCACCATATTCACCAACCCGGTTTGGAGTAAAAAAAGCGATGGTAACGCCTGAAAATATAGCTTTCAAAGAGCGCCACATGCTAATACGCTCTATCGAACCTATTAAAACCCGCCATTTGTAGGCTTCTAAACCCCAATTGGCAAGCATAGCGAAAAGCAATAACGCTAATTCACTGTATTGTGGAACTTCAAGTAGAAATAGACTATCAGAAAGTAGGTCTGATGAATCGTCTTTGGTACGCAGTTCGTGAATGATAAACCAAACGGCAATTAGGGCAATAGCTACCTTAAGAACAAAAGCAATTACGCGCTTTGATGTCGAAAATGGCATGGGGTTGAAGTAGCAAAAAAAAAGGATGAGGAGCTCCCTCATCCTTTCTCTAACGCATTTATTCTAGGCTTAGCCTCTGTGGTTCATAGTTACATACGGACGCTCTACAGCACCAGTATAAATTTGACGTGGCCTTCCAATTGGTTCTTTGTTCGCAATCATTTCTTTCCATTGGGCAATCCAACCTGGTAGTCGGCCCATGGCAAACATTACAGTAAACATATCGGTAGGAATACCGATAGCTTTATAGATAATGCCGCTGTAGAAATCCACATTTGGATAAAGTGAACGAGAGATGAAATATTCATCATTCAAGGCCACTTCTTCCAATTGCTTAGCAAGGTCAAGAATTGGGTCATTGATTCCCAACTTAGCCAATACATCATCGCATGATTTTTTGATGATTGTGGCACGTGGGTCGAAGTTTTTGTAAACGCGGTGTCCAAAGCCCATAATGCGGAATGGGTCGTCTTTGTCTTTTGCTTTATTCACCCATTTTTGCAATCCACCTCCGTCTTTTTGAATCTGCTCCAACATTTCGATTACAGCTTGGTTTGCCCCACCATGAAGCGGACCCCACAGTGCACAAGCACCAGCAGCAATTGTTGAGTAAAGATTTGCTTTGGATGAACCTACAATTCTAACGGTAGAGGTTGAACAGTTTTGCTCGTGGTCTGCATGAAGAATAAGCAATTGATCTAATGCACGCACTACAACTGGATCTGGTTGATAATCCTCTGTAGGCATAGAGAACATCATGTTCAAGAAATTCTCGCAGTAGTTGTATTTGTTTTGAGGATAAACTACAGGATGTCCAACAGAATTTTTGTGCGACCAAGCTGCGATAGTCGAAATTTTGGCCATCAAGCGAATAATGGTCAAGTCTACAGCCGAATCTTCACGATCTGGATCTAAACTTTCTGGATAGAATGTAGAAAGTGAAATCAGATTTGACGCCAAAACACCCATTGGATGTGCTTTGCTTGGGAAAGCCCCAAAAAACTTGTGCATATCCTCATGAATCAGTGTGTGACGCGTAATTTTCTCTGTCCAACGATCAAACTCAACTTTGGTAGGCAAGTGACCATAAATTAGGAGGAAAGAAACTTCCAAAAAGGTTGACTTCTCAGCCAGTTGTTCGATTGGGTAGCCCTTATAACGAAGTATTCCCAACTCACCATCTAGGAATGTGATGTCACTTGTGGTAGCACCCGTGTTTTTGTATCCGCTATCAAGCGTGATATAACCTGTTTTGGCCCGTAAAGACGTAATGTCAATTGCCTTTTCATTTTCTGTTCCGGTAACCACTGGGAACTCGAAAGTCTCGTCTCCCAAGCGTATTTGTGCAGTTTCACTCATGTTAATCTAATAATGTGGTTTGGGTTTGAAAATCAGCCGCGATAATACGAAAAATCACTCTGTGCAAACGGAAGAATACATTCGAAATCTTTAGTTTTAGTGCATTCGAAAATTATCGATTTTGACTGACGTCACCATAACGGTATTCCTCGCCAAAAGTTCCCTACAATTGCATTGTTTTAGCGCTTTACTTTCAAATTTTTCATCATGCGATTTCTAATGTTCTTTCTTTTCTTGCCAATTTTCTCGTTTGGTCAATCCAATCTAGCCGAAACGCATTGGACTGTGATATTTAAAAACGGAACTTCCGAATTGGAGCAGCTACAAATTTTGCGCACCGTTGGATTGCTTGAAACATCAAAAGTGGAACACTTTAAAACTAGAGCCATCGCAATTGTTCCTATACAGTCGTTGGATTTAGAAGTGTTACGTCAAAATGACCAGGTTACTCATTTCGCTCCGTTGTATTCCAACATCAAAGGACAATTCGTCACTTACCTATCTACCTTTTTTGTGCAGATGAAAAATGCTGGCGATGTAGAAAAAGTTCAACGATTGGCAGCAGAATTAGGAATAATCGTAATTGGCCCCGACCGCTATTGCCAAATGTAATCAAGCTACAAACTTCAAAAACAAGCATTACTGCAATAGAGGCCATTCAAGCATTTAGAGCTAGCGGACAATTCTCGTTGGTGTCGCCAAACTTGATGCATACCGTGTCCGATTGTTCTGTAAACGACCCATTATTTAGCCGTCAATGGAACTTGAAAAATGATGGTTCGCCACTTCAAGCCAACGGAACTCCTGGTGCAGATATGGATATTGAAGCCGCATGGAATACTACCACGGGAGACCCCAACATAAAAATTGCCATCCTAGATAGTGGTGTAGATACGTTGCATCCCGATTTGATGGGTAAATTGCTTCCAGGATTTGATGCCATGGTTGAACCTGATAGTATAGGAACCAATGGGTACCCAACTCCAACCTATTCTCAGGATGGACATGGAACTTCTTGTGCTGGAATTGCAGCTGCTTCGGGCGATAACTCTATTGGAATTTCTGGAGTGTGCCGTGATTGCAGCATTATCCCAGTTCGTGTATTTGCCTATCAAGACTTGCTCGGAGAAATTCAGCCTTTTTCAGACACAGAAAGCTTTATTCGCGGCATAAGCTGGCAGTGGCAAGTGGGGCAAGCCGATGTGTCGAGCAATTCATGGGGAGTGCCCGATTTTCTGTTGGCATTTTTCCCAGGAGGCGATTCGTTGGTCAACATTGCCATTGATGCCGCTATTACCCAAGGTCGAAATGGCAAAGGATTGCCGATGTTGTTCTCCAGCGGAAATGACGGAATCACCGATAGCATTCCAATTTGGCCTGCCCGTTATGCGCCTTCCATTGCCGTCAATTCTACCAGTATGTGTGACGAGCGAAAGTCTGCAACTTCCTGCGATGGAGAAAGTTGGTGGGCGGGCAATTTTGGCAATCACTTAGATTGTGCCGCTCCAGGAGTCCGCATTCCTACTACGGATATGATTGGAACGAATGGATTCAACAGCACTTCCTACTACAATACATTTAACGGAACTTCATCCGCTTGTCCCAATGCAGCCGGTGTTATGGGTTTGTTGCTTTCTGCATTTCCCGATTTATCGAAAGCAAATGCCGAACGTCATCTTATGAATGGATGCGAAAAAGTGGGCGATTATGCCTACGACCAATGGAAACAACATGGGCATTGGTCCAATGAGTTGGGATACGGCAGATTAAATGCCAAATTGGCTTTGATAAGTGCTGCTACAGTTGGTTTGGACGAAGTACACGAAATGGCTCCGATAGTTCGCACTTTTTCCGACCATCATAGCATTGAACTATCCAATGCCAAGCCAGTACAATGGATGCTCGTAGATATCAATGGCAAAACATTGCGCGAAGGCTTAGGCCAAGGAGGAATTACTGTTAACCACAGCGGATTAGCAGTAGGTATTTACGCCCTTAGAATCACCGAAGGAAATGCATTACGCACCATAAAACTTGTAGTGTCTGGGCTCAACTAAACCCAGTTGCAACATCCTTTAGAACAAACCATTCAACTCGGCATCAATCCGAGTAATAATTTGACCCAAATCTTCTTGGTTTTCTGAGAAGTTGTTGTTGTCTACATCTATGATAAGGATTTTACCCTTGTCGTAGGTACTAATCCATGCTTCATAGCGTTCGTTTAGACGTTTCAAGTAGTCCAATCGAATGGTTTCTTCATAAGCTCTTCCACGTTTTTGAATTTGTCCCACCAAAGTTGGAATGGAAGCTCTTAAGTAAATAAGCAAATCTGGTGGAGCCACAAACTGGTCCATCAAATCAAATAAGGAAAGATAGTTCTCATAATCACGCGTGGTCATTAGACCCATGGCGTGCAAGTTTGGGGCAAAAATGTAGGCGTCTTCAAAGATGGTTCTATCTTGAATTACAGTTTTCGAACCTTTCTTGATTTCAGTAATCTGCCGAAAGCGAGAGTTGAGGAAATAGATTTGGAGATTGAACGACCACCGCTGCATTTCCTCATAAAAATCGTTCAAATAGGGATTGTCGTCCGCAGCCTCATATTGGGGTTCCCATTTATAATGCTTCGCCAAAAGGCCCGTCAATGTTGTCTTGCCGGCTCCAATGTTGCCAGCAATTGCTACGTGTTTAATCTTGTCCATGTGTGCCCAAAAATAGTAATTCGATGGTGCGTCAATCAGAAGTTTGTTCGGTCAACGCACTTATTTCGTTTCGTTGTTGAAAAAGTAAATAGAAACCCCTGTGCTATCTAATATATAGAGGTGTTGTTTTTCCAAGCGTACAGTTTGAAATGCGGTTTCGGGCAAAGTGATTTCCGATTCTTCAAAGGTGAGCGGGTCAAATTGAAAAAATCCTGATTCCTTCGTCAAGAATATCCCATTGTCCCGCACCTGAATTTCTTTCACGCCCTTTATGGGAATCATTTTGGAATAAGTGCCAAACACATCAAAGCGAAAAATGCCATGTTCGGGGTCGTTCAAATAAAGCCAATCGCTTTCCTCGACCATGTGGGTTGGGTCGAGCGAAGTATCTACCAGCTGATTGATGTTCCCAATTTCGTTGGTCACATTCATGTGTTGGTCAAATCGTAGAAGACGAAAATTCACAGGGTCGTAAACCCAAAATCCATTATCAAATGAGGTACACACCAAATGAACCAAATTCAGTTGCAATCGGTCTAATCGAAGTGATTGCTCCCTGTTTTTGCTCAATGTATTATCTAGAAATACAATGCGGCTAAAGTCCGAGTAGAACACTTGCACCTTCATGGGGTTTCGGGTGTCGATGCTGCTAATATGCCCGTAGCTAAGGTCACTATAGCGGTACTGCAATTCTCCGTTTAGCGAATAAAGCATCACTTCGGGCCCACGAGTCACATACACCTGACCAAGCGTGTTGGTGGTCATCTTGTCAAACGCGCCCTCAATTTTGCTCACCAATTGTAGGCCCTGACCTAAAGCCAAGTTGCATAACAGCACTAGAAATAGCGTGAGGTTTCGCATTGCGCTAATGTACAGCCTCCATCTAATTTGCAAACTATAAGCACCTTCATAAAGTGAAATTGCTTCTAAATGGCTATGTGCTGGCTTTTGGTACTTTTGCGCAAACATTAAAACTGATTCATGGATTTAAGCGGAATTCTCTCAATTGCTGGCCACGGTGGTCTATTCAAAATGGTTAGCCAAATGAAAGGAGGACTAATCGTAGAATCTCTTACAGATGGCAAGCGTATGCCGGCATATTCAACCCAGAAGATTCTTGCGCTTTCTGACATTAGTATATATACCGATGCCGAGGATGTGCCTTTGAAACAGGTGTTCGATAGCATCATTGATAAAACAGGAGGAAAGGCCGCCATCGACACAAAAACTGCTAGCATCGAATCCATGCGCGATTATTTGGAATCGGTACTTCCAAATTTTGACCGTGTGCGCGTGTATTCATCTGATGTAAAGCGCCTTTTTCAGTGGTACAACCTTCTTTCAGAGAAAGGACTTACCGTGAAAGATGCACCAAAAGATGAGGCCAGCTTAGAGGCTAAAAAGCCTGTGTTAAAAACCAAAGCCGAAGAAAGTGTTACTAAAACAGCGGCTCCAAAAGCTAAAATAGCTACCGCAAAAGCAAAAACGGGTGTTGCCGCTCAACGGAAAGCGGGTAAAGCCTAAATCCATTTCAAATCTTCTCGAATGAATGCATCTCAAGAGTTAGCGCTGCCTGTAAAACCCGCGCGCACGTTTCTTCCAGAAACGTTGGTGTTTGATAGTTGGAGCAACTTAGAACCGCACTTCGAAAATCTGCTTCACCGCACCATTTCTTCTGCTGCCGATTTGAAGCAGTGGGTGGAAGACCTCAGCGAACTGGAAGCAGTGCTGAGCGAAGAAACCGGTTGGCGCTACATTCGAATGAACATTGATACATCGAATGCGGAAAACACAAAAGCATTTGAATTTCTAGTCACCGAAATAGACCCTAAGGTTGCCCCATATTCTGATAAGTTCAATCAGATGCTGGCAGAATCACCATTTCTAAAGGCGCTAAACACCGAAGGCTATTTCATTTATCTGCGTGCTGTGCGCATGCAAATCAAGCTTTTTAGAGAAAGCAACATTCCATTAATGGTAACCATGCAGCAACTTCAACAGAAGTATGGTGCTATCAACGGAGCCATGTCTATCGACCACAATGGCAAAACCTTGACCCTTCAAATGGCCATGAACCTGTTGAAGGATACCGATAGAAATCTGCGCAAACAAGTATTTGACAAAGTGAATAGCGTTCGCTTAAGCAATGCTAAGGGATTGGATAACCTGTTCAACGAATTGGTAGCCGTGCGCCATCAAATTGCTTTGAATGCGGGCTACACAAACTTCCGCGACTACAAATTGGATGCCCTCGGAAGATTTGATTATGGAGTGAAAGAATGTAAAGCTTTTCATCAAGCCATTGCTGCTGAATGCACTCCTTTAATGAACAAGATTGACCAAGAGCGTAAGCAACTACTTGGTGTTTCAGAGTTGCGCAGATGGGATATGGATGTAGACCCAATGGGGCGAGTAGGTCTGCAACCTTTCACAAATGATGTAGAGCTTATCCACCGCACTATTGAATGTTTTTACCGCATTCGTCCTGCTTATGGAGAATTCCTAAGCATTATGCAGCGCATGAAACACTTGGATTTGGGTTCGCGCTTGGGCAAAGCTCCCGGTGGATTCAACTATCCGTTGTACGAAACTGGAGTGCCGTTTATTTTTATGAATTCGGTGGGTAGCGTGCGCGATTTAGTAACGATGGTGCACGAGGGCGGACATGCAGTGCATTCTTTCCTAAGTAGAGACCTCGAAATCACTTCCTTTAAAAGTTTGCCTTCGGAAGTGGCCGAATTGGCAAGCATGGGCATGGAACTCATCTCCTTGGACCACTGGGATGTGTTTTTCGATAACCCAGAGGAGTTGAACCGTGCCAAGAAAGAACATCTTTCCAAAATAATTTCTGTACTTCCGTGGGTTGCTACGGTAGATAGTTTCCAGCACTGGGTGTATGAAAACCCAACGCATACAGTGGAAGAGCGCGATGCACAATGGTCGGCCATCCAAGCGAAGTTTGGAAGCACAGTAATTGATTTTTCTGGGTATGAAGTGGAACGCAGCAAGATGTGGCAAAAGCAATTGCACATTTACGAAGTGCCCTTCTATTATATAGAG
>Ga0247839_1002202_pt1 | contig 30004 bp, 30 predicted proteins | sample LaCruzMarch2015__6_FD_192405 | JGI IMG/M metagenome (GOLD analysis project Ga0247839, IMG submission 192405) | Freshwater microbial communities from meromictic Lake La Cruz, Castile-La Mancha, Spain - LaCruzMarch2015_16m | ecosystem: Environmental > Aquatic > Freshwater > Lake | place: Spain... | reverse complement strand
AAATATGTTACCTATGAATCTATGTGTTTTTTTTACCCTTATTGCTTCACAAATTTCTTGATTGTTTTATTTCCATTAGCAATGATTTCAATTAAATAAATTTATTTCATAATCTTAAATTAGTTTTTACAACTTTTATTTCAAATCTTGAAATCATTATATATTTTACTACTATTGTTTATCCAATTTATAAAAATATATCCCATGATAAAAAACGTATTTTTAAGTGTTTGTGCATTGTTTTTGTTTTTTAAAACTCACGCACAAAAACTTCCACTAATTCCTTTTCCTAACAGCATTCAAAAGGCAGAAGGAACATTTTCTATCGATAAAAATACTGTTATTTTAGCAGAAAAAAACTTGTATGAAGCCAACTATTTACAACAATATTTATTGGATAATTATGGGCTAAAACTGAAGGTGGTTCATAAGGTTAAAATAGTAAATAATGTAATCACTTTTTTGAAAGCAGTTGGAAAAGCTTGCGAAAACAATAAGGAAGAATATCAGCTCAATGTTTCTAAAAACACAATCAATATTTTTGCTTTAGACAATGCAGGGATTTTTTATGGTATACAAACATTGATTCAATTATTGCCCATAGAAAAAAGTAGTGTTTTGAAAATTCCTTGTTTGCAAATAAATGATGCTCCACGCTACCAATGGCGAGGTATGCACTTAGATTGCAGTCGGCATTTTTTTACTAAAAACGAAGTAAAAAAATATATTGATTATTTGGCCATGTATAAACTAAATTTTTTTCATTGGCATTTGGTAGATGATCAAGGTTGGCGAATTGAAATAAAAAAGTATCCGTTTTTGACTAAAATTGGGAGCAAACGCAAAGCAACTTTAATTGGAAAACCAACCTTTGATTCATTAGGAAATCCTTCCGCAAACGATAAATACGACAGCACTTTATATGAAGGTTTTTATACGCAAAACGATATCAAGGAAATTGTAGCGTATGCAAAAAACAGACATATTACTGTTCTTCCGGAAATAGAAATGCCCGGACATTCGTTGGCGGCTTTGGCTGCGTATCCGAAATTTGCGTGTAATGCTGGTCCGTTTGAAACTTATAGCCGTTGGGGTGTTTCCGATGATGTGTATTGTGCTGGAAATGATGAAGCTTTTGTGTTTTTAGAAAATATTTTAAAGGAAGTAATGGAATTGTTTCCAAGTAAATACATTCATATTGGGGGCGATGAATGTGTAAAAACTAAATGGAAATCATGTGCAAAATGCCAAAAGCGAAAAGCAGATGAACATTTGCAAAATGAAGAAGAATTACAAAGTTATTTCATTACCAGAATTGAAAAATATGTAAACTCAAATGGTCGTCAAATTATTGGTTGGGACGAAATTTTGGAAGGTGGATTAGCACCCAACGCAGCATTAATGAGTTGGAGAGGAATAAATGGTGGAATTGCTGCTGCAAAACAAAATCATTTTGTGGTAATGAGTCCAGGAAGACCATGTTATTTTGACCATTATCAAAGCAGGGACAAAGCTGCTGAACCCATGGCTATTGGCGGGTTTAATCCGCTAGATTCCGTTTATAATTATAACCCAACTCCAGATTCTTTAAATGCCAATGAACAAAAATTTATCATGGGTGCACAAGCTAATGTTTGGACAGAATACATTACTAATTTCTCGCAAGTTGAATACATGGCTTTGCCAAGAATGATTGCTTTGTCGGAGGTTTTATGGACAAATTTAGAGAACAAAAATTTCCCTGATTTTAAAGAACGACTATTCATTCACAATGGAATTTTAGACCGAATGAAAGTTAATTATGCCAAACATTTTTTACCAATTAAATAATGACAGACAGGAGAAAATTTTTAAAAACTTCGGCATTGGCTTCGGCTGCATTATTGGTAAATAGTTGTGCTAATGGTGAAACAAAACCGAATGTAAAAGTGAATAAACCCATTGTTTTATCTACTTGGAAATTTGGAATTAAAGCCAATGAAGCTGCATGGGAAATTTTAAAAAATAAAGGTCGTGCTTTAGATGCAGTGGAAGCGGGCGTAATGGTTCCAGAAGCTGATCCAAATGAGCGAAGTGTGGGCTATGGCGGCCGACCGGATAGAGATGGCAGAGTTACGTTAGATGCTTGCATCATGGACGAAATGTCGAATATTGGTTCGGTAGCTTGTTTGGAATTTATAAAGCATCCTATTTCGGTGGCAAGAGCGGTAATGGAAAAGTCGCCACACGTGATGTTTGTGGGTGATGGTGCATTGCAATTCGCACTTTCGCAAGGTTTTAAAAAGGAAAATTTATTGGTTGAAGAATCAGAAAAAGAATGGAAAGAATGGTTAAAAACTTCCCAATACAAACCCATTGTAAATATTGAAAATCATGATACCATTGGTATGATTGCATTAGACGAACATGGCAATCTTTCAGGTGCTTGTACCACAAGCGGAATGGCTTTTAAAATGCATGGACGAGTGGGTGATTCGCCCATTATTGGTGCAGGTTTGTATGTAGACAATGAAATTGGCGCAGCCACTGCAACTGGTCATGGAGAGGAAGTAATTAGAATTGCTGGTTGTCATTTGGTTGTTGAGTTAATGCGTCAAGGAAATTCGCCACAAAAGGCTTGTGAAGAAGCAGTTGCAAGAGTTGTGAAATTAATGGAATTGAGGAAGAAAGAATTGAAAGATATTCAAGTAGGTTTTATAGCGTTAAATAAAAATGGTGAACATGGTTCGTATTGCGTGCAAAGTGGCTTTAATTATGCTGTTCACGACAATTCGGGTAATGTTTTATTAGATGCACAGTATCATTTTAAGATTTAACTAAAAGTTTGAATATTTATGCAAAAAAACCATTTAGAAATTGCTTGTTTTAACATAGCATCTGCCATCATTGCACAGCATGCCGGAGCTAATAGAATTGAGTTTTGTGCGGATATGAATGTGGGTGGTATTACCCCAAAATTGGAAGATTTTATTTTGTTAAAATCAAAAATTCATATTCCAATTTATGTAATGATTCGTCCAAGAGGCGGAAATTTTATTTATTCAAACAATGAATTTGAACAAATGAAAAACGATATGTTACAGTTTAAAAATGCAGGTGCTGATGGATTTGTTTTTGGAATATTGAATGAAAATAAGGAAGTGAATGCTATTCAAAATAAAGAATTAGTTGAATTGGCAAATCCTTTACCATGCACATTCCACAGGGCTTTTGATGAAACAAACAATCAAATTGAAGCTTTAGATGCTGTGATTGAATGTGGATTTACAACGATATTAACTTCTGGAAATGCTAAAAATGCAATGGAAGGATTAGCTGTTTTGAAAGCGGTAGCTTTAAAAGCAAAAGATAAAATTTGCATCATGCCAGGTGGTGGTGTTCGTGCAATTAATATTGAAATATTGAAAGAAAATACTGCTACAAATTGGTTTCATTCATCTGCTGTTTTACAAAATGAAACAGCCAATATGGATGAAGTTTTTATGCTAAAATCTAAACTAAATTGAAGAAATTAAACATACTTTTTATAGCTATTATTGGGTTGCCAATGCTGGCAATTTCTCAAACTTCAACTAGGGATTTTTCAAAAGAAAAATGGCAGTTTAAAAACACTCAAGAAAATAAATGGTTTTCAGCTAAAATTCCCGGAACTGTTCACACTGATTTATTTGAAAACAAAATTATTCCAAATCCTTTTACAGGCAATAATGAAAAGCTTCTACAGCATATTGAACGAGAAAATTGGGAATATAAAACTGAATTTATTATTACTAAAACTGAATATCAAAATGAACATATTGAAATGAATTTTGAAGGCTTAGATACATACGCAAAAGTGTATCTAAACGATTCGCTTATTTTAACTGCCAATAACATGTTTCGTACTTGGAATTTGGAGGTAAAAAAACAGTTGAAAATTGGTAATAATCAACTCAAAATTGTTTTTGTATCTGCAGTAAATAAAGGAATTGAAGAATCAAAAAAACTACCTTACGAATTGCCTGGAAACGAAAAAGTTTTTACCCGAAAGGCGCAGTATCATTACGGTTGGGATTGGGGTCCTCGATTTGTAACTTGTGGAATATACAAAGCTATTCAACTTCATTTTTGGAATCAAGCCAAAATAAATCATGTGCAGTTTATCCAAGAAAAACTCACAAAAGATTTAGCAATAATTCAATTTAAAGTAGAAGTAAATTGTAGTCAAAAAGGGAATTATCATTTTGAAATGTATAATTCAAAACCAAGTCGTGATTTACCACTATTTAAAGATACTTTTATTGAACTGCAAAAAGGAATAAACACTGTTTTATTAAATGCTAAAATTAAGAATCCTGAACTTTGGTGGACACATCATTTGGGTAAACAAAATTTATATCATTATACCATTTTTTTAGAATCAGCTAGCAAAAAAATTGATTTAAAAGATGTAACGTTTGGGTTGCGAACCATTGAATTAGTTCAGGAAAACGACAGTTTTGGAAAATCATTTATGTTTAAACTTAATGGTATTCCAGTTTTTATAAAAGGCGCCAATTATATTCCTGAAGATAATTTTTTACCACGCGTTCCATTTTCAAAAACCAAACAATTAATTGCAGATGCAAAAGCTGCAAACATGAATATGCTACGCGTTTGGGGCGGTGGCGAATATGCGAGTTATTATTTTTATCAATTATGTAATGAAAATGGCATATTAGTTTGGCAAGATTTTATGTTTGCTTGTGCCATGTATCCGGGAGATTCGGCTTTTTTGGAAAGTATAAATGCGGAAGTAAACGACCAAATTATTCGGTTAAGAAATCATCCAAGTTTGGCTATTTGGTGTGGGAATAATGAAATAGATGAAGGATGGAAAAATTGGGGTTGGCAAAAACAGTTTAAGTATAACTCCATTGACTCCACTAAAATTTGGAATGACTATGTTTTATTGTTTGAACACAACATAAAAAATGCGGTTCAATTATTGGATAAAACCAGGTTTTATTGGCCAAGCTCCCCGAGTATTGGTTGGGGACATACAGAAAGTTTAACACAAGGTGATGCGCATTATTGGGGCATTTGGTGGGGAATGCAGCCATTCAAAACTTATGAAAAAAAGGTTGGAAGATTCATGAGTGAATATGGATTTCAAGGAATGCCAAACTTAAGTACTTTTTTTAAAATGGGTGCTTTGCAACAAAAAAACAATGTTCTGAAAATTGATTCTACCATTTTAAAAACTCATCAAAAACACCCAACAGGATTTGAAACCATTCAAACATATATGGAACGCGATTTCAAAGTTCCTAAGAGTTTTGAAAACTATGTTTATGTTTCTCAATTACTGCAAGCAGAAGGAATGAAAACTGCCATAGAAGCGCATCGCAGAGCAAAACCATATTGCATGGGAACTTTGTATTGGCAGTTAAATGATTGTTGGCCTATTACGTCATGGAGTTCGATAGATTATGATGGAAATTGGAAAGCTTTGCATTATCAAGTTAAAAAATCGTATGAAGACTTGTTGGTTTCATTTGAAGAAAAAAACGATTCTGTTTTGGTGTTTATTGTTTCAGATAAATTAGAAAATATAAAAGGAAATTTAACTATAAAAGTAATAGATTTTGATGGTAAAATTGTTTTCACTGAAAATTTGAAAACTATTGTTAAACCAAATACCAGCAGCATTTATTACTATTTCGACAAAAGCAAATTGAAAGGTGAAATCAACTTAAATAATTTGGTTTTATCGGCTTCATTTTACAATGAAATTACAACAACAAATGCATTGCATTATTTTGTAAAACCAAAGGATTTATTACTTCAAAAACCTGAAATTTACTTTAAATATTTAAATAAAAATCAAATAGAAATATCAAGTGATAAATTAGCTAAAAATGTATTTTTAAAAACTGATAATAAATCTTATAATTTCGAAGACAATTATTTCGATTTGCTTCCAAATGAAAAGAAAATCATTCAAGTTTCTGGTAAATATTCAAAAATGGATTTTTTTAATACATGGGCAAAATCTTTGTTCGATTCCAAGTAATTTGATTCAGTTTGGGAGTTCTTCTATGTCAAACAAAGATTCAGACTTGAATTAACCATGTAAAATATTACTTTTGTCGACATAAATCCCGCTGTTTGGGGAACAAAAAAGTTTTATGTTAAAAAAAATATTATTCATTCTTTGTGTGTTAACGCTTACAAATACAGTTTACTCCCAAAGAGTTGAAGATAAACCATACGTTTCCGATACCACCAAATGGAGCCGTCCAAAGAAAGCTACTTACTTGGCTTTTATACCCGGACTTGGACAGATTTACAATAAAAAATATTGGAAATTACCCATTGTTTACGGAGGTTTTGCGGCATTGATTTATTCCGTTAGTTTTTACCAAACCCAATATGATGAGTTAAAACAAGCTGTTTTAGATAGAAATGCTAAAAAGCCTTTGTCGGACCCAACTTTAGAACCATTAGACATAGCTAATTTAACTGCATACCGAGACTTTTACCGAGAAAATCGTGATTTATCGTGGATTGGAATTGGTGGTTTGTATGCATTGCAAATTTTAGATGCCGCAGTTGATGCACATTTACAAGAGTTTGATGTTTCTGAAAATCTTTCTTTAAGATGGCAACCAGATTACAGAATTCAATCAGGACAAGCATTTGTGGGTGCAACAGTTTGGGTAAGTTTGGGCAAAACCCATAAAAAATAAACTATTCCTTTATCAATTTCTTCACTGTTCCATTATCCAATTTTACAAAATAAATTCCTTTTGAAAATTGTTCAATATTAATGGAATTTGTTTGGTTTGATTGGATATTTTCTGTTAAAACAAGTTGCCCAACTGCATTGAAAATTTGAACTTCGTAACTCGGTTTTAAACGAATTCCTTCCATTGAAATGGTGATATTTTCATTACTTGGATTTGGATAAATAGTAAAGTTCGTTTTAGCCATTACCTCCTTTAAACCAGTGGATTTATCTAGCAAAATTACCTTTGTTTCATAAGGCAATAAATTAACGCCTGCACCAACATTATCAGTAATTGACAAATAATCAGTACCATTGTTTAATACATTTTTTGCTGTAAATATTCCATTGGTCCAATTCAACGAATTTAAACTCAAATAAGTTGAATTAGCATTTCTATTTGAAGTGTTTATCATTACCAAAAATGTTTGATTATTATGAACTCTTAAAAAACTAAAAACGGCTGTATCACTACAAATAATATTTTGATAAGTTCCTATGGTTAGTGCTTCGAATTTATTTCTTGCTTGAATTAACTTTTTGTAATAATTAAGCAAAGAATTGGTATCGGCTTGCATCAATTGAACATTGTAACTGCTGTAGTTTGAATTCAAACTCATCCAAGGATTTACAGAACTAAATCCTGCATAATTTCCAGTTGACCATTGCATAGGTGTACGAATTGACTCATCGGGTTTGCTACCTTTCATACCTACTTCTTCGCCATAATACAAATATGGAGTTCCGGGTAAAGTTAAGTAAATTGATGCGGCAGTCTTCAATTTTGAAATGCTTCCACCTAATTCATCAAACACCCTGTTTTGATCGTGGTTGGTTAAAAAAGTACTGAATTTATTGAATTGTAAATTATTATAAGCATACATCATTTCTGTTCTTAAAGCTTGGGTATTGCTTGTTTTCATTACATTGAGCATAGAAGTTGCTAAATCAAACTCAAAACAATTATCCAATTTATTATTATAATCTTTCACTGTGCTAGTGTTGGTCCAAACTTCACCAACGGTCATAAAATTAGGATTCAAACTTTTACAATAATTGTTAAAGTCGCTCCAAAACTGAAAAGTTTCTGGTTGGTTTAACAAGTTGCCTCCGTTTTCATATAAATACATGGCGGCATCTAACCTAAAACCATCAATTTTCATGCTGTCAATCCAGAATTTTGCAGCTTCAAAAATGCTGTCTTTTACCGGTTGATAATTATAGTTTAAATCTGGCATTTCACTCCAAAACAAAGCGTAATAATTACTGCTATTTTTGGTATACCAAACATCTTGACCCCACGGACCTTTATAAGTTGGTTTGGTAGCGCTCCAACGATAAAAATTGCGATAAAATGGGTCGTTGGCAGCCGATTTTATAAACCAAGAATGTTGGCTAGAAGTATGGTTAATTACAAAATCTATAATTATTTTGATACCTCGTTTATGTGCTTCTGAAACCATGTTTTTAAAATCGGAAGTAGTACCATATTGAGCATTTACTGCTTTATAATTTGTAACATCATATCCGTGGTAACTAGGCGAAGAGTTGATGGGCATTAACCAAATTCCTTTTATATCCAAATCGGTATTTGTGTTTGAATCGCCATCGTTTAAATAATCTAACTTGGATGTAATTCCATTAAAATCGCCAATTCCATTTGCATTGCTATCGTAAAAACTACGCACAAACAATTCGTAAAAAACCGATTGGTTCCACCAATTATTAGCTGGTTGAGCCATTAAATAATTGGGCAATAAAAAAATAGCAAAAAGGATATATTTGGAAAAACATTTATTCATGTTACGATAGTAAGTATAAATGTTTGAAAATGTAAAAATGGATATGAAAAACCTATTCTATTTAACCACAATATTACTTTATATATAAATTTCAAACAGCAAAATCAGCTTGATTTAATTGCAAATATTTTTCAAACTTTAAATCATTGATTTTACAATCTAAACAACATTGCTAAAATTATTCTACTTTCAGATTTAACCAAATCTGGCCTCCAGTTTGGATCTATCGGAACTGTGGTATATCCTGTTTGAGAAGTTACGCCACCCTTACCTGCAAAATATGGAACACTTGCATTTCTATATACCATTTCTAACCTAAATGTAATACTTTGGTTAGGCATAAAATCAAAATTTGTTGAGCAATCCCAACCTGTAAATTGATCGCCTGGATTAGCACTGAAAGGAAAAGCACCTTCGGCTTGTGTTGGATTATTTGGGTTAGGTAAGGGGCTAGCTTGCCCTGTTGGATAAAGCACCAAGTATCTTCCTGGATTGGTCATTATTCCTCCTCCAATTGTCCAAGCACATTTGTTTTGAGCAAACCAAATTCTATTGTAAAACATAGCACTGGCAAAGAATTGAGCAGGTCCTTCTATTGAATCACCATTGGATAATCCATTTACTCCACCACCCTGTTCAAATCCAAAATCTCCTGTTAATGAAAATGCCATTTTGGAAATACTTTTTGATTTGGGTTTGTTAAAATAACGAACTAAAACGCTGTTATCTGAATGAAACCTTTTTCTTTCGGACATTCCAGCAGCATCGGTACCAAAATAGTTATTGGTAAGTAGTTTTAAATTGCTGTTTGGAGTCCAAGTTATGTTACCCCCAATGCCTGGCATAGTATTAAATTTACCATAACTTTGCCAACCATTTATAATCCAAGGTTCTATTTTTAAGGTTTTAGTTGGATGAATTTGTATCCTAATTCCGTTAAAAAACCAAGGTGTGTTGTCAGATGTGAACGAAGCTTGGTATTCCCAATTTTCGGCTTGATAGAATGAATTCAAACCAATATACGACATAAAAAGCCCTGCATCTATATTTATTCCATACCATTTATTTATATGATAGCCAGCATAAGCTTCGCTTAAATATCGATATACATTGGCTAGCTGATATTGACCTTTATAAGGACTCAAATCGTTTCGGGGAACAACCTGAGAGCGTGTTCCAAACTGAGTCATAATTCTTGCTCTTGCGTTTTCAAAAGTAAAATCGCTACCAAAATGCAAAGCCGAAAGTTGAACTTCATTATTTCTGGCTAAGGCAGTGGAACCTACTACTGTGTTATCGTTTGGATTGTTAAATGAGTAAGTATAATTTAAATCAATAAAAACACTTGGAATAAAATAAGGCATGTTTTTAAAAACAGAAGAATCTCTTCTATCGTTTCCATTTTGCCATGTTTGATCGATTCCTTCAAATGGTTCTCCAAGTTGTTGAGCATAAATGGTATTGGTAAAAAAAATTACTAAAAGGTAAAAAAATAGAAAGATTGATTTTGAAAAATTTGTCATGTTATTTGATTGATTTTTTTAAAACAGTATTTAGTTTATAGGTTTGATAAAAATTGTCGTATTTACATAAATCACTATCATTGTTAAAATACATATCTAGTAATTCGTGAAATTCATTGTTTGTAAAAAAAGCATTTTTTAAATTCCATTTGGATAAAGGCTGCAAAGGTGAATTTGTATTTACACTGAAATAATAATTGGTATAGTATTCCGAGTTTTTTAAACCACTTTTTATAACTTGTTTGTATAAAACTATTTCTTGAGTTAAGCTGATTATTTCGTAACTATTTTTTTGGTAAAACCTGAAGCAAATACCTTCTTTGTTACGGTATCCAAATACAGAATCTTTGTAAAATTTAAAAGTAGAATCGCAAATAACAATATTGATAAATAGCGAATTTGCAAATTCGTTTAAATGAAATTTGTATTTTTTACCTTCAACAGGTGAGTATGAAATTTTATGGTTCACAAAATCGCTTTCCAATAAATAAATGCCTTGTAAATTAGTTTGTGCTGTTAAACTAAAAGTTAAAAAAAGACTAATAATTGTAGATAAAAAGATTGGTTTCATTATGCCTAAAAATGATTTAAAAACATGGCACAAAGGTGTAATAAAAGCAATTTGTAAAATGTAAAAAGTAAGAGGTTTTTTATAAAGAAATTATAAAGAATTAAAGCTATAAAGAATAATTTATTAGTTTATTACTTCAGCAAAAAATTGGGTTTTTGTTAATTAACTTGTATATTTAAATAAATCGGTAACCTACTCCGCTTTCAGTAAATAAATGTTTAGGTTGATTTGGATTGGTTTCAATTTTTTTGCGAAGCGTACCAACAAATACTCGCAAATATTGAGTTTCGGTTTGAGCACCTACACCCCATATTTCTTTTAAAATATATTGATGAGTTAAAACCCTGCCTTCGTTTTTTGCAAACAAAAGCAACAAATTATATTCTGTAGCTGTTAGTTTCAAAAATTGATTGTTTTTTGATACAACCCTTGCAATAATATCAATTTCCAAATCACCACAAATAATTTTTCTTTCATTATTATTTGTTTGATTTTTTCGAATGGCTGAACGGATTCGAGCCAATAACTCAGCGTTTCTAAATGGTTTTGTTAAATAATCAGTAGCACCATTATCTAATGCTGCTACTATATCAGCTTCATTATTTAAAACCGAAAGTATAATAATGGCTTTGTTGTACCAAGTTCTTAATTCTTTTAGTATTTCATGACCACTTTTATCGGGCAAACCTATATCTAATAAAATTAATTCAGGTGGGTGATTTGCAGCTAAAATAATTCCTTCTTTCCCCGTTTCAGCTTGCCAAACTTTATAGTCGTTGCTTTCTAAAGTTATTTCAAGTAATTTTCTAATTGGTGGCTCATCATCAATTATTAAAATTTCAGCTTTATTCATTTTTTAAATAATTAGTATATGATATTTCTGAAGGAATTTTGATGGTAAAAATTGTGCCTTTATCTTTATTGTTCTTTACATATACTTGACCTTGATGCGCTTCAACAAATCCTTTAACAATTGATAAACCAAGGCCGCTTCCACCAGTTTTGGATTGAGGCAATCTGTAAAATTTATCAAATAAATATTGCATTTCGTTTTCGGGAATTCCATTTCCATTATCTGAAACACTTATGATACAATAATTTGATTGTTGTGAAGCAACAATTTTAATAATTGAATTTTGGGGAGTATAATTGATGGCATTATGCAATAAATTTTGTAGTACTTGTTCTATTAAACCCCTATCAAATTTAAATAAAGGCAATTGTTCGTTTGGTTCAAAAATAATGGTTTGATGATGGTTAAAAATTTGTTTTTGAATTACAGAATTAACCAGTTCATTGGTATCGCACCAATCAATACTTGGCTTTAAAATACCTGTTTCTAGTCGACTCATGTTCAATAAATTTTCCACTTGTCTATTCAATCTAATACTTGCAATATCTATTTGGTTCAAAAGTTCTAATTGATTAACACTTGAAATTTTTTCGTTACTTATTTTTAAAGAATCTACTGAACCAATAATGGTTGAAATTGGTGTTCTCAATTCATGGGAAAGTGAGTTCAATAAAGTGTTGTAAAGCTTAATGGTTTTTTCTTTTTCTTCTTTGTCTCTGGCTTTTTTTTCTTCTTTTCTAATTTTAAAAGTAAGAACTGCATTTACTAAAGCAATTACAAAATACAAAAGAAACATAAGTAAATCTTCAGTATTACTAATATGAAATGTAAAAATAGGCGGTATAAAAAAGAAATTCCAAACCAAAGCACTTAAAACAGCAGCAATTAAAACAGGCAAAATATCGAATAACATTGCCAATACCGAAACTGTCATTAACAACAACAAAGCAACTGTTTTGTAGCCAATAAAATACATGCTAAAAAAACAAGCAATTGAAGTAAACAAAACCAATAAAATACTTATCATGAATTGATTTAAAAAACTGTACTTACTGGTATTAACTATATTCAATTTGGCTTCGTAATTTATTTACAAAAATAACTCATAACACATAAAGATTTTATAAAGAAACAAACTAAATACTTGAATTAATCTTACTATTTTCCCATTTATAAAAAATTACCAAGTACTTTAAAAAGTTTTTTAGCATATTCGCAGCTTATGGTTAATGAAATGTTAGACGAAACTACCAAGTTGAATTGGTATAAAGTGATATTTGGGTTGAAAAAACAGTTTGGAAAAAAGCCAGATATGAATGGCATTTTATTTTTAATTGGAATAAGAGAGTTAGGACAAAATAGAGAATTTACAAAAGCTGAAAAAATGGATTTGTTTCACATTGCTACTTGTAAATTATTAAGCTACGAAGGATATTTTAAATATGAATATACCGATGAAGAAGGTTGGCCTCATTACGATTTGATAACTCAACCTGAATACAAAGATTTACTTTCGCAAGAATATTATTTGCGTAAATTAGTAGTCAGGTATTTTTTAGAAAACGATTTAATTACTGAATAAAACAAACATGAAAAAGAATATATTTTTATTGCTGATAATGGGTTTTAGCATTTGTGCAACAGCGCAAAAGCCATTAGCTACCAAAAGTAAAGTTAAACCAAAACCAGCTAAGCCTTTAAAAGAATATGTGCTAATTAGTACAAATTATGGCAATATGGTTTTTACTTTGTATGACGAAACTCCTTTGCACCGCGATAATTTTAAGAAACTAATAAAGAGCAATTATTACGATGATTTATTGTTCCATAGAATCATCAGAGATTTTATGATTCAAGGTGGCGACCCCAATTCTCGTAATGTTGATTCAAATACTGTACTTGGAAATGGCGGACCAGATTATACCATTCCAGCAGAAATAAATCCAAATATTATTCATTCAAGAGGTGCATTAGCTGCTGCTAGAACAGGAGATAATATTAATCCAAAAAAAGAATCTAGTGGCAGTCAGTTTTACATAGTTCAAGGAAAAAAAGTGGACAAAAAAGAATTGGAAGAAATTATGAATGCCAAAAATTTTCAACGAAAACAAGAAGTGTTTAACAACATTGTTTCAAAAGATACTGCTATTGCAAACCGCCTGAATTTAATACAACAAACACAAGGTAAAGAAGCAGTTCAACAATATATAATGACACAACTTGGACCAGTGATAGATGAGGCTTATAAAAAGAAAGAATTTATATATAATGGCACTCAAATAGAAACTTATAAAGAATATGGTGGCACTCCATTTTTAGACATGGATTATACAGTTTTTGGTCAAATGATTGCTGGTTTTGATGTGTTAGAAAAAATTTCAATTTTGTATAACAATCCTCAAACCAACAGGCCATTTCAAGATGTAAAAATGAAAATAAGAATTGTAAAAAAATAGTGGTATCAAACCAAATTCACCCCAAATATTATAGTAAATTTTGAATAAGTATATAGTATTAGTAAGTATATTTTTTTTAAGTTTTGTTGCAATAGCTCAGCAAAATGAAGAGTTAACAACAATTGTTCAAGGAAAAATTATTGACAAACGAAACAGGGAACCTTTACCTTTTGTTACCATTACTTTTAAAGGAACTCGCATTGGAGTAACTAGCGATTTTGAAGGGAATTTTAAGTTAAAAACCATTCAAAAAGTTGATTCAATAAAAGCTAGTTATGTAGGTTATAAAACTTTTTTAAAACATATCAATTACGGGAAAACTCAAACGTTTAATATTGAAATGATAGAGTCGGGTGCTGAGTTAAAAGCTGTAACAGTAAGGGTTGGCATAAATCCTGCACTTAGAATAATAAATAATGCACGCAAAAACAGAGATATAAATAACCAAGAAAATTTAAAATCTTATCAGTACGATAGCTACAATAAAGTAGATGTTTCGTTAAATAATGTAAGTGAAGAAATGAAAAACAGAACCATGTTTAAACCTATAAAAGGTTTGTTCGATACTGCTTTTCAAATGAAAAACGAAGATGGAAAATACATTTTACCATTATTTATAAACGAAACTTTTAGTCAGTTTTATTACAATAAAATTCCGTCAAAAAACAAAGAAGTAATGATAGCTAGCAGCACTACGGGAATAGGCGTTGGCGACAAAAGTTTTATTACCGATTTGATGGGAACTAGTCTTCAAAACTTTAACTTTAACCAAAACTTTGTACGTATTTTAGGCAAAGATTTTATATCGCCATTAAGTAATGTTTGCCATAGCTTTTATGTTTATACATTGCTTGATTCAAACTCAGAAAATGGAAAGAAAAATTATAAACTAAAGTTGAATTTAAAGAGTGAACAAGACCTTGGTTTTTTAGGACATTTGTGGATAGAAGAAGGTACGTGGGCGCTAACCAGAATTGATGTAGAGATTTCGAAAAATGCCAATATCAATTTTATAGATAGAATAAAATTGCAACAAGAGTTAAAGCAAACTTCTGCTGGACCGTTTATTCCGTTTAAAAACCGAATGATTATTGATGTAGCTGAATTAACTAGCAAAACCAGCGGTGTAATTGCTAAGTTTTATAATTCTGCATCCAATATTGAAGTAAATAATCCAAAGGAAATGGCATTTTACGACCGTTTAATTGAACGTGCAGAAGAGGAAAGTTTAGAAAAAGATTCAAACTTTTGGATTAGCAAACGCCCAGAAGCATTTTCCAATATTGAAAGACGAATGTTTAACATGGTTGATTCTATAAAAAACCTTCCAGCTATTCAAACTTATATTGATGTGGTGAGATTAGTAGTAGAAGGCTACAAGCGCATTGGTGGCTTCGATTGGGGTCCTTATGTGTTTTTATATGGCTACAATAATGCAGAAGGAAACAGAGTACGATTTGGTTTTAAAACCAATGCTAAATTTAGCAAACAATGGGTTTTAAAATCGCATTTGGCTTATGGTTTTAAAGATTTAAAATGGAAGTATGGTCTATCTGCCGATTATATAAGTAATAGAAGGGATTGGACTGTTTGGAGTGCTGGTTACAGAGACGATTATGACGTATTGGGAATTACCAACGATTTTGGGCCTGGCAATAATTCCTCTAATATTTTTCAAGCCATTAGTATTTTTGCTAAAGGCATAAGAATTAACCGAACACAAGAAATAAAGTTAGGTTTGTTTAAACAATTTAGCCGCGATTGGAGCTATAAATTAAATACACAATACAATACTTTTGAACCTAGAGGAAATTTTCAGTTTGCATATAAAGCCAATGAAACTGGTGCTGATAGTATAAATGAAAGTTTTAACAACGCTCAAGTTACCGCAGAAGTACGCTGGTCTTATAAAGAGTTATTGATTGCCCGTGGCAATGACAGACTAAGGCTAAAACGCTCGTTACTACCAGCTTTAACATTTACTTACACACATGGATTTAGTGGTGTTTTTGGTAGTAATTTTGACTACAATAAAATACAATTAAACCTTTGGCATCATGCCAATACTGGTAAGTTTGGAACTGCTGATTACTGGATTACAACTGGAAAAATATTTGGTAAATTACCTTATCCGTTATTAGATGTGGCTAGGGGAAATCAAGTTTTTATTTATTCCGATTTCAATTATAGTTTGATGGATGTTTACGAATTTGTAAGCGATGAATATGTTCACTTTACTTATATTCAACATTTTGAGGGTTTATTTTTAAATAAAATTCCCGTAGTTAAAAACTGGAAATGGAGAAACTTTGCTTTTGTAAAAGCTGCTTATGGAAACATTAGCAACGAAAACAGAAGTTTAATGCCTGAAGAAAAACCTATTACTAATGCTAGCGATAGAACATTTAACAGAGTAAATTCGTTTAAAGACAATATTCCATACCTAGAAGTTGGTTACGGATTTGAAAACATATTTAAAATAATTTCCATTAATATGGTTCACAGATTAACTTATTTAGATTCTGTTCCTAACTATCCTTCACACAGAAGTTGGGGTATCAATCTAGGATTGAAGTTTCAGTTTTAGTATTGTTTTTATTTTCCCCTTTTTCCTCATTATTTTCCCCTAAAAAGTCTAAATCTTCCCCTTTTTATTCATTATTCTCCCCTATTTTCTTATTATTTTCCCCTAAAAAGTCAAAATTCTCCCCTTTTTATTCATTATTTTCCCCTAAAAAGCCATTATTTTCCCCTAAATAGCCAAAATTTTCCCTTGTTTTTCCTGTTTTTTCCCTGTTTTTCTCAAAATTTTACCTTTTTTATTGTGTTTTTTACTCGTTTTTATCGCAATATACACTGCTTTAAAAGTAAAAAGAACAGTAAAAATTGTTTTCTTAAATTATATAAAATTTAATAATTTATACAGTAACAATTTCAAATCAAAAAACCCAATACTTCCTGCATAATCAACTTTGTTTAATTATTAAGTGAGCTATTATCGGTATTTTTTAGCTTTTTTATTTTAAAAAACAATTCAATCACCAATAAAAACCCAAGTACTGGAGTTGCTAAAACTGCCATCCAAAAACCTCCCCAATCAAATAGCAATGAAATTGGGCTCCATAAACTAATAGATTCAACTAAACCTGATTCCAAATTGTTTAATTGCCAGAATATCCAAACAGATAAAACAATAAATGCGGGCAATGCAATAAAAAGTATTCTTTTATAATACGCTATTTTTTCATCGGTTGAAGAGTTTACAGGAGGACCAAAATTATTATCTTCATCTTTTATGTTTTGAATTTTCATAAAACAAGCATAAGTTTTGAATGTCAGGAATATAAGAATAATACTTCCAAAAATAATTCCTATTTCGTCAGTTTCTTGAAATACTAAAAATACTAAAAGTATGATTATAACTAAAACATATAACCAACCATGAAGCAGTAAATATTGTCTTTTGGTCATATTTTGAATTATTTTGGATTCAACTTTTTAGATAAGAAAAATATGTAATTACACACTCAAACTAACACTAGCATTTCCGCCATCAAACTTTCCTGTGGGATTGTATTTGGTTATTTTAACTGTAATATTTTCTAAATGATTGTAGTCAGTTTTCAGTTTTGTAATAATGCTTTGAGCTACTGTTTCTATAAAGTCTCTGGGAATTTCCATTTCTAGTTTTACGATGGCAAAAACTTTTTCGTAATCCAATAAATCATTGATATTTTCAAACTTTTTATTGTCGGCTACATTTTCAGTAAGCGTAATATCAACCTTAAATTTACCTCCTTTTACTTTTTCAAAATCATACATTCCGTGGTATGCATAAAATTCAAGATTTTCTAAACAAGTTTGTACTTTCATGGGTTGTTATAATAATAAACAAAAAAACTACTTTCGCACCGTAATAAAAAACCATTATTAGTTGCTTTTGTTTAATTGCAAAGCAACCAAGAAATAAGTAAAATAAAAACCATGACTACAAACTCACAAGAATTTACAAGAGCTAACAAGCAAGATGTTTACAACCATCCCGATTATTATTTATTGGATGAATTATTGAGTGAAGAACATAAATTAATTCGCAGCGCAGTGCGCGATTATGTAAAAAAAGAACTTTCGCCAATTATAGAAGACGTGGCTCAAAAAGCAGTTTTCCCACTTTTTATGGTAAAACAATTAGGAGAACTAGGTTGCTATGCTCCGCAATTACCATTAGAATATGGTTGTGGCGGAATGGATTACATAACTTACGGAATTATGATGCAAGAGTTAGAGCGTTGCGATTCAGGCGTTCGTTCTACTGCTTCGGTTCAAGGAAGTTTGGTAATGTATCCTATTTATAAATTTGGTAGTGAAGAACAAAAACATAAATATTTACCCAAATTAGCCAAAGGCGATATGCTAGGTTGCTTTGGTTTAACAGAACCAAATCATGGTTCTGATCCAGGTGGAATGACAACTAATTTTAAACCTGCTGGCGATGGTAAACATGTTATTTTAAACGGAGCTAAAATGTGGATTTCCAATTCACCTTATGCCGATGTAGCAGTAGTTTGGGCTAAAAACGAATTAGGAAAAATAAAAGGAATTATTGTGGAACGTTGCATGGAAGGATTTACCACTCCCGAAACGCATAACAAATGGAGTTTACGTGCTAGCGCAACTGGTGAGTTAGTGTTTAACGATGTAAAAGTTCCTGTAGAAAATATTTTACCTGGAGTTGAAGGCTTAAAAGGTCCATTGACTTGCTTGAACTCTGCTCGTTATGGAATAAGTTGGGGCGCTTTGGGAGCAGCCATGGATTGTTACGAAACAGCATTGCGTTATAGCAAAGAACGTGTTCAATTTGGTAAACCGATTGCTGGTTTCCAATTACAACAAAAGAAATTAGCCGAAATGATTACCGAAATTACCAAAGCACAATTATTGACTTGGCGATTAGGAGTGTTAATGAACGAAGGCCGCGCTACTCCTGCTCAAATAAGTATGGCTAAGCGTAATAATGTTGACTTAGCATTGAACGTAGCTCGTAATGCACGCCAAATGTTAGGCGGAATGGGCATTACTGGCGAATATCCAATTATGCGCCACATGATGAACTTAGAATCGGTTGTTACTTATGAAGGTACTCACGATATTCATTTGTTGATTACTGGATTGGATATTACTGGTGAAAACGCTTTTGTGTAAATAAAAAGCTATAATTAAAATCAAAAGTCCTGCTTAAATCAAGTAGGACTTTTTTTGTTTATTAAAAACGTGGTCAGAAATGATACATTCGTTTCTGAAATAATTTAAATAAATGCCATTTTTACAAAGTAACCACAAAGGAAATAGTTGGAATAAGAACAAACATTTGGAAACAATTCTTCCGGCTTTGTTTAGAAAAGTAAACGTGAAATATACGCGTGAAAGAGTAGAATTAGCCGATGGCGATTTTATAGATTTAGATTGGGCTGGACACGGTAATAAAACCGTTTTGATTTTATTTCATGGATTAGAAGGAAGCTCGCAATCACAGTATATCAAAGGCTTTGCAAAATATTTTAGCGAACATCATTTTGATGTTTGTGCAGTAAATTTTAAAAGTTGCAGTGGCGAAAATAACCGATTACTTACTAGCTACCACATGGGGCAAAGTGGTGATGTAGGTTTGATAATTGAACATATATTACAAAAAAACAAATACGATAAATTGGTGCTTGGTGGATTTAGTTTAGGAGGAAATGTTTTATTGAAATTTTTAGGCGAAAATGCCAATCAAATTCATCATAAAATTAAATGTGCTTTTGCATTTTCTGTTCCTGTTGATTTGGCTTCAAGTTCACATATTTTGAGCAAAAATTCCAACAAGCCTTACATGATTACATTTTTGAAAAGTTTGAACAAAAAAATTATTGAAAAAAGTAAACAATTTCCTGATCAATTGGATATTTTGGGCATAGAAAAAATAAAAAACTTTAGTGATTGGGACGATAGATATACGGCCAAAATGCACGGTTTTACTAATGCTCACGATTATTACAGCAAATGTAATTCGTTACAATTTTTACCAAAAATAACCACTCCTACCCTATTGGTAAATGCACTGAACGATCCATTTTTAACTAAAGCTTGTTTCCCAATTGAAATAGCAAAAAAACATGAATTTTTGCATTTAGAAACACCTAAAAAAGGTGGACATGTAGGTTTTTCTATGAATGGAATTCACGGGAATTATTATTCCGAAATGAGGGCTTTTGAATTTGTAAGTTCTTATTTGAAATAATAGCTAATTCAGAAAGAAAACTTCATGTTTTTTAAGCTAAATAAATTGCACAGAATTTCTTTTTCAATAAACTCAAAACTTAATTCGCTTTGTCAGAAATATATTGATTTAGTTTAACCATTCAATTTTTAGTTTAGTTGCATTCACAATTTTTTCTAAAGTTTCTGGTGTTTCATAGCCAATTACTGCATCTTGACCACCTGTGTTGTAGTATGTAAATTTGCCTTTCGTTCCAAACTTATTAGTTAACTCAACCACTTTCAAAAACAAGTCAGTGTCAACCCAATCATCATCTACTTTCATATCCCATTTATATTTAAATCCATTAATTGTGAAAGAAACCCAAGCTTTTTTACTTTCTATATCAACATAATCTTTTAAATTTTCAAATTTCAATTCACCTTTTGATAATCTTTCGAGGTTCTGCAAAATAGCTATATATGATCCATGGTCTTCTATTGCTTCAGTGTCAAAGTGCAGACATTTATTCGTTAAAGGAGTCCAAGGTTCTTTTTCAATTGATTGACCTAAAGTAACATACATTAAGGAGTATGGTTCCTTTTCAAATTCCGAATGTCCGCCCCAACGGTCAACATCTGAAATGTTTGTTCCAGTGTTTAGTTTAAAACCAAGCTTATTAAATGTTTCAAATTGTTCCTCAAATGAAACTATATTCATTGAGTCGATATTGGTAGAATTCTGGTTTTGGTTGGTAGTTTTTTCCTCACCGCATCCTAACAAATTTAATATCACAGTTAATAGTCCCAAAGTAATTATTTTTTGTATTGTATTCATTTTATTAATAGACTAGTTCATAGAAGAAAATTGACTAGAAATGGCTTCATTTTTCAATAGTTTTAAATGTCCTCTGCCTGTTTCTACTAATCCTAAATCCTTCAACTTTTTAATTAAACGTGTAGCTGATTCCCGCTGAATGTTCAGCTCTCTGGCTATTTCTTCGTGATTAATATTTAAAATATCACTTTCTTTTGCCTTCGAACGTGCTTCCAAATATTTCCATAAACGTTCTAGCATGTTTTCAAAAGCCAATTCGTCTATGGTTTGCAAAAGCTTGTTAAACCTAGCGTTGTATGTTGCAGCTATAAAATCTCGCCATTCTTTATGTTGCTGCCATTCGTCTAATACATGAATAGGAATGGCCCATAATTCAGTGTCTTCTTCAGCTATTGTTTTTACTTCACTTGGGTTTTGGTTGGTGCAACAAGTAAGCGACATGGCGCAGGTTTCGCCTGGCATTAAGTGGTATAAAAATATTTCATTTCCATCATCGTTTTGTCGCAAAACCCTTATGCAGCCTGATATTACTATAGGTATCATTCTAAAATATTCGCCAGGATTCATCAAAATTGCTCCTTCGGGAATTCTCATCAATTTAGCGTGGGTTTTAAATGAATCTTCTAAGTTGGTATCTCTAAACATATTTTTCGAAAGTAGTAATTATCTTTTATAATTTGCCTATATTTTATTTTGTTTTTCAATAAATTTATTCTGATTTTTTTTGACTTTAGACTTCATTTTTATTGACACATAATAGTTTTTGTTTTTACTACAATCAGTATGTTATGTAACAATTGTACCAAACTGATAACAGTGATTTGTACCACCTTTGTACTGTAAAAACAAACACAAATAAATTATGAAAAGAATACTAATATTAGGAGCAGGTACAGCAGGAACCATGATGGCAAATCACCTGAACCACGAACTAAAAAAAGAAGAATGGGAAATTGCAATTATTGATGAAGAAGTAGAACATCATTACCAACCTGGTTATTTATTTTTACCTTTCGATATTTATACACCTGATGATATTATCAAAAAAATTGAAGATTTTATTCCAGAACGAGTTCATTTAATAAAAGGAAAAATTGATAAAATAATGCCAACCGAAAGTTTGGTTTATATGGCCGAAGGCGAACGAATTCATTACGATTTATTGATTATTGCCACAGGCGCAAAAATAGCTCCCGATGAAACTGAAGGTATGTTAGGCGAAGAATGGCACAATACCATTTTTGATTTTTATACTTTTAAAGGTTCATTAGCGCTGCGCAATAAATTACGCAATTGGGAAGGTGGAAAATTAGTGGTTCATATTACCGAAATGCCAATAAAATGTCCAGTTGCTCCATTGGAATTTTCGTTCCTTGCCGATTCGTTTTTCCAACATAAAAACATGCGTGATAAAGTAGAAATTACTTTTGTAACTCCTTTAAGTGGCGCGTTTACCAAACCAAAAGCTACTGCAGCTTTAGATCATTTATTGGAAGAAAAACACATTCATATTGAAAGCGATTTTTGCATAGAAAGAATTGATGCAGAAAACAAAAAAATAATAGATTACGGTGGACGAGAAATTGAGTACGATTTATTAGTTACTGTTCCTACCAATAAAGGCGATGAGGTAATTGCTCGTTCGGGAATGGGCGATGATTTAAACTATGTTCCAACTAACAAAGGCACATTGCAAAGTTTAGCACATCAAAACATATTTGTATTGGGCGATGCTTCAAATATTCCAGCATCAAAAGCTGGTTCAGTAGCACATTTCGAAGCTGAAATTTTAACAGAAAACATCCTTCGCTTTATTAAAGGCGAACCTTTAAAAGAAGAATTTGATGGACATGCCAATTGCTTTATAGAAACTGGTCACGGCAAGGCATTACTCATTGATTTTAATTATACACACGAACCTGTAGAAGGCACTTTTCCTTTCCCTGGAGTTGGCCCATTGCGTTTATTAAAAGAGAGCAGAATGAACCACATGGGAAAACTGGCTTTCAGATGGATTTATTGGAACGTATTGCTAAAAGGAACTCATATTCCTTTTGTATCGGCCACTATGCAAGATGCAGGTAAAGATTATTCAAATTAAACACTTTAAAAAAACAGAAACAAAATGGAAAAAGTAATTGCAGGCCAAACCATTCAGGTGAATGAAGAAGGCTATTTGACAGATTTTAAACAATGGAACAAAGAAATTGGTGCTGAATTAGGTAAAGAAGCAAACTTAGATTTAGGTCCGCGCCATTGGGAAGTTATTAGTTATTTACAAAATGAGTACAAAAACGAATCACCGCTAAGCATTCGTAAAATAGGAAAAAGTAATGTAGTTGACATCAAAGAATTTTATGCATTATTCCCTCAAGGTCCGCTAAAAACAGCATCAAAAATTGCAGGAATCCCTAAACCAGCTAGTTGTTTATAAAAATTTAAAAAAACAGAAATATTATGACTGAATACAATGGCGAAATTAGAAAAATGATGATTATTCTTTCTAAAGCCACAATAGAAAACGTATATGCTGCATTTGTTTTGGCAAATGGCGCAAGAATGGAAGGCATTGAAGCCGAAATTTTCTTTACTTTTTTTGGATTAGAAGCCATTCACGATAAAAAACTAGAACACCTTCATGTGGCTACAGTTGGAAACCCAGCTATGCACATGCCAACTATGCTTGGTGGATTGCCAGGAATGGAATCGTTAGCTACTTATATGATGAAAAAAGAAATGGACAAATTAGATATGCCAGGTGTTCGTGAATTTTTAGACATTATGGTAGCATCTGGAGTTAAACTTTGGGCTTGCCGTTTGGCAATGGATATGTTCCATTACAAAAAAGAAGATTTGTACGAAGGCGTAGATGCTGTTATTCCTGTTGGCGATTTTTATAAGCAAGCAGCTGGTGTTGGAGTTCACATGTTGTTTATTTAAAAATAAAAAACAGTTCATGAGTTAAAGTTTTCATAGCTTTTGAACTAAGTGTTCTGTTTTTTATATATAAAAAGCTGTTCTGCTTAATAGTGGGGCGGCTTTTTTATTTTTAAATTGAATAAAATTGAATTGCAAACATTTATATGAAACAAATATGCATTTCAATTTATTATTACTTTTGCGCCATGAGTTTTAACATAGTTCCTGATAATTTACAACAATATTGTAACACTTTTTCAACTCCTGAAACCGAAGTTTTGAAAAATTTAGATAGGCATACCAACGCTAATATTTTGCAACCTCGAATGATTAGTGGGCATTTTCAAGGTAGGTTTTTAAGCATGATTAGCCACATGATTAAGCCTAAATATATTTTGGAAATTGGAACTTATACAGGTTATTCGGCTATTTGTTTAGCCGAAGGTTTACAACCAGATGGCAAACTTTTTACAATAGATGTAAATCCTGAAAATGAAGAACTGGTAAATGATTTTATTCTACAATCGGGGAACAAAGGAAAAATACTACATATTATTGGCGATGCATACCAAATAACTAGAACCTTAAAACATCCGTTCGATTTGGTTTTTATAGATGCTGATAAACCCAATTACGAAAAATATTATGAATTGGTCATGGAAATAATTCCTGCTGGTGCATTTATTTTATTAGACAATGTGCTTTGGAGCGGTAAAGTTTTGGACAATGCAGCCATTGAAAAAAACAGAGATACCAAAATTTTACATGAACTAAATATAAAAATTACAGAAGATAATAGGGTTGAAAATATTTTATTACCCATTCGTGATGGATTGATGTTGGTAAGGAAACTTTAGGAGAAAATAACATTTTAGAAATAATAACAAATTGTAATTTTATCTACCTTTTAGAAAATTTGAAATATTTATAATTGAAGTATTTCCAAATTTGGTCAAGTCTAATAAATCATTATCACCAGTCAATAAAAAATCTGCTTCCCCATCTATTGCTAAAGAAAGTAAGAAATTATCTTTGGGGTCTCTACAAACTTCAATTTTAGTTTGAACTTTTATAAAGACAGCAAATTCATCAATTGTTTCAAGTAGTTCTTCAATATCGGATGACGAGAAAAATCGTCTAAATTTCGGACGTCTTGCTACTTCTATAAATTCATCAAGTAATTCTTTACTAAAAATCAATATGCCTTTTTGCGAAATAAGAATTTCATCTAATTTGGCAAAATCTTTAGTTATTAAAAAGCTAATCCAAAGGTTGGTATCAATAATTATTTTAACTTTTTTTTGCATAACGCTTGCTTCTCACCAATTCAACTTCATTGGTTATTTCATCAAATGTGGGTGCTGACTTAGCCTTTGATCTTAATTTTTTTAAAACTTTAGCAAATCCATTTTCAGAAATATCTTGAATGGCAATAAGATCCATGTCTGCCAAGTCTTTTAAAAGTCTTGCAGCTTTAGGGTTTAATATGTTAACTCTAATTGTATTCATTTGTCAAATTTAATAAAAAGAACTGAATATTTTTATTGTTCAAATTTCAGTTATTATTTAACTTAAGTAAAGCCATTTTTGAGTTTATATTCCTATATTTTCTAAATTCTCACTCTATAAATAGCTATTTTACATTTGCCCGCTTATATTTGCCACTATTAAATTATAAAATGAGTATTCGTCAGGAAAAGTTTGCAGGCATCATTCAACAACATTTGTCTGATATATTTTTAAAAGAAAGTGGCACTTTTAACAATGCATTTATTACCATCAGTAAAGTGGAAATATCGCCCGATTTAGGTTTTGCAAAAGTGTTTTTAAGTTTTTTAAATGCCACTAATAAAATGGAATTGCTAAAGCTTATAAACGTTCACAACAAAGAAATAAGACATAAATTGGCCATAAAAATTAAGAATCAAGCACGCATAGTTCCTGAACTTACTTTTTTTGTAGATGATAGTTTAGATTACGTTTTCCATATGGAAGAAGTAATGAAAAAAGTAAAAGAAGAAGACGATAATAAAGGAAAATAAATTTTATAAAACCCAATAATTTCAAAGCATAAAGAGTATTCATGAACTACGATCCAATTAAAAAAGACCTCGGAATTGTATTTAACAAATTCACCATTTTACGTAAAATATTTTACAGCCTTTTAGATTTATTGTTACTGCGTTCATGGCATATTCACCGTGAACTAAAAACATGGATAAACAACAATCCAAAAGCATTGATTTGTGATGCTGGTTCAGGGTTTGGTCAATACAGTTATTTTTTAGCCAAACATCAAAATCATTATACCATTGATTCGTTGGACGTAATGGAAAAACAAATTGCTGATTGCAACGAGTTTTTTGGAAAAGTTGGTTTAACTAATGCTAAATTTCAGTTTGCCGATTTAACAAAACCTTTTGCTACCAACAAATACGATTTGATTCTTTGTGTAGATGTAATGGAACATATTTTAGAAGATGTAGATGTGTTTACTAATTACCATCAAGCTTTAAAACCAGGAGCTATGTTGTTAATTTCTACTCCTAGCGATCAAGGTGGAAGCGATGTGCATGAAGAAACTGGCGAAAGTTTTATTGGCGAACATGTACGCGATGGTTATCCAGTAGCAGAAATGGCTGAAAAGCTAAAAACTGCTGGTTTTGAGAAAATGGAAATTTTATATAGTTATGGAAATCCAGGTAAAATAGCTTGGAAATTAAGTATGAAATATCCTATGCAAATGCTTAATGCTAGCAAAATTTTCTTTCTAATTCTTCCTTTTTATTATATCATTACTTTTCCAATTAGCTATATTTTAAACTATTTCGACACCAATGGCACCCACAAAACAGGGACTGGTTTAATAGTAAAAGCCTGGAAATAAGATTTTGAATGTTGAGTTTTGAATGTTGAATTACTTCGTAATGGAACATATTTATCCATTATTCAAAATTTAGCATTCAAAATTCAAAATTTCTAGCTTGTATTATATTATAAAATATTACTACATTGCGCAAAGTGGAGCAACTTATAACGCCTAAAGAAAAAATATTGAAAAAAGTACGCCAAGCGCTTACTTTTAAAAGCAAAAATCAATTTACAAATATTGATTTAGATTCTAATATTTTTGTGCAACCCAGTAGCGATTTAAGCTTATTAGAAGTTTTTGCAGAGCAATTTACCAAAGTAAATGGTGAGTTTATTTATTGTAGCAATCAATTTGATTTTTTAGATAAACTCATCACACTTTTAGAGCAAAGAAAATGGAAACATTTTTTTTGTTGGGAGCATGGCTTACAAGATATGCTAAAAGATACTGGCATTATTTTTAACCATAAAAGCGAACAACTTGAAAAAATACAAGCTGCTATTACTTCATGCGAAGCTTTAATTGCCAGAACTGGTACTATTTTAGTTAGCTCAGCTGCCAATAGCCGAACACTTACCATTTGGTCGCCTGTACATATTGTTTATGCTAAAAAATCGCAATTGGTAATGGAAACCAAAGACGGCATGTTAATAGTAAAAAACAGGTATGGTAAAAACACCCCTTCGTTACTAAGTTTTATAACTGGCCCAAGCAGAACAGCCGATATTGAAGGCACTTTAGTAATTGGCGCACATGGACCAACTGAAGTTTTTGTGTTTATAGTTGACGATACTTCAAACGATTAACCAAGTGCAAAAAAAAACCTATTTTATTTCTGATTTCCATTTAGGCATTCCTAATTTGGAACAAAGTTTAATTCGCGAAAAAAGAATCATTTCCTTTTTAAATGGTATCAAAAACAATTGCAACGAATTGTATATTGTTGGCGATATTTTTGACTTTTGGTTTGAATACAAAACAGTAGTTCCCAAAGGTTTTGTTAGGTTGTTGTCCAAATTAGCAGAATTTGTAGAAGATGGAATCCCAGTGCATGTATTTCATGGAAACCACGATTTATGGCAGTTTGGATATTTAGAAAATGAAATTGGCTGTAAGGTTTATGCAAGGCCAATTATTAAAACCATTGCAGGTAAAAAATTATACATTGGTCATGGCGATGGATTAGGACCAAAACAAGTAAAATTTAAATTCATTTTATCAGTATATCGCAATTATTTCTTCCAACGATTGTTTGCTTTTTTTCATCCCAATATTGGTATTGGAATAGCCAATTGGTTTAGCCATATAAGCAAAGAAAAAACCTACAGCGATAACCATGCTTTTTATAACGAAAAGGAACATTTAATTATTCACGCTCGTAATTTTTTAGCTACCGAACACATTGACTATTTTGTGTTTGGACACCGTCATTTACCCATGATTTATGAATTAAACACCAAGAGTGCTTATGTAAATTTAGGTGATTGGATAGAATACAATACCTATTTTACAATTGATGAAAACGGTGCTGAACTTAAAAGTTATACTGATGAAACAGCTAACTATATTTATAAAAAATAAAATGGGAGGAGTGCGAAGTATTGAGAAAGAAGTGCGGAGTGCGGAGTACGAAGTGCGAAGTAAAATTACAGAAAATAGAAATATATCGTCATTGCGAGGCACGATGCTTCCGATACATCGGAATCTCTTTATTAATGGATTAAGATTGCCACGCTTTGCTACCATTGACGTTACATTCAAAAATCAAAAATCAAAAATCAAAAATCAAAAATTACTTTTCATCCTTCATACTTTATACCTCATCCTTTTTTCTACTTATAGCAAAGCACAAACCCTACTCGATAGTTCAAAATTAGTTTCTGAATTTACCGTAAATGCCAAGTTTGTTCAAGCCGATGATATTGGAAATTTATATATTGTTTCGCCTACCAATCAGCTTTATAAATACAATTATTCAGGAAAGGTTTTGGCTACTTTAAACTATAATTACAACGGAAATATTAGCAGCATAGATGCTAGTAATTCAATGGAAATATATGTGTTTTATAAGGAAATAAATAAGGTGCTTTTGTTAGACAATAATTTGGCCTACCGAGGCGAAATAGATTTAACCAAACTAAATATTACACAAGCAGCAGCCATTGCCCGAAGTTATGACAATGGAATTTGGGTATTTGATTTAGGTGATTTACAATTAAAAAAAATAACCAAAGATGGTGTTTTAAACCAAAGCAGTGGCAATATTAAACAATTTACACAAACCGATTTTATTCCAAATACAATATCCGACAATACTAATCAAATTATGCTTTGCAACGACAGTATTTGCCTGCTTTTTGATGTATTTGCAGCCTATTACAAAACCTTAAAGTTTAAGAATCCTCAAAGTTTTCAATTGGTAAATAACCAAATATTTGAAACCAACAACCATCAAATAAATAACATTGATTTAAAAATGGGAAATAGAAATACATTTTATTCTTTCCCAAATTCCCCAAAACCCTTTTGGACATTTATAAACAAGGAAAATGTTATTTTATTTAATAAAAATAGTGTTTCTGTTTATAAGAAATAGTATGTTGTTCCTCTTTTCCGTTGGCTAAAGCCTAACGGCAATGGATGCGCTTGTTCTGAAACGATTGTTCTTCAACAAAATCCAATAAGCACCAGCATTGGATGCGCAAATTCTTCAACAAAATCTATTGCCGTTAGGCGTTAGCCAACGGAACTAAAAAAATATTCAACTCCTTCAGAGTTGTTTATGAATAACTTGCATTAGACCACCAGTTTCACTGATGGCTATTAACATTAAACTCCTTCGGAGTTTTTAGCTTATTGTTTCTTAATTTGACGCCTAAGCAATAGGTATTGGCACAGAACTGTATATGAAAAACAATAAAACTAAATTTTATAACAAAAAACTCCGAAGGAGTTTAATTTGAATAGCCCTGCATGAAATGCAGGGTTAATGAAACTGTGTAATTCACAACTCTGAAGGAGTTGAATAAATTTAAAATAATTCTATACGAAATCTATTTCATTCTTAACCGTTGGCTAAAGCCTAACGGCAATGGATGCGCTTGTTCTGAAACGATTGTTCTTCAACAAAATCCAATAAGCACCAGCATTGGATGCGCAAATTCTTCAACTAAATCTATTGCCGT
>Ga0247839_1002200_pt1 | contig 30047 bp, 41 predicted proteins | sample LaCruzMarch2015__6_FD_192405 | JGI IMG/M metagenome (GOLD analysis project Ga0247839, IMG submission 192405) | Freshwater microbial communities from meromictic Lake La Cruz, Castile-La Mancha, Spain - LaCruzMarch2015_16m | ecosystem: Environmental > Aquatic > Freshwater > Lake | place: Spain... | reverse complement strand
GCCGGCCAGAGAGCCCATGTTGAGCACGCGCTAGATAAATAGAACGGGCGCGGCGCGATAAATGGCCGGAAGAGGCCGGATTAAAGCGGATCAAAGCGGACCGGCGCGGTACGGGCTTGCGCAGGGCGCAATGGCTTAGCCGGCGCTGTCGGATGGCTTTCCGGCCCTTTTGCGGGGTCGCTTTTCGCTGAATTTTTGGACGGCGCGCTCCAGTGCGGCTAAGCGTTGCGCTTCCGTAGCGCGAGAGAGAGCCGCAGTCAGGATTGCATCGGAGTCCCCTGGTTCAAGTTGCCCCAGCAGCCCCGTGAGGGCGGCGATGCGGTAGTGCAGGCTGCTCCCCGCGGCTTCGTCGTCCTCGATCTCGGCAGCAGGAGGCGGCGGCTCAGGCCGCGCGCCACTGCGCATGTCCCCCACCCCCATCAGTAGCCAATCCAGCGACACCCCCTGTTCTTTTGCCACGCGCATACATTCGGCATACGGGCGCGACTGCCTGTTGCGCCATTTGCTGACCTGATCCCGAGATACGCCCAAAGCACGGCCTAGCGCGGCGTAGTTCGGCACGCCCAGGGCCTCGCACAGCCTGTCGACTATAGCAGGGGCGGACTCTTGGTCGGGCGGTGCAGACAAAATTGCTATTTTTTTCCCCTTGCAAACCGCAGGCATTACGGATACAGTGCATATTATGAACTCACCTACAGCATACGCCATGGCGCGATCTACGCCCCGCACGTCAGAAAAATCCGACGCGGTGATGCGCGGAATCCGCGCCGAGTTGATTACACGCGGAACGTCACTGCGCGGCTGGGTCGCGGCCTGGGCGGATGCCAACGGCCGGGCGCGGCAGGCGGCGTACCAGACGGCGATCTCGACGATCCGCCGGCAACTGGAGCGCGGGCTGGCGCCGCAGGGGAGCGAGGGCGCGGCGATTGTCGACGCGCTGCGGGCTGACCTGGGGTCGGCGGTGGTGCCGTATCCGCGCGGGAAACTTGAACACACCGAGCGGTCGCGCGTGGGGCGCGGACGCCGGGCAACGCCGGCCGATGGCCGGGAACCGAGGGCTGAGTGATGAGCGGACCGATGGCGCGAGTGATGACGGTGCGCGAGGCGGCGCTGGCCGGGCTGGCAGCGTGCGGGCGGCTGAGCGCGGAGGGGGTGGAGGTGTTGGCGGCCCATGCGTCGACAGCGGGGGCGCGGGTGACGGTGGCACCGCCGCGGACCTGGACCGGACGCCGGCCGGCGCGGTCCCGGTGGTCTCGGCACGCCGAGACGCTGGTGTCGCAGATGGATCAGGGGGTGGTGGTGGAGTGGCGGATTCCGCGCGTCGTGACGGCGGCGGGGGGTGGGCGATGAGCGAGGTACCTGCCGGCTATCTGCTCGACGGCCAGGATCGCCTGGTGCCCCTCAAGAATGTGCCAGAGGTCGATCTGCTGCGCGACCACCTGGTGAACAAGCTCGGCGCCGTGGCGCGGCGGGTCAACGCGGACATGGCCGCGCTCAAGGCGCAGTTCTTGGCCGAGGTGGCCGAGCATGTGGCGCTGGTGGCGTCCGAGTATGACGTGGATATCACCGGAACCAGCGGTAATTGCGTGCTGCCCAACTACGCCAGCCGGCTGAAGGTCGAGCGGGTGAGTGCGGATCGGGTGGTGGTCGGCGAGCAGATCCACGCGGCCGAGGCGCTGGTGCGTGAGTACCTGGCGGATGCGACGCGGGAGGCGGGGCCGGCGCTCGTAGCGATCGTCGACCGGGCGTTCCGGAGGAACACCAAGACGGGGCAGTTGAATGTCGCGCGCCTCCTGGACTTCGTGGCGGTGAAGATCGACGACCCACGGTGGCGATCCGCGCAACAGGCAATCCGCGACTCGCTCCAGGCGCAGGGTTCCGTGACCTACTTCCGGGTCTACGAGCGCGACGATGCGACGCAGCCGTGGCGGCAGATTCCGCTCGACTTCTCCGCGATTCAGCCGGCCGACGCCCCGGTCAAATCCGCCAAATTGGCGGATTTGGATGCCGCCGACGCGCCGGACAAATCCGCCAATTTGGCCAATTTGGCCAATTTGGCCGATGCCGAGGGGCGCAACTGATGGCCACTACCGAGACGGTCGCCAGTGCCGGCGCCGTTCTCGACGTGCTCGATCTGCTGTTCCGCGCCGATTACAGCGTGGGCCTGACGCCCGGCGATGTGCGCCGGGAGTTGGGGCTGTCGGGCAGCGCGGTGACGCGCTACCTGGCGACGCTGGACGATCGGGGGGCGATCGAGCGCATCAGCGGGACCGACCGGGTGCGGCCCTCGATCCGCTGGGCACAGCGGGCAGCCGGGATTCTCCGGTCGCTCGATGACGCGGAGCGGCGCGCGGCCGAACTGGCCAAGCGCATCACGACACCGGCGAGTTGATCATCTAATAGGAGTGGATCATGGGGCGGACGAAGAGTGTGACGCCGTTTGTACCGGCGGCGACGGATGAAGAGATCGCGGCGAGCGATCCGACCTTTCGGGCGATGCAGGCGGAGGCGGATGGCCAGTACGATGCAGCGACAGACCTGGCGCAGACGCTGAGTTATGACGGCCCGTTGACAGTGCCGGCGCTGATGGACGGCATCAGGATGTATCAGCGGCGCACCGTTGATGACTGTCTGGAGCTTGGCAAGCGGCTGTGTCTGCTCAAGCAAGTGACCGGGCACGGCAATTTTTCCCAGGCGCTGGGTGTCCTTGGAATCGCCACCCGCACCGCGGAGCGGTTTATGGGCGCCGCGCTCAAAACCGCCAAATCCGCCAATTTGGCGCATTTGGCAAAAGCGGCCACGTCGGTGTCGCGGATGCTGGAGTATCTGACCCTGGATGATGACGAGGCGGCCGCCTTGCGCAACGGGGGCGAGGTTGGCGGCATCACGTATGACCAGGCCGACCTGATGACCGCGACCCAGTTGCGGGCGCACTGGAGGGAATCCCGTCAGGTCGAAGCGGCCAAGGATTCAGTGCTGGCAGAAAAATCCGCCAAGATTGACAAGCTTGCGACCGAAGTCGCGAAACTCCGCGCCGAACGCGACCAGCAATCCCTGCTGATCCAAGTCGCGGTCGCAGATCCGGACGAACAGCGCGCCCAACTCCTGGGCGAACTGCTGCGCCGCACCGCCCATGCCGAGATCGCCATCGTCGGCGACCTGCGGATCATCCTCAAGGCCGTGCGCGAGCACGCCGACAGCACCGGGCTCCCGGCCGATGACGCCATTGCCGGCGCCATGGGGCAGTTGCGCCGCGCCCTGGCCGAGGTGGAGTTCGAGTTCGACGTGAAGGCCGCTCCGGACGGCGCGCTGCTGCCCGAGGCCAGCATCTGGGATGCCGTGGGGGTGTCTTTCGACCGCGCGCAAGCCGGCGCTGTCGACCCCGCGGACACGGCCATCCCCACCACCGGCGAGCGCCTGGACAGTTGATCATGTACACCTGGACTCACACCCCCGCCGCCAACGCCCTGCGCGCCCTCCTGCCCGTGATGCTGCCGCTTGTCGAGCTGCATCTGCACGGGGTATCCGTCGTGCGCCTGACATCCGATCGCTGGGAGATTGCCGGCGGCGCGCCTCTGGCGCTGGACGCCGCCGCCGATGCTTTGGCGCTGCTGCACGATGCCGATCCGCTGCTGGGACTGCGCGCCAGCGATGGCCTGCGCCCCTGGCCCATCGATCTCGCCGCCGCATGAGTATCGCCATGCCGACACCCCCGCAGATCGCCGCTGCCGCCCGCGTTGCCGAGGCGTTGGCCACGGCCGGCCATGGGAAAAAACGTGCCATCGTCGCCGCGGCCTGCGCGGAGTTGGGCGTGTCTGCGCAGACGCTCTATACCTGGATGCGCCCGCATCGCGGGACCCCGCGCGCGGTGCGGGCCGACAGCCAAACGCGGGTGCTGAGCCAGCGGCGCGCCCTGGCCGCGCAAGTGGCGGCGGGGGACGATCCGGCGGCGCGCGATGCGCTGCTGGCGCTGGATGCGCAGTTGACGGGGCTGGCGAGCCTCCCCGAGCACGAGGCCCGGCTGCTCGCGGCGACGATGACCGAATCCGCCCGCGGCAAGGGCGGCGCTAAACAACTCATGTCGCTAGGCCATGCGGTCGACACCCTGCGCGCGCAGGGGCTGATTCAGGCCGGGCGGGTGGACCCGGAGACCGGCGAACTGAAGCTGCTGAGCCTGTCGGCGATCAGTCGCGGGCTCAAGCGCTTCGGGCTGCATCAGGACCAACTGCGCCAGCCGACGCCCCATCAGCCGATCCGCACGCTGCATCCGAATGCCCGCTGGGAGATCGATGCCAGCGTGTGCGTCGTCTATTACCTGCCGGGCGGCGGGGCGGTGGTCGAAGAGCTCGACCCCGCCAAGCACTACAAGAACAAGCCGGAGCACATCCAGGCCATCAGCCAGCAGCGGGTCATCCGCTACGTGATGTCAGACCATTGTTCCGGGGTCTTGCTGTGGCATTACTACCCGCATTCCGAGTCGGGCGCCCATACCGTGGCCTTCCTGGCGCGCTGCATGGCGCGCCAAGCCAATCCCGCCATCCCGGTGCACGGTGCCCCCTTTCGCCTGGTGGTGGATCCCGGTGCGACCGCAGCCGGGACGGTCGAGCGCTTCTGCGGCCTGGCCGGCATCGACCTGGAGCCGACCGGGCGGCGCAACCCGCGCGCCAAGGGCTCAGTCGAGAAAGGCAACGACATCATCGAGCACGCGTTTGAGGCGGGCCTGCGCTTCCAGAAGCAGCGCGTCACCGACTTTGACTCGCTCAACGCCCTGGCGGACGTGTTCCAGGCCCATTGGGGCGCGACCGCGATTCACTCGCGCCACGGCCTGACCCGGTTTGCCGCCTGGGCAAAAATACAGCCGCACGAACTACGCATTACCGAGGGCGAGGCCGTGCTGCGCACGCTTGCCACCGAACACCCAGCGACCCCCAAAGTCAACGGCGAGCTCACGGTGGCCTACCGCGGCCAGGACTGGGACGTGAGCGACGTGCCCGGCGCCAACGTCGGCGACCGGATCGCCGTGCTGTGGTCCCCACTGCTCGGCGCCGATGGCCAAGGCCACGCCGTGGCGGTGCTCACCGACCCGGCGACCGGCCGCGAGGTCTACCGCCCGCTGCCTCTGGTGGCCCGCGACGACTGGGGATTCCGCTCCGACGCCCCGGTGGATGGCGAGCGCTACGCCCGGCCGAAAGACACCGCCGCCGACCGCGCGCGCAAGGACTTAGCGATGCTCGCCAGCGGCACCACGACGCTGCGCGACGACGAACTGGCGCGCCGTCGCAAGGGCTTCCGCCCGCTGGCCGGCCTGGACGACGGCCGCGGCATCGATCCCTACCGCACCGCCGACACCGCCGAGCCGGTGGCCTGGCTGCCGCGCCGCGGCACTGATCACCGGGTGCGCGTGCCGATCGTCGAGACGCCGGTGCTCGATCATGTGGCCGCCGCGCTGCGCCTGGCCCCGCTGGTGCGGGCCGCCGGGGGCGCGTGGGGGCCGGAGCGCTACCAATGGCTGGCCGAGCGGTATCCCGCGGGCGTGCCCGAGGATGCGCTGGAGGCCCTGGTGCGCGACTGCGCACCGGCGGTGGAGATTCTGCCCGACGCACCCCGCGTTGGGCTCACGGTGGTCCGCTGATGCGGGCCGATGCTGAGGAGACCGCGATGGCGACCCAACTCGCCCACCTGCTGCGCACCCACCGGCTGAGCCAGCGTGCCCTGGCCACCGGCCTGGACTTGGCGCCCAGCACGGTGACCCACTGGCTACGGCACGGACGCCGGCCGGCCGCCGCGACGACGGCATCTGTACAGGACTGGTTGGAGGCACAGGGCGTGCCGACTGAAGAGGCCGCGGGCTGGGAGCGCCCGCTGCCAAAAGAGGCGTCGACCGGGGTTGCACCCCCGGCCGACGTGTCCCCTGAACCGACCAACGACACAGAAGACCCTGACATGCTACTGCTTCGACAGCCCATTCACCAAGCGACCCGGCGGCACTTCGGTTTATCGTGCGATCCCTTCGCGCGAGACCCGGAAAGCCGCGCGGACATTTTCTCGTCCCCCGACATTGCCTATGTCCGCGAAGCCATGTGGTCGACGGTCCGCAACGGCGGCTTGTTGGCCGTGGTCGGCGAGTCCGGATCCGGCAAGACCACCTTGCTCGACGACATCGAGCAGCGCATCCACGACGAGGCCGCGCCCTACATCCTGATCCGCCCCGATGTCACCGGCATGGAAGCCAGCGACACCCGCGGCCGGCTGCTGCGCGTGGGGCACATCCAGGAGGCGGTCATCCATGGGCTGAACCCGGAGGCGTCGCTGCGCCAAAGCCCGGAAGCGCGCGCCCGGCAGATGCGCGATGCACTCATCGCCGCCCGCGAGGCCGGCCAGCGGGTGACGATCGCGATCGACGAAGCCCACGCGATGCCGGAGCCGAGCCTCCGCCATCTGAAGCGCCTCCTGGAGGTCAAGTACGGCCTGACCCGCCTGCTGGCGATCATCATCCTGGGCCAGCCGGAGCTGGCCAATCGCCTGAGCGAGCGCAATCCCGCCTACCGGGAGGTGGTGGCGCGGACCGAAGTGGTCCGCCTCGATCCGCTCGATGACCAACTCGACCGCTACCTGGCGCACCGGCTGCGCCTGGCCGGGCGGGAGCTGGCCGAGGTGATCGCGCCGAGCGGGCTCGATGCCCTGCGCAAGAAGTTGAAGATCGCCGACGCGACCGCCCGCACGGCCGCCCGTGAGCCCTCGCGCGCCTATCCGTTGCTGGTGGGCAACCTGGTGGCCGCCGCCCTCAACCTCGCCGCGGCAGCGGGCGCGCCCGCCCCGCTGACCGGCCCTGTCGTGGAGAAGCTTTGATGATCCGCATCGTCCCCACCATCACGGCCCCGGTGACTCCGCACGGGTGGACCCCCGAGCGCGGCACCAACCACCGTTTCGACTGGAGCCCGGTAGAGAAACAGGTGCTGCGCGAGCAGTACCTGCCCGCGGGCCTGCGCGCCTGCCAGCGGCTGCTGCCGGCGCGCAGTTGCGGCGCCATCCTCAACGCCGCGCGGGGCATGGATCTGCGGCGGCAGCGCCGGCACATTTTCAATGACCCGTCGACCCCCGAGATCGACGCCCAGATCCGGGCCTACTACCAGGCGGGCGGCAAACGCCCGCGCGGCGCCCAGGCCAAGCTGGCGGCCAAGGTCGACCGGCCGCGCCATTGGGTGCTGGCACGGGCGCGGGAGTTGGGCATCGTCAACGGCAGCCTGAAGCCGGCCAACTGGTCGGCGGCGGAGTTGGCGATCCTGGACGACGCGGCCGAAGACGGCGCGCGGGCCATCCAGCGGCGGCTCAAGCGCGCCGGCTACGTGCGCAGCTTGGGCGCCATCCTGTGCCGCTGCCGGATCGAGGAGGTCGCGCTGGGCGGCAATCCGGATATCTACAACGTGCATCAGATCTGCCAGCTGATGGGGGTGGAGGGCAAGGTGGTGCAGCGCTGGATCGGGCGCGGCCACATCAAAGCCAAGCGCGACAGCAGCGACGGCCCGCTGCCGCGCTGGATCATCCGGCGGACCGATCTGCGCACTTTTCTCATTGAATCGCCGCTGGAGTGGGAGGCGCGGCGAGCCGACCATCTGTGGCTGATCGAGATTCTGGCCGGCCGCGTGGGCCTCAGCGTCGCTCAAGCACTGGAGGCCCCATGATCACCTTTTGCGAGCTGAAGACCCAGCCGGAGCACACCGCGGCCGAATTGGCGATGGTGATCCAGATCCCGATCGGCATGCACTCGCAAGACCCAGCGGCCAAGGTGTTCAACGAGCGGTTGTTCGCCGATCCGGCCCCCGCGGTGCTGCCCGATCCGCCCGGCGCCCAGCGGCGCAGTCGCGCTCCGCGCGGGCTTGACCCGGCCGGTATCGCGGCGCGGCTGCTGCGGCTGGCGCAGGGGCTGGACCGGCCGATCACCTGGGCCGAGATCATGGGCGAGTTTACGTCGCGGGTCGGGGTGGCCCCAGCGCTGAACCGATTGGTGGTGCGCGGCAATCTGTCGACGCGGTGCGTTTATCGCGCCGCGGATCACAAAAAGTGGCGGCAGTGGCGGTTGGCGGATCGCCCGTGGGGGCCGTTGCCGCTCGGCGTGGTGGTTGTCCAAGAATTGCGAGATCTGTAATGACTGACCTGCATCCTGGAATTGCTGAGATGGCAACCGAACAACTGACCCTGGACGGGCTGATGGATCTGCTGTGCGACTACCGGCAGACGGTTGGGGGGAAGTGCCCGATTGCCATCCAGTACGGCGACAGCGGGAGCTATGCCCTGTCGACCGGATTGGTACATGCGGTCTACCTGGAGCGCGCTGAGTGCGATGCGCCAGTGGTCGCGCCCCTGCGCCGCATCCTTGGATTGGGGGCCGACGTTAGCGGCTACCTTCCCGCCGAGGCCCCGCAAATAGCGTTGTGCCTGCGCCCCTGGTGCCCGCCGCACGACGCGGACGCGATGACGACCGCCTGGCCCGACGCCCTGGAGGCCGCCCGATGATCCCCAACACCAACCCCCTGGGCCAGGCCCAGGAGCTGCAATCGGCGCTCGCCAATCGGGCGCTCATCGGCCGCACCCTGCTGCGGCGCATCCTGCACCGCGACGTGGCGCGCGCGCGCATTTTGTGGGGCCTGTGGATCGAGTCGTTCGAGGCGGTTGACCAGGCGCGGATCGCGGGCGGGGCGGCGCCGCGCCTCTGGTGGGCGGATGTGGATTGGGCGGCGTGGATCGCGGTGATCGGCGCCTGGGCGCTGGTCGCTTGTACGGCCGGGTATGCTTTGTGGAGGGCAGCATGAAAGCAGACGTTGATGGGACACCGACCGAGCAATTCCGCGCGCGCGCCGGCTGGGTCAGTGCGACGCAGGCCGCGAGTGTGGCGCCCCCTGGCCAGCGCTGCGGCACCTGCATCAACCTGGGCCAGCCGGCCGACACCGACAACGGCCGCCGGGCCGCTTTAGCAAAGCTGCACATCGGGAAAAAGGAGCTTGGGCTCGACGATGACACGTGGCGCGCGATGGTGCGCCGCGTGAGCTACGGGCGCACCACCAGCTCGGCGGACCTGAAAGACCTGGAGCGCGATGCTTTGTTGCGCGAGCTTAAAGTCGCGGGCTTCCGCCCGCAGATCAAGCCCAAGCCCCGCCCGGTGCAGCAGGCCATCGCCGCGAGCAGCAAGGAAGCGCTGGCCGGCAAGGTCCGTGCCCTCCTGCTCGACGCCGGGCGCGATGACGCCTATGCCAACAGCATCGCGGCCCGGCGCTTCGATGTGCTGCGCTGGGAGTGGCTGCCTTACGTCGAATTGCGCAAGCTGGTGCAGATGCTGGTGATCGACGCGCAGCGGCGCCAGCGCCGCTTGGAGGCGGCCCAATGACCATGGTCGACATCCACGTGCAATTTTGCGCCAACCCATCAGCCGATAGCTGGCGCCATGCGCTGGGCATCTGGCTGCACCGCCTGGCCGCGCACATCGACGGTCGCGCGTATCTGCGCATCGACATCGGATGCACCGGCGCCCCGCTGCCGCCGTTGGAGGACATCACCAAGGCGATGGAGATCGGTCACCGGCGCACCTGCGAGCTGATCGCCACGGCCGCGCGACTACAGATGATCGAGCGCGTCGCAGCGCGGACCAACCCGCAACTGTGGGAGGGCTGCCCATGAGCCCGCCCCTCACCGCCCACGCCATCTGCCAGGCCGCCGCGGTCGCCCTGCGCGTCGAAGGCATCGACGCCGAGGTGATGCTGTGCGTGCCGCACGATCTCGCGCTGCCGCCCGGCTTTCCGCCAGGTCGGGCGACCCATGAGAACAACCGGGGACAGCACGCCATGTACCGGGCGGCGAGCCTCATCCGGTATCTGGACGGCCGCCGCACGGCGGTGCGGGAGGCGCAACTGGATGCCACCCTCACGCCGGAGCAGCGCGCCCTGGAGGTGCCGCGATGAGCGGACCGCACGCGACTATCTACGACCCGCTGCCGCTCAGTGTGGCCGACCGCGCGTGCTTTACCTGTCGGCTGCCGGAGTGCACCGAGTCACCGAGCGACTGCGCACGGATTCAGGTGCTGCGGGCGCGGGCTGCCAAGGAGTTAGACGTGTGGCGCGGGCAGTGTGAGGGGCGCAAGACAGAAAAACGGGGGGCCGCCGCATGACCATCCTCGGCACCTGCTGGAGCTGCGGCGCGGCCGGCCCGCTGGGCCTATTCCTGGCCGATGCCCAGGCCCGTCGGGCCCTGGCCGCCGCGCTCAAGCTCCCGCCCGAACTCGCCGAGGCCATCGTGCCCTATCTGGCGCTGCACGGACCGCAGCCCCGGCCCGACAAGGACGGCGTGCTGGTGCGTCGCCGGCTGGCCAGCGACAAGCTGGCCCGCCTGCTCGACGAGCTGCACGCCCTGGTGAGCGCCGGCACCGTGACGCGCAAGCGCGACACCCGCGCCGCGCCGCTGGCGGCCTGGGTCGATGGCTTCGCCCAGGTGCAACGAATGCGCGATGCGGGTACGCTGGATCTACCGCTCGACGGGCATGGGCTGCTCTGCGAAATCGTCTACCGCCGGGCGGGCCAGGCCGGCGCCGGGCGCACCGCGGCCAGTGCCGACCAGCCGCTGCACCCCAGCCATCAGCCGGTCGCCGCGGCGGCCATCGACACCCGCCGCGGCGCCGTCGCGGAGCTGCTGGCCGAACGCGCGCGGCTGCGGCTGTGCCTGGAGCGCGACGCCGACACCGCGGAGCGGCGCGCGGAGCTGGCCGCGGTGGAGGCTGCCCTGGCAGCGCATGGCATCGACCCCGCGGCGGCGCTGGCGCGGCCTGGACGGGTGGCCGGGATGCGCGCGTTGGCGTCGCTGCTGCCGAAGACCGTCGATCCAGACGATAGTGTGAGGTGATCGCCATGCTGACTCCCCATCTGCGCGACCTGCACGACGCCCTCGGCCCCGAGGGCCTGGCGGTGCTGGTGCGCGCCTATGGGGGCCTGCGCATCCGGGTGCACACGCGCCCGCGCCTCGACACCGAACTGGCCGAGCGGCTCGGCCCCGAGATCTATGCGCGGCTCCAGCAGACCTACGCGGGCGAGGAAATCGGCGTGCCCCAGCTGACCGCGGCGGTGGCCGCGGCGCGCGCCGCGCGCGTGCTCGAACAGCACGCGCAGGGCGTGACCGCCGCGCGGATCGCGCGGGCCGAGGGCATCTCGCTGCGCTGGGTGCGCGAGCTGCTGGCGCGCGAGCGGGGGGGGCAGGTGCCGGCGGGGGAGCCGGCGCGGCAGTTGATGTTAGACTTGTAACTGAGCACACGATTTACGTCAGGGACCGCGCGGAGGCTGACGCAAAGTTCGAGCTCGTAGGTTGGGGTGAGGAACGAACCCCAACGATAACAAACGGGAATGTTGGGGTTCGTTCCTCACCCCAACCTACAAGTGGTTTGCATCCCCCCCCACCCTGACCCCCGCGGTGCAGCCCTGCACCGCGCCCCTGACCCCCTTCGCCCGGCACACTGTCGGGCATGAGCCCCGCACCCCACTACCTCATCGACGCCCATCACCGGCTGCAAGCGGGCCCGCCTGCCGCCCCGGTGGATCACACCCTGCGCACGCCCAATCTCAGCGGTGCGCTCGCCCCGCGCGCCATCGTGCTGCACTACACCGGGGGCGGGTCCGCGCTGGGCTCCGCCCGCTGGCTGTGCGACCGAAAAGCCAGAGCCTCAGCCCATCTCGTGATCGAGCGCGACGGGCGCATCTGGCAGTTGGCCCCGTGCAATGTCAAGACCTGGCACGCCGGCAAATCGACCTATCAGCAGTGGTCCATGCTCAATGACTACGCTATCGGCATTGAGATGGCCAACTACGGCTGGGACACCCGCAAGGCGCAGCCCGGCACCCCAACCCTGCATCTGCCCCATCGGCTGGAGCGCACGGTCCGCGCGTGGGAGGTCTACCCCGCGGCCCAAGTCGCCGCGGTGGCCGCCGTCTGCGCCGCCATCCGCCAGCGCTACCCATCGGTGCAGCCCATCATCGGCCACGACGACATCGCCCCCAAGCGGAAGCGGGACCCCGGCCCCGCGTGGGACTGGCCCGCGTTTCGCGCCGCCCTGGCGGCCTATCCTGGAGTCCATCATGACTGATCCGCAGACCGTCCCTTTTCCCACGGAAGCGCCAAAACCCTGGTTCGACTCGGCCACCATCTGGGCCAACCTCGGCCAGATCGGCGTCGGCCTGGCCCTACTGCTGGGTGTCGCCCTCGGCTGGCTGCCCGGCGATGCCGCCGTCCTGGCGGTGACCCAGATCACGCTCGGCGCCGCCGGGATCGGTGGCCGCGCATGGGCAGCGCAGCCCATCGCCCCCATGCCCATCGTCACCGCGGCCACCGAGTGGCTGTTGGCGCGCCTGCCCCGGCGCTGAGTGCGCAGCCATGCGCCTGAGCTGCGCCGCGTTGCTCGGGGCCGTGCTGGCCCTCAGCCTGGCACAGACGGCGCTGCTGTGCTGGGCGCAGTGGGCCAGCCGCCAGGCCGCGCGGGCCATCGCGCGGCACTATCACGGGTTGTGTGTCGCCGCCATCGCAGATCTGCACACCGCCATCGAGCGCTCACACCTGGATCACTTGGCGGATGCCACGGATCGGCTGAGCGCCAACTGTGCGGCGCTCGATCGCGCACAGACGCGGCTATCCGCCGCGCTGGACCACTACCCACCGGAGGGATCATGACCGAGGCCGATTATGTAAGGATTGCATCGGATTGGGGGCGCTTTATTCTCAGCGGAATTGTCGGAGGCAGCCTCGCTGCCTGGGCCACGCTGGCCCGGCGCGACACCGCTGCCGCCGAGTTCCTGCGCAAGATCGACACCCGCCTCGCCGTGGTCGAAAGCCATCCGCCCGGGCCCGACTGCCAGGCCCACAAGGCGCGCATGAGTGCGCTGGAAATCCAGATCGGCAAGAGCCTCGGCCAGGCCGACATCGTGCGCACCCATGAGCGCATCGACAAGCTCACGCAATCGGTGGGCGAAATCTCAGGGACCGTGCACCGCATCGAGTGCAGCGTCGACATGATGTCGCAGCACCTGCTGGCGCACGGCCCCCGCACCGGAGATCGCCACCCATGAGCACCCCCGCCGACTACCGGGCCGCGGTCGCTGAAGACCAGCGCCTGGTCATCCTGCAAGTGCTGGCCGGCGCCCCGGCCTACACCGCCCATGAGCATGTGCTGCGCACCGCCCTGGGCGCCCTGGGGCGCAGCATCGACTACGGCACGCTGCGCAGCCATCTGGCCTGGCTCGACAGCCGGCCGGAGGCGCTGATCACCGTGATGGGGACCGACACCCAAGTCGCGCGGCTCACGCTGCGCGGTGAGGATGTGGCGCTGGGCCGTGCGCACGAGCCGGGCGTGGCCCGGCCGCGGCCATGAGCGAGGCCACCATCGACGCGCTGGCCGAAACCACCGCCCAAGGCGCGGCCGTCGCCGCGGTGCTGGCCGATCTGCCGATCCGCTCGCGCGGCCTGATCTGCGGCCTGACGGTGGTGCGCCTGAGCGACGACCAATGGAGCGTGTGGCCGGTTGGCGAATGCCCGTGCCGCCCGGCCAGTTGGCCGCTGATGGATCTGGCTGTCGCCGCCGCCCGCATCGTCGCAGCCCGCCCCGGCGCCCCCGTGCGCCGTGCCCGCTGATGCCCCCGCCCCGCAAGATCGACCGGTTGCCGCCCGACGTCCGCAGCGAGCTGGCCGAGCGCGCTGCCGCGGCCGGCTGGGGCGACATCATCCCGCTGACGATCTGGCTGCGCTGCGAAGGCTACGACATCGGCAAGTCGGCCGTAGGCAAGCACGTCAAAGCGCTTAAAGACGAGTACGACGACACGATGCGCGAGGTCCGCGCCATGGCCGAACTGTCGCGTATGTTGGTCGACGAAGACCCCGACCAACAGGCCTCGCTCAACGACATGGCCGGAAGGCTGATGACAGATCAGTTAGTGCGCGCCGCCAAGGAGCTGCGCGGCGCGGTCGACATGCCCATCGACGACCGCATCAAGCTGCTTGGCAAGCTGGCGACGCCCATCGTCCAAGCCCAGCGCGCCGCGGTCTACCAGCGCCGCTACACCACCGAAGAGCGCCGCCGCATCGCCGACGAGGCCGCCGCCGCCGAGCGCGCCGCCGCTGCCGAGCGCATCGGCAGCGCCGCCCAAGCGCGCGGCCTGTCGGCGGAAGAAGCGCAGTTCTGGCGCGAAAAAGTCCTCATGGGCATGTGATGGCCGTCCCCGCCCCGCTCCCGGATACCCAGCGCATCGTCGACTGGGACGAGCTGCCCGACGCGGTGCGCCAGATCCCGGCCGACTTCGACCCGCGCCGCGAGGGCGTGCTGATGCAGCACCAGTCCGATTGGATTCGGATGCAGCAGGGGTTGGACATTGCGGTCTGCGAAAAGGGCCGCCGCACCGGGATCACCTTCGCCCAGGCGCTGGCCGATACCATCACGGCCGCGAGCGACAAAGCCGCCGGCGGCTCCAACGTCTGGTACATGGCGGACACCCGCGAGAAGGGCCTGGAATACATCGGCTATGTCGCGCGGTTCGCCCGCCTGGTGGCCGCCGGCCAGGCGACGCTGATCGAGTCGCACATCTTCGTGGATCAGACCGCCGAGGGCGGCAGCCGCGACATCCAGTCGTACCGCGTGCGCTTCGCCAGCGGCTACCGCATCACGGCGCTGTCCAGCCGGCCGGAAAACATCCACGGCCTGCAAGGCGTGGTCGGCATCGACGAGGCCGCGCTGCACAAGAACGTGAGGGCCGTACTGGAGAGCGCGACCGCGCTGCTGATCTGGGGCGGAAAAATTCGCGTGTGGTCTACGCACCGGGGGAAAAATAACCCCTTCAATGAACTACTGACCGACGTGCGCGCCGGCCGCTACGGCGCCAAGGCCGGCGCCATCCGCATTACCTTCGACACCGCGGTCGAAAACGGCCTGTATGAGCGCGTCTGCGCGATGCAAGGCAAGGCCCCGACCGCGGAGGGTAAGCGCACCTGGTACACCGCGATCCGCGCCGCCTACGGCCCGCGCGCCGCCGCGATGCGCGAGGAACTGGACGCCATCCCCCGCGACGGCGCCGGCACTGCGATCCCGTCCGTGTGGATCGAGCGCGCCATGCCTGCCGTGTTGCCGGTGGTCCGCCTGGTCTGCGACGACGATTTCCCGCGCCAGTCGGAGCGCGCGCGCGAGCTTTGGTGCCAGACCTGGATCGGCACCCACCTGGCGCCCGTGGTGCGCGACGCCATTGCCGCCGCGCCGCTTGGCTGCCGCTGGGCGATCGGGATGGACTTCGCCCGGCACCGGCACATGTCGGTCATCATCCCGGCGCGCATCACGCAGGAGTTGGGCCGCGCTGCCCCCTTCGTGTTGGAGTTGGCGAACGCGCCGACCCGTCAACAGCAACAAATCCTGTGGTGGCTGCTCGACACCCTCACCGGCTGGACCTTCGCCGGGGATGCCACCGGCCCCGGTCAGACGCTGATGGAATACACCGGCGACCGCTACGGCCGCGCGCAAGAGCATCCCGAGCACCCCGGCACCTACATCGGCGGCCCGGTGCATGAGATCGTGCTGTCGCGTGCTTGGTACGGGGCGCACATGGGGCCGTTTATCTCGCTGTTCGAGGACGGTTTTATTTCCTTGCCGCGCGATGCGTCCCTCGAGGACGACCTGCGCGCCATCGAGTATGTCGACGGCATTGCCATGATTCCCAAGCTGGAGCGCGCCGATCTCAAAGACCCGGACCTGATCCGCCACGGCGACGGCGCCATCGCCGGGTGCCTGATGGCGTTCGCCGCGCGGCATCCCGCCGGCGGCCCGGTCGACTTCCAGAGCGCCGGCCCGCGCGACCAGGTGGCCGCCGAGGGCTACCAGCTCCCGGCCGCCCGCACCGCCGGCCAGGTGACCGAGACCGCCCCGGTCGGCTGGGGCAGCGTCGGCACTGGCCTGGATTTCCAGGGCTGGGCATGACCACCATCCGCATCGACATCGACACCGCGGCGCCCGGCGAGACGCTGATCACCGCGTCGCTCGATATCGCCGACCTCCTGGAGCGCTACCTGCACAGCGACCCCAGCCTGAGCATCGCCGAATGCACCGCCGCCGCCATGCTGCTGGCGACCCTGCGCCAAGGCGGCACCCTTGAATCGATCCCCCTCGCGAGCTGACCCATGACTGTGCTGACCCGACTCGCCGCCCGCCTGCTGCCCGGCCTGGTCGCCGACCATGCCGCCGCGCCCCCGCTGGGCGAGGTCGCTACCACCAAGGACGGGCGCGACATCACCCGCGGCTATGTCGACACGCTGGACCTGCTGGGACCGAGCGACTACCTGCTGCTGGGGCGCGCGGGCGGCGACTACCAGATCTATGAGCAATTGCAGACCGATCCCCAGGTGCAGACCGGGCTGATGCAGCGCAAGAAGGCGTTGGTAAGCAAAGAGTGGGAAGTGCTGCCCGGCAAGCGCCGCGGTCAGTACAGCAAGGCCAAGGCCAAGCAGGCGGCCGAGTCGCTGCAAGCGATGCTGGAAGACCTGGGCGGCGAGTCCGACACCGACGCGGGCGAGCAGGCGCAGCCGATGCCCGGCTGGGATGCCGTCAGCGAGGTGATGCTGCACGGCATCTTCCCCGGCTTTGGCGTCGGTGAGTGCCTGTGGCAGCGCGACGGCCGCGAGGTGGTGCTCGATCGGGTCGCGGTGCGCAAGTCGCGGCGGTTCGGCTTTGCGCCGGACGGGGCGATTCGGCTGATCACCAGCGCCAACCCGCTGGGCGAGGCGCTGCCGCGCCAGAAGTTCTGGAGCTTCACCAACCACAACGATTGCACCGATGACCCTTACGGCCTGGGGCTCGCGCACTGGCTGTATTGGCCGGTCTACTTCAAGCGCGCCGATCTCAAGGTCTGGCTGACCTTCCTGGACAAGCTGGGCCTGCCGACCACCATCGGCGAGTTCCCCACCAACGCGACGCCTGCCCAGCAAAACAAGCTCTTGGCCGCGGTGCGCGCCGTGCGCTCCGACTCCGGCATCATCATCCCCCAGGGCATGGTGGTGCGGCTGCTGGAGGCCGCGCGCTCCGGCACCGCCGACTATGCCGCGCTGCACCAAGTCATGGACGCAGCCATCTCCAAGGTGCTGGTCGGGCACTCCGCTGCTGCCGACGCCACCCCCGGTCGGCTCGGTGGCGAGGACCGCGCCAACGCGGTCGCCGACAACATCATCAAGGCCGATGCGGACCTGATCTGCGGCAGCTTCAACGTCGGGCCGGCGCGATGGTTGACGGCCTGGAATTTCGGCGACACCGTGCCCGCGCCGCAAGTCTGGCGCCGCATCGCCAGCGAGCCGGACCTGAAGCCCCTGGCCGAGCGGGATCGGATCATCATGGACCTGGCCGCCGGCTGCGGCCAGCGCCTGACCGTGGCCTATCTCACCGACACCTATGATGTGGAGTTGGAGCCCACCACCGATCCGGACCCCGCGCCGCCCGCGGCCCCCGGCGCCCCTGCGCCCACCGAGCGCGTGCGTGCGGCCTTGCGCAACGCACTGACGCCCAGCGCCGACCATGCCGAGCCGGCGGTGCCCGACCCGCAAGACCAGATCACCGCCGCCGAGCCGGACCCTGAAGCCTATCAGGCGGCGGCGGAGGAACTGCTGGCCCCCATCCTGACCGCCCTGGCGGACGGACTGACCCCGGAGCAAATCCTCGCCCGGCTCGACGAGTGGTATGGGGCGCTGGACGATGCTGCGCTCACCGACCTCCTGGAGCGCGGGGTGGCGGCGGCCGACGCCCTGGGGCGGCTGGAAGTCGACGACGAGACCGCCGATGCCCCCGCGGCCGACTGAGCCCCTGGCCACGTGCCGGTGGTGTACCTTGAAAACTGTGGATCATGCGCGGTTCGATCACATCCACTGTATGCATCCGCGGTTGCATCAGCCGACCATCGCTGACGCCCGCGCCTGGCACGTGCCGGACCGCGAGGTGCCGATCTGCGGCCCGGAAATGCTGCTCTATGAGGACATCCGCCGTGCTCCCTGACCTGACCGCCCTCTTTCGGATGACGCCGGAGCGCGCAAGGGCGTATCTGCTTGCGAAAGGACTGCAACTCACCGGGCCGTACTGGGAGTTGGACGGCTCGGAGCACAGCCAAGTGTTCACCGTGGCGAATCTCGCTAAGCTCGACGTGCTCACCGATATCCGCGATGCGGTGCAGGCGGCGATGGATGAGGGCCAGACCGAAGCCTGGTTCAGGCAGCAGCTGGTCGACGTGCTGCGCCGCAAAGGCTGGTGGGGGCCGGAGGTCCGCGTCGACCCGGATACGCTGGAGGCGCGCATCATCCAGCAGGGCAGCCTGCGCCGGCTGCAGACCATCTACCGGACCAATCTCCAGACCGCCTACATGGCCGGGCGCCACACCCAAGCGCTGAGCCAGATCGACCGCGCGCCCTGGGCGCAGTATCTGGCGGTGCGCGACAGCCGCACGCGGCCGGCCCATGCGGCGTTGCACGGCAAGGTGTTTCGCCTGGACTCACCCGAGTGGGCGGTGATCGCCCCGACCAATGGGTACAATTGCCGCTGCCGCGCGCGCTACCTGAGCGATCGGGAGTTGGCGCGGCGCAACCTCGCGCCCGCCGAAGGGGTGCGCATCCTGGAGCGGCCCGCCCCGGCGCCGGCCGATCCGCTCACCGGCGAGAGCCCGGCGCCGCGGATGCAGCGCGGGGTGAGTATCGCCGATCCGCTGAGCCCGACCGGACGGTCGGTGCTGTGGGCGGATGTGGGGTGGGATCATCTGCCGGGGTCGGATGGGGCGGAGCGGGCGCTGGTCGATCAGGTGATGACTAAGGCGCGGGAGTTGGGGGATGGGGTTCGCGAGGCGGTGATCAATGGATCGCGCGGCGCGGGGTCGAGTGGTCGGTGAGGGCGGTCGGGCCGCGCGATCCATCCGGTTAGATCAAATCCCGACCTGCGCCCGCGGGGCCTTCTATGGCGATGCCAAGTGTCTGCGCGGTGGCCGCCAGCGGTCGCGCCCCCTGACGCCGTTGCCGCCGGAGCAATACGAACAAACTCGCCTGGCTGGATGCCCAGTGTCAGCCCGGCGAGGGCCGCAGTTCCGCCCTTAAGCGGCTGGCGGGTGTGCCTGTTTTGTTCCGGAGCTAACGACCATGCAGGTTCAAGTCGAGATCACTGTGGACTATTGAGCCATGCCCACCTACCCCCCTTTCGAAGTCAAGATTGACAACCGCGAGGTCCGCCAGGCCCTGGAGCGCCTGCTCAACCGCGTCGAAGACATGACCCCCGTCATGGAAGACATTGCCCGTAGCCTCGGCCACCTGGCCGAGGATGCGATCCAGGCCGAGACCGATCCCTGGGGCGACCGCTGGCCGGACTTGTCGGACGCCTATGTGGAGCGCCCCCGCGAGGACGGCGGCCGCGGCGGCGATGCCCATCCTATTCTCCAGCGCGATGGTCTGCTGGCCGCGAGCCTCGCGCATCAAGGCGACGCGCATTCGGCGGCGGTGTCGATCGGTCGGGTCTACGGCGCGGCGGTGACTCTGGGCGACCCGGAGCGCAATCTGCCGCCGCGGCGCGTGCTGCCGGTGTCCGGTACCGGCGAGCTGGCCCCAGGGGCCGAGGAGGACATCCTGGACCTGGTGCGGCACTATCTGCGCTGACCCCCATCCCGCAACCGTGTTGCGCAACGGTTGCGCAACTACCTGGGACCGTGCGACAGGTTTTGCCGGTACGTTGGGAGCGCCGCGCGCGCCGATGGCTGTAATCGCCTCCTAGCGCCTCCGGGCGCGGGGGCGTATCCTGAGCGTCTGCACCCCTGATCCGCCCGCGGTGCAGCCCTGCACCGCGCCCCGCGCCGCGCCGCTTGGCACACTGCCAAGCCATGAGCGCAACCCCCCCTATCGAGATTTTCCGTCGTGGTCGACAGACCGCGATGGATGGCAGTGCGACCGACTACACCGATGCCGATCTGAGCGCCGCCGCGGCAGCCTATGACCCGGCGGTGTCGGCAGCGCCGATTGTGCGCGGCCATCCGACTGCGGATGCCGAAGCGCTGGGCTGGATCGGCGGGCTGCGCTACGACGCGGCCACCGGGCTGCTGCTGGGCGAGGCCGAGCGCGTTGACCCCGTGTTTGCCGCCGCGCATCAAGCCGGCCGCTACCGCTATCACTCCGCATCGTTCTGGCGCCCGACCGCGCCGACCAATCCCGTGCCCGGCGCGCTCTATCTCCGGCATTTGGGGATGGTGCCGATTCCTGCCGTCAAGGGCTTGGCCGTCGCGCAGTTTGCCGCCGACGCCAGCGACCCGGCCGAGTTCCTGACTATCGACTTTTCCGCTCCGGCCGCTCCGGCCGCTGATCATCCCGAGGACCCTATGCCCGATCCGACCGCCGAGTTCGCGGAGCGCGAGGCAGCGATTGCTGCGCGCCAGACCCAACTGGAGGCGCAGGCCGCCGCCCTCGCCGAGCGCGAGGCGTCGATTGCCGCCCAGCGCGCGGCGCTGGAGCGCGATGCCTGCATCAGTTTTGCCGAGACGCTGGTGACCGCCGGCCGGGTGCTGCCCGCCGACCGGGATCTGGTGGCCGCCGTGCTGGAGCGGTTGGCGGCGGGCGATGCCGCGCCCCATGCCGATTTCGCCGATCCGGGCGACACCGCACGCACGCCGCGCGATCCGGCCGCGGCGCTGCGCGCGTGGCTGGCGCGGCTGCCGGTACAGGTCGACTATGCCGAGCGCACGCCCAAGGAGCCGGGAACGGCGGACCATGCCGACCCGGAGGCGAAGGCCGCGGCGGAGTGGGACCGCAGTCCGGCGCTCAAGGCGGAGTTCAGCAGCAAGGACAGCTATCTCGCGTACACCCGCGCGGCCAATGCCGGGCGGGTGACGATCTCCAACCGTCTGACCACGGAGGGCTGACCCATGACCACCCTCGCAGAAGCAAGCCCAATCAAGTCCAAGGTCGGCGACTACACCGATCTCCCCATCGTGGCGACCGATATCGTCTACCAGGGGGCCGCGGTCGGCACGCTGTCCGGCTATGCCCGCCCGCTGGTCGCGGGTGACCGGTTCCACGGCTTTTCGCAAGGCACGGTCGACAACGCGACCGGCAGCGCGGGCGATAAGCAGGTGCGCGTCACGGTGCGCGGGGCGATCGAGTTGACAATCTCCGGCCTGGTCGCGACCGATTTGCGCCAGCCGGTCTATGCCAGCGACGACGCAACGTTTTCGCTGTCGCCGGTGGGCGGCACCTTCATCGGCTTTGTCGAGCGCTTTGTGTCGAGCGGGGTCGGCGTGGTGGCCTACGATACGGCGTGGCCGGACCCCTGGGCGGGGTTCACCGCCGAGGCGGTGAGCGCGGCCAAGACGTTAGATGCCGAGGACACCGCCAAGCTGTTCGTCATTACGGCGGATGCCGGGGTGATCACGCTGCCGGCGGTCGCGGGGATGATGTTTGCTTTCGTGAACGGCGGCGCGGACGGCACGGTGCTGATCACCATCAGCCCGAACGCGAATGACGGTATCAAAGGCCCGGACCTGTCGAGCGCTGACGACAAGGACCTGCTTAACACCAAGGCGACCGCCAAACGCGGCGACTATGTGCTGCTGAGCTACGGCGACGGCACCGGCTGGATTGTGACGCGCAAGCGCGGCACGTGGGCGAAACAGGCATAACGGAACCGAACTATGACTACCGCAGCACTTTCGACCCGCGAGGTCGTCGGCAGCTTCTACACCGCCCTGTCGCAGAGCGCGCACCCCTGGGCGACCCAGATCGCCTGGCGCAACGGCGCCGCGAATCAGGGCTTGGAGGCGACCGAGAAATACCGGTGGCTGGGCCAGGCGCCCGCCCCGCGTGAGTTCATCGGCGGCAGGCAACCGAAGCAGCTTGCGTCGCAGGGCTATGAAATCCGGAATAAGCGCTGGGAGTCGAGCATCAATGTGCCGCTGCTGGACTGGAGGAAGGACAAGACCGGGCAAATCCAGGTGCGGCTCCGGGATCTGGCGCGGCGCTATGGGGTGCATTTCGCGCGGCTGATCTCGCAACTGATCATCAGCAACGGGCTTTGTTACGACGGGCAGAACTTCTTCGACACCGACCATTCCGAAGGGCTGTCGGGGGCGCAGTCGAACAGCATTCAGGTGGACATCAGTGCGCTGGCTTGCACCCATCACGGCACCGTCACCGCCCCGTCCCCATCGGAGATGGCGCACACCATCATGTTGGCAGTGCAGGCGCTGCTGAGCTTCGCCGACGACCAGGGCGAGCCGATGAACGAGGACGCGTCAAGCTTCCTGGTCATGGTCCCGACCTCGCTGTGGATGCCGGCCATCGCCGCGGTCGGCGCCAAAGTGCTCGACAGCGGTGACGACAACATGATCGCCATCGGCAAAACCAACGGGGTCAACCTGACGGTTGCGCAGAATGCCCGACTTAATGGCTCCTGGACCGATGAGATCGCGATTTTCAGAACAGACGGCGATGTAAAGCCCTTCATCATCCAAGAGGACGGGGCCGACTCCGCGGTGAACATCAAGATTTTGGGCCCCGACTCCGAGCACGCGACCGTGCACGACGAGTGCCTGGTGGCGACCGATGCGATCAACAACGCGGGCTATGGGTACTGGCAGCACGCCGTCAAGGCGACGATGGTCTGAGCATGACTTCCGCGCGCTACCGCATCACCCGCGCCCCGACCGCCGCCCCGCGGCGGGCCGGCCAGCAATGGCCGATCGGGGTGAGTGTGGCCGAACTGACCGCTGAGCAGGCGGCCGTGGTGGCGCGCGACCCAGGGTATGCCATCGCCAGGGAGGGCTCTATCGACACCCCCAAAAGCGCCAACTTGGTGCTTTTGGACGCCCCGCCGCCGCCCCCGCGCCGCGCCAAGCAGCGCCCGCGGGGCTGACCGATGGGCACGTATCTCACCCCCGCGCACCTGCTGGCCCGCGGCGCCGCCACGGCCGCCGAGTTGGCGAGTCCCACCGAGGGGCCGGTGCTGTCCGCGGACCTCTTGCGCCAGGCGGTAGCCCAGACCGATTTGAGCGGCTACGACGCGGTGACCCAGGCCGCCCTGTTTGAAGCCCTGGCCTGGATCGATACGGCCATCGCCCGCGCCGAGTCCGATCTGCACGGCGCCGCGCGCGGGCGCTATGCGCTGCCGCTGGCGCCGGTCGATGACCTGGTGACCGGGCTGCTGCTGGATCTGGCTTGGGCGTATCTGCACCGCTACCAGCGCCCCGAGGCGGTCGCCAAAGCGGCCGACCTGGCGCGCGCCGATCTGGCGCGCATCGCCGATGGGCGCATTGTGCTGGCCGCCGCGCCGGCCGCCGCGGCGGCGCCCAGTTCGGGCTCGGATGCGCCGTCGTTCGTCGCGGGCGAATCGGTGTTCGATGCCGATGCGCTCAGCGATTTTGGGGGGCGCTGGTAGTGGCTGAGCCGGTGCCGGCCGGGCTGTTCGGCGCTGAGCCAATCATTCTGGAGCGCCTGCGCGCGGTGCTCGATCGCAGTGTGCAGGTGCTGGCCGCCCCGTCGCTCGATGCGGTGCTGGCCGGGACGCAGCCGCCGCGGGCGGTCTATGTGATGTGGCGCGGCGCGGCGGTGCAGACGCCCGAGCGCACCGATGGCCGCGCGACGCGGATCACGGCCCGGTGGATGGTGTTGATCACGGTCGGCAACGCGGCGCAGTCCGACACCGGCGCCCCGGCGCGCGCCGCGGCCGGTGCCTTGGTGGATGCGGTGCTCGATGCCTTGATGGGCTTTCGCCCGGACGGACCCGGCAGCGCGCCGCTGGTGCTGACGGACCTGCCGAACCCCGGTTATATCAAAGGGTACCAATGGGTGCCCATCGTCTTCTCCCACACGCTCACGCATCGGGTGTCGCCGACCGCGACCCCCTACATATAAGGAGTCGCCCCCATGCCCGTTACCAGTTATCGGCCGACCGCCCTCGGGGGCAAGTTGTATTTGCGCAAGCGCGGCGACGCTGCGCCGCTGCGCCATGTCGGCAATGTCTCGGCGCTCGACGAGAGCGTGGAAGAGGACAAGAAGTCGATCCCCGATTACACGCAGCCCGGCGGCGGTGAGTACGCGAGCTTTACGCGCATCACGTCGATGGGGCTCAAGTTCATCATGCACGACCTCGACGCGAAGAATCTCGCGATGGCCCGCTACGGCACGGCCACCGAGGTTGTCGCCGGCACGGTGGCGGCGCAGGTCGCCACGGCGTACCAGGGCGGACTGATCCCCTTCGATCACCCGCGCGCAACCAGTGTCGTGGTGACTGCCGCGGCGGGCAATACCTGGGCGGCGACGACCGCGTATGCGCTCAACGCCGTGGTGGTCGCGAGCGGCAAGCTCTACAAGGCCACCACGGCCGGCACATCCGGGTCGTCGGCGCCGACGTGGCCGGCCAGCGGGACGGTGACCGATGGCACGGTGGTATGGACCTACCAGGCCGCCTGGACCCCGACCGCTGACGTGGATTATGAGGTCCGCGCCGAGGGGCTCATGATCCTGGAGGGCGGCATCGTCGACGGGCAGTCGATCTCCCTGGCCTACAGCTACGGCGCCTATAGCGTGGTGGAGCTGCTGACCGGCGCCGGCCAGAACTACGAGCTGGTGTTCGGCGGCCTGAACGAGTTCGACACCGACGAGGCGGTGACCCTGAGCTATTACAAGGTCCGGTTGACCGCGGCGAAAGTGATCGCCTGGCTGGGCGAGGACCCGGCCGAGGTGGAGATCGAGGGCCAGGTCTTGAAAGACACGGACATCACCGGCGCAGGAAAATCCCAGTATTGCAAGGCGACGCTGGTCTAAGCCATGAAAGACATCCAGCGCGGATATGAGCTTGGCGACATCAACGATGTGCAGGTGGCTGCCGCAAGCATCATCCCGGCCGGTGTCGCGGTCGGGTTGGCGGACGGCTACGCGACGGTACTGAGCGGCGGCGCCCTGTTTCTGGGGTTCGCGCTGACCCGCGCGGATAATCAGTGGGGCGCTGCCGGCGCCCAGGTGGTGCGGGTGCGCACGCGCGGCCAGGCGCGGGTGACCCTGCCTGGGGTGTCCGCGAGTGATCTGCTGGCGCCGGTGTATGCCACCGGCCCGGATGCCTTTGCGTTGGCGGAAACCAACGCATCGCTGATCGGGTTTGTGGCGCGCGTGGCCGGTGCCGACAGCGCGATCGTGGAGTTTGAAGCGTCGCCGCTCTATCTGCGCCAGGCGCTGCTGAGCGGCGGAGTGATCTGGGATCTGGTCGCTCAGCTTGGCTTGGGGTCCGCTGCGTTTTTGCCGTCCGAGCACTTTGCCACGGCCGAGCAGGGCGATCTCGCCGAGACCGTCGCCGCGTGGGGGGATCACCGCAGCATCGGCTATGCGGTGATCGACGAACAAGGGCGGCTGCCGCCGGTGAGTGGGGCGCTGCTGACCGGGCTGCCAAACGCTTATGCGGTCTATGCAGATGCGGCGCTGGCGGTCAGTAGTAGCACGACATCGACGGCCATGGCGGAGGTGACCGTGCCGGGTGGCGTGGCCAATCAGCTCGGGTCCGCGGTGCGGATCGTGCTCTCTGGCACGTATCTCAACAACTCCGGTTCCAGCGCCGGTTTCACGTTGAAAATCCAGGCCGGTGCGGCGACGCTGTATGAGGACCTGTTCGACGCGATGCCCACGGCCGCGGGCGGTCGCCCGGTGCTGATCGAGGTCGAGCTGATCCGCGCCGGGGATCTGCTGGCGCGGCTGGAAGGCTCGATCCTGGTGGGGAACGCGGGCGCGGCGACGGTCGGTACCGGCGACGGCGGCTTTAACGGGATTCGGGCGAACATCGTCGCCTCCGGCCCCGGCGGCGGCGCCGGCTTTACCTATGACTGGGCGGCCCCGGCAGCAATCACGGTGAGCATCGCGCTCAGCTCAGCGGCTGCGACGCACACGTTTACCAGGACGGCGATGCGCGGGTATTCGGACCGCTACGATATCGGGGCGGCGGTGCCGCCGCCGGTCGTGCCGGAGGACACCAGGGCGTACCTGGAGGACCGGCCGACCAAGCCGACGACGACGCGGGCCTACGCTGTTCCGCTGGCCGATATCTCGGACTATCCGATCAAAGCCTCGTCGACGCTGCTGCAAAATCCAGGCGCGGCGGGCTTGGGGCAGATGGATTACATCGCCTGGAAGCCGTTCGCTCCCAATATCGCGGCGGTGGCCGCGGCGCAGGCGATTCGCCCGATCACGTATGCCCGCATCATTGCGGGACCGGCGTATCAGGGGTTCGACGAGGCCGCCGGCGCGATTCTGAGCGGGCATAATTTCGACGGCACCGGGCCGACCAGTGGGCCGGGCGTGGTGTATGCGGGCCACTGGTTGTATCTCGGGGGCACGACCTCGGTGACAGCCATCACGGCGACGGCGACGACGATCAGTGTGAACCCCACGCAGTACATCACGGCGGGGAAATACTGCGTCATTTACGGGCCGGGCTGGGGCACGTTTACCGACGCAGAGCATGTGCTGGTGGAGTCGGTGACGCTCAACACCGGGACCGGCAAATACGATCTGCGCATCGTGCGCGGATATAAGAGCACGGCGCGGGCGCATCCGGCCAACTCGTGCGTGTCACAGCACGCGCAGGGCAACGGGACGCGCGCGGAGCTGTGGCGCTACCACCTGGGCCCCGACTGTCCGCTGGATGGCGCGGCAAAGCGCTGGAATCAGTATTTCGCGGAGTGGATCGCGGCTTACTACGACGCCGCGTCCTACACCACGCTGCTGGCGTGCACGGTGCACGCCGTTTGTTTCGACTCGGATTTCCCCTGCGACGCCTGGGGGTCGGCCACCGGCTCGCCATGGGCGGATCGGGCGATCGACCAGGATAACAATGGGGTCGCCGACTGGGGACTGAACAGGACGACCGGCGAAAACCGCTGGCGCATTGGCTGGAACCAGCTGTATCAGCAGTGCCGCGATGCGTTGGACGCCCGCGGCCGGGTGCATGTGATGCTCCAGCCTGGCGAGTCGAGCGCGGCCGGCCAGGGCATCGCGAACGACCGCCAGAAAGAAGCGGCGGCCAGCGGGCAGATGAGTGAGACCGGCAGCGCGGTGGCGAAACCCACCGAGCTTGACCGGTATGTGTCGGCAGTGCTGTCGGATCAAGGCTCGCAAACCGCAACCCCGTCGCTCGGCGAGTGGATGGAGAAGATCGGCACACGGTCCTATCCGCCGCCGGGCGGCGGGGCGAAAGATGATAATTGGGCGCGGCTGACGTTCGCGGTCGCGTGCGTGTTCAGCGAGATGTACTCGTGGCACAACTGGAGCGGCGCGGACGCCGACCGGTATTACGAGTTCGAGTGTGTCGACCTGACCGCCGGCGCGGACTACGGGAAGGCGATCATTAAAACGAACGCGGTCGGCCGCCGGACGTGGAAGAACTGGCTGGGGGCGCCGACCGCGGACTATCGGCGCATCTATTCATACGCGGCGATGGCGCCGGAAAACGCCATTTTTCATGCCGGCTTCGAGACCGGCATCACGGGCTGGTCGGCGGCCAATGGGGTGCTCACTAGATCGACGACCGAAGCGATTGAAGGCACGGGATCGCTCAAGATTGTCATCAATGCCGCGCTGCCGGCTTGGCCGTCCGACTCGGCGTGCCGGGTGACCGGCCCCAGCGTGACGCTGGCGGCCAACACCGAGTACAGCCTGGCGCTATCGCTGAAATGCAATCGGCACGGCCGCATCCGGCCGATGTTCGGCGCGCTGCAATGCGCCGGGCTGTATCCGACGCTGGATCAGTGGGCGCGCCGCATCTGGACGTTCCGCACGACCTCGGCGATCACGACGCCGCTGCTGCTCGACGTGGGCAGTTTCGGCGTGGGCGACCTGTTTGTCGACGCCATCTATCTGTTCGCGGGCAATGTCGACGTGTTTTTGCGGACCTTCGAGCACGGCATTGTGGTGGTCAACGCGACTCCGACCGCCAAGACAGTGGCGCTGGGCGGGACCTACCAGCGCGTGCGCGGCTGGGGCCAGGATCCGGCGAATGATGGATCGTCCGCGACCAGCGTGACCATTGCGCCCTATGGCGCCTATATCGGCGTGACCCCGGCCGCCTGATGGCACTTGCCCTGACATCGGTGCGTCTGCCGCCGCTGCTGGCCGGCGGCCATGTGGTGCGCGCCGAGGCGCTGGTGGAACTGGTGACCGCGGCCGGGGCGCGCGCCCCGGCGGCAACGCTGGCAGTGTGGGGGCTGGACCTGGCAAGCGAGTCGCGGCGGGTGCCGGTGGTGGATGCCGCCGGCACGCTGATCGAGCTGCCGGCCACGCGCGATCTGGCGCTGCCGGCGGGGGCGCCAACGCATTATCGGGTGACGTATTTTCGGGGCACGGAACGGGTGCAGGTGTGGCCGTTGTTCCAAGTGCCGGTGTCGGACGGGCCTGAGGAGTTGGTGAACCTGCTGGCCGCTGAAGAGATCGAGGGCGGGGCGCTGGCGGGGACGCTGATGGTGGAGTTGCGCGCGGCGCAAGCGGCTGCCGCGGGGAGTGCGCAGCAGGCTGCCGCGGACCGGGCGGAGACGACAGCCGATCGCGAGCAGACCGGGCTGGATGCGGCGGCGACTGCCGCTGATCGCGAGCAGACCGGGCTGGATGCGGCGGCGACTGCCGCTGATCGCGAGCAGACCGGGCTGGATGCGGCGGCGACTGCCGCCGATCGCGAGCAGACCGAGCTGGATGCGGCGGCGACCGCCGCCGATCGCGAGCAGACCGGGCTGGATGCGGCGGCGACCGCGGCTGATCGCCACACCCCGACGCTCGATGGCTACACCATGCGGGAGCGCGCGGTCAGTGTGGCGGCGCATGGCAGCGTCGTGCTACCGCTCGATGGCCGTCCCACGGTGTGCGTGCTGGACGCGGATGCGTACTTGGTCGCCTTAATGCCCGCGGCCGGGTGCAGTACCACCGATCTCTTTCTGTACTATGACGGCGTGGCGCCACATACGCTGGATCTGGATGGCTGGGCGACGCCGGATCAGATCGCCTACGCGGTCGAGACCTCCGCGGCGGGCTATTGGTGGCTGCAGCTCAGTGTCGTGCCGGCGCTCGACGGCGCGCGCGTGCTCGCAGCGTCGGCGCAGTTCTTTGGCGTGCCGTCGTGATGGGGTTGCGCCGGCATCCGCGGCCGACGCGTGCTGTTGCGCGCCTGCCGGCAGCGGCGGACCTGCCGAGCGGCGCCATGCTGCAAGTGATCGGCGCCCGGCTGTGGGTGGATGCCGGGGCGGCCGGATGGCGACCCATTGCCGACCTGCCGCCCGGGCCGCTCTGGCCCAGTCCGGAGGGGTTGCCGGATGGCGCCATGCTGCAAGTCATCACCGCCCTGTGGCACGTCGAGACCGCCGCCGGCTGGCGGCCGACGACCACGCAGCCGCCCGCTGTCGCCGCCCCTGATGCGGCGTCCAGCGCCGATGGGGCTATGCCACTTGTGCTCAACAATCGTTGGAGTTTTGTATGAAGAGCCGCCTGTTGTTCGTCCTGATCGGCCTGGTCGCCCTGGTGCTGTGGCTCAACCCGGCGGCGGCGGCCACGGTCACGATGACCAAGAACGGCGGCGGCAATTGGTCCGATCCCACGCTGTGGGATACCGGTACGGTGCCGACGGCGGGTGACGAGGTGATCCTGGCCTCGACCGGGGGTGCGACGGTGATTGTCGATGTGCCGGTGACGGTGCAGCGCCTGGAGCTGCGCGGCGCGACCATCGGCGGCTGGCAGACGCTCAGCGTGACCGATCAGACCCTCACCGTCACCGACGATCTGTATCTCTACAACTTCGCCCGGCTGAACCAAGGGCCGGGCGGGATCGTGAGCGCCAACAGCTACCGCGTCGGCGGGGTGGCCAGCGGCGGCGCCGTGCTCAGCGAGGTCAGTTGGATCATCGCCGGCACCGCGACCAATCGGGCGGTGGTGCGCGGGCGCACCGCCAGCAGCGGGATTGCCACCGGTAACAGCAACGCCAACAGCCAGGAAGAGGAAATCCAATGGGCCTATGCCGATTTCGA
>Ga0247839_1002199_pt1 | contig 30074 bp, 27 predicted proteins | sample LaCruzMarch2015__6_FD_192405 | JGI IMG/M metagenome (GOLD analysis project Ga0247839, IMG submission 192405) | Freshwater microbial communities from meromictic Lake La Cruz, Castile-La Mancha, Spain - LaCruzMarch2015_16m | ecosystem: Environmental > Aquatic > Freshwater > Lake | place: Spain... | reverse complement strand
GGCTTCCTCGACGCCCTGCGGAAACGCAAGTTGATCGCCGCGGGCGAGGCCGTCAAGTTCTGGGACGGTACGGCATTGCAGGAGGCCCAGTTGATCTCGACCGAGATTACCCGGGAGCCTGTGCCGAGTGACCTTTCCAAGGGCCTCATGACGCTGCATGGTGAGGCATTGCAGCATCTGCGGGCCGGTCGGCTCGAGGCGGCCGAGACCGCCATCAACACCATCCTGGCGCGCGCCCCGGACCAGCAGAGCGTCCTTGGCAACCTGGCGGCGCTGCGTGCCCGTCAGGGCCGGGGTGACGAGTGCCGGGACATCCTGCGCCGCGTGGTCGAGATCCACCCGGACTATCTGTTTGCCCGCTGCAACCTGGCCGGTCTGCTGATCGAAGAGGGCGACCTGGACGCGGCCAAGGCGCTGCTGGAGGGCCTCGCCGAACGGCCACGGATGCACATCCAGGAGGCCTTTGCACTCTATGGCGTCATGGCTATGTTGAGCCGTGCCCAAGGTAATGATGCGGCCGCCGCCGGCCTCATCGCCACCCTGGAGCAGATGGTGGAAGACGAGGACGACGAACAACTGCTGGCCATGGCCAAGGCGCGCGTGGCGCGGGCGACCAAGGGCGGGCGGCTCAAGGCGGCCCTCGGGTCCTTGGTCAGGGGTGCGGTGGGGGCGGGGCGGCCGAAGGGGGGGTAGCCTGATTGAAAATGTCGATGCAGCTTGCCCCCGCTCACTGTTAACCCGGAGGACCCGCGGTGCCGAAGAAACCGTCCAAGACCGACCAGGCCAAGGGCCGACAGCCCGAGTCGGCCCAGCTCAAGGCCGTCGAGCGCCTGCTCGAGGCCAGGGATTTCACGCGGGCCGTTATGCGGGCGCGCGCCCTGGTGCAGCGCTTCCCCGATCACGGCGCCGCCAACCGGATGCTGGTGGAGGCCCTCGATCAGGCCGGGAGCGCGGGGGCGGCGACCCTGGCTGCCTACCAGTGGGCGCACCGTCGGCCCAACAGCCAGGCGGCCCAGGAGGCACTGGTCCAATTCGCCGGCGAGGGCGGATACCCCCTGCTGGTCGTCCGGGCCGCCGAACGCTTGGCCGACCTGGGCGCTATCGCAGAACCCATCCCTGCCGACCCCGCAGTCTTGGACGGACTGATGCAACAACCCGACGGCTCGCGCGCGACCCGCGAGGACCTGGAACGCGTTGAAATCGCGAAGATCCACATGGTTGCGGACGACTTCGCCGCGGCCGTGCGTGAACTGGACGGCGTCGCCATCACCCCCGCCCGTAACACCCGGGCGCTCGCCCTCTTCCATTCGGGGCGCAGCGAAGAGGCGCTCGCCGCCACCCTCGACGCCTGGCAACAGGACCCGGGCAACCTCTGCGCCCTCGGTTTGGCCCTGCAATTGCGGTTCTATCGCGGTGATGAGACCGGCGCCCGGGGGCTCGCGCTCCCTCTGGCCCAGGCCCAGGCCCGGCGCGCCGAGGATGCCCAGGCCCAGCTCGGCGCCCTGCTCCCGATCCGGGAGGACCAGGGCGCCTGGGACGCCTTCGAGCGCAGCAACCAGGCCGACTGGAGCGCCGCGGCGACCGGCATCCCGGAGGCCATGCGGCTCCTGTTCGGCGCCGGTGCCGCCGGCCGGTTGGGTCGCGGCGACCAGGCCCGGGACCTGTGGCAGCGCGCCCTGGACCTGCACCCGGGGCTTGCGTCCGCCCGTGAGAACCTTGCCATCCTCGAGCGCGATGGCGTACCGCCGGCCTTCCCGGCCCTTTTCGCGCTGGGCCGGGCCTTCCCTATGGGCGTCGTGGGCCGGATTCACGAGATCGGTGCAGCGGCCCTGGAATCGCGAATCAACCGAGGCCGTCGAATGCTGGGACGGCACCGGGCTGCAGGAGGTCACGGTGTTCTCGACCGCGATCCATCGCGAGACGGTGTCGACCGGCCTTCCGACCAAGCTCCAGACCCGGCTCGAGGAATCCATGCTCCAGATGCGGGCGCACCTGTTCGAGGCGGCCGAGGCCAACCTCCACGCCATCCTGGCGCGCGTCCCTGACCACCCGACCGCCTTGGGCAACCTCGCGGCGCTGCGCGGCCAGCAGGGCCGGACCCGGGAGTGCTGTGACCTGCTGCGGCGGGTCATCGCCGCCCACCCGGACTATCTGTTCGCCCGCTGCAACCTGGCCAGTATCCTGATCGCAGCCGGCGAACTGGATGAGGCCCAGGGTTTGCTGGACGGGCTGGCCCAACGGCCGCGGCTGCACCTCCAGGAGGTCTTTGAACTCTATGGTGTCCTGGCGATGCTCAGCCGCGCCCGGGGGGATGAGCGGGCCGCCGCTACCCTCATCGCCAGCCTGGAGCAGTCGGCGGACCAACCGGGCGACGAGCGGTGGCTGGCCTTGGCCAAGGTCCGCGTGGAGCGGGCTTTACCGCAAGGGCGCAGCAACTCAACCGTGAGTGCCTCGACCAAGGGTTTAGCGGGGGCGGGTCGGCCGAAGCGGCGGTAGCCAGTCACCGGGCGGCGGCTTGAGCCGAGGATGGAGGAACCCTAGTGTCGCTGCCGTTCGCCGCTTTCGGTGCGACACTTGATCTCGTTGGCGGAACGTGCCCATTCTCGAGGGACGGTGACGGAGTCCAGCGAGCGCGGCATCGGGATGGTAAGCTGTTCCCAGTCCGATCCAGGCATCTCAGCGGGCCAACAAGCGACGTTGAGATCGAGCTGGATCAGGTCCGTTGCTGTGACGGTTAGGTGCTTCGGCGCTCCGGGCATCTTGGATTTTGATTTTGAATGATTAGGAGTTTCCGTGTCGATCGGAGAGGGGCGTTTACTTCAGTCGCACGGGCTCACTAGCCAAGTCTACGTACCGATCCTGCGAGCAATCTTCCAGGAGAAATACAGCGAAGGTTGCGTTGCGATCGACTTTAGTCTCGACGATGTTCGAAGGGCCGCAGAGAAACTTGGCATCACCGCGCGAAACCCCGCCGATGTCGTCTACAGGATGCGCTCGCGGACGGTCCTTCCAGCAGAGATCATTGCGTTGGGCTTCTACATTCTTCGCCAAATCGGTCGCGGAAAATACCGTCTTGAGAAGGCCGCCAGCACAGTCATCGATCTTCCTGACACCAAACCGATTGAGGCGCTTGATCTCACGCCGATACCAGTCCGTCGACTCTTGCCCGAAAACTTGGCGGATGTGGACGAACAGGCATTGCTCACTGTCGCAAGCTATTGTAAGCTCTTCGATCACTTCACGGGGTTGCGTATATACCGGTTGCGTTCGCACGTCAGAAAGAGCGTCGCGGGCATCGGCCAGGCAGAACTCGACGAGTTGGATGTGGGCGTAGCGTTTCGCGATGACGAAATCCCCGTGGTCGTCCCCATTGAGGCGAAGGCTGTGGCTGACCCCGTGAATCGCGTGCAAATAGCAGTAATGGTCGCCTTTAGTGGAGATTATTTCCCAGGTCACGAAGTCAGACCGCTCGCTCTCAAAGTCGACGAACGTGGTCTGATGCATATACTTGAGTTCAATGCTACGACTGAACCCAGCGACTTGATAGTGGTCCGATCAGCCTGCTATCGCTTGGTGCTGTCTGAGAAGCAACTGGAATTCATTCGCCACACACGACCGGTGATTCTTTAGATGGAGCGCCCGACCGCTATCGAGCTTTTCAGTGGCTGCGGAGGCATGAGTTCCGGGCTTCTCGACGCTGGTTATGACGTTCGTCTCGGCGTCGACCATGACCGGCCCAGTGTTGATGTATTCGAGTATAATCATGCTTATCGCGGCAGTCGATCGTTACTGGCTGACGTGGCCGCACTCAGCGGTCACGACTTGCTTTCAAGCGCCGGTGTTGCATCCGTTGATCTTCTTGTCGGCGGCCCCCCATGCCAGCCATTTAGTATTGTCGGAAAGCGGCTTGGTCTCGCCGATCCCCGAGCACAGCTCATACAGGAGTATCTTCGCCTGATTTGCCAGATCAACCCACGGGCCGTGATTTTTGAGAACGTGCCTTCGTTAATCAGCGCTCATGATGGTGCGGTTATCGACGACATCGAAGCGCAACTCACCAGCATGGGTTACCGAGTTAAGTACGGAATTCTCAACGCAGCCGATTACGGAGTGCCGCAGAACCGGAAAAGACTGATCCTGGTCGCTGTCAGGGGACGCTCGCGGTTCCCGTTCCCACCCGGCCCAACGCACGCAGCTATTCCTGATTTATTTCATGCTCCCTACGTTACATGCCGCGACGCCCTAAGCGATCTGCCGGATGTGGAGGAGCCAGCGGCAGCAGCAATTCCTAATCACGTTCGTACGCAGCACACGCCACGGATGACCGAAGCCTTCGCGCGCCTTGCGCCAGGAAAAAGGGATCCCGGTTCCTATCATGACCGACTACATCCTGATAGACCGGGCTACACGCTTCGCGCGGGAAGTGGTAACTTCTCGCCGCTTCGACCGGTCCACTATCTCTACAACCGCGTTATATCGGTGCGGGAGAGTGCTCGCTTACAGGGCTTCTCTGATTCGTTTATTTGGCCCGATTCAATATCCCGCTTGCAGCAATACCGCCAGGTGGGAAATGCGGTGCCGCCACCGCTGGCTCGCGTTGTAGGTGCATTTATCGCTTACTTGCAGGGTTGGGCATTGGATCCCGACGCGTCCCTTGGCAACCCCAATGACCGGCCGAACGGGCTGCTTCTCACTCCCGAAGAATTACGGGATCGCCGTATGCGGTACCATCGCGGAGGCGCAAGCTTTGGGAAACGCAAGGCCGAGGTATGAACGAGAACTCTTTGCGAGAAGGATGATCGTCGGAAGCCGCGGCTGGAGCAGCAAGGTGGTCAGACAGATGAAACGCAGGGTGCCGTCGGAGAAGTCGGCGGCATCGAAGGTGTCGTCGCAGCCGCGGTGGCGCCAGCGCAATCGGATCTGCCGGGGGTTGTCCGGCTCTGGTTCGAGAACGAAGTCGAGAAAGAACGGTGCCACCCGTTGAATGGTCTTGACAATCAAGGCGTAGGCCGGGGTGTCGCGCAGCGCGCGCAGAAAGGCCGCCAGGTTGTCCGCCTGGGGGATCAGGGCCGCCGTCTCGTCAATGCGGCCGGGCTGCTTGACTCTTGCGGATTCGCTCGTGTCATGGAAGTGGTAGACCTTCCAATCCCGCAGGTAGCCGACGATATGGCCGCTCGCATCTTTGCTGTGCGGCTGGTCGGGTAGTGCCGATTCTCTGGCACCGGGAGTTCCCAAGTGATAATACTTGATGCCTCCGGAATAGCCGATGGAGTAGCCGAAGAATTTGCATACTTCCTTTTGGAATAGCACCCCTCCCGCCGTGTCTGGAGCCAATGTGACACTGTAGGCGTTCGGCGTAAAGTGCAGGTCGATCGTCAGTGCACTGGTTCGCTTGCGTCCGAAAAAGAGCAGCTTATCCGCGCCAAGCTGCTGAGCGACATGAAATTGCAGATTCTTGTTCAGTAGTTGGTTGACGAATCTGAACAGTCCGATGAAATTGGACTTTCCTGCGCCGTTGGCGCCGAGGAGGATGTTCAAGGGCTTCAGGCGCAAGTCGAGTCGCTCGATGGACTTGTAGCCTTCGACCTTCATCCGCTCAAGTTTTCCGAAATTGCCCATGGTCAATGTTTCACCTTGGCGATGGCCGCTGTTGCGTGCCGGGGCCACCGCTTGGCTACCCTACACCGGCGCAATGCCCCCCCTCCTCAACAGCTTCGCCGCGACCCGGAAGAGATCAGGCATGTCGAGACGACCGTCCTTACGTCGGAACATGACACCGATGCGTTCGAGGGCGACGAATAATTCATGCTCGCCCTGTCGCTCGGGGTCGGGGAACGGCGGCAGGTAGTTGTTTTCGGCATCGGCGATGAGCCGCTGCACGGTCAGCGCATTGCTCCAGACGTGATACACATCCTCCTCCCCCCGCGGTAACAGCAGACCGGCAAGCGGGGCCAGCACCCCCTTGATCCAGGGAAACTCCTGGTGCAACTGATCCACCCGGGTCTTGGATGCGGCACGCAGCCCGTGACGGATGCCCTCGGGGGTGATGACCCGGTCAACTGGCGGGTTCAGGTAACGGGCGGCAGCGATCATCATGCCGAGGAAACTGCGGGGAGTGACCTCGGCCCGAGCATCGCCAAGATGTGTCATCGGCCAGTCGTAGGTGTTGCCTTTCTTATAGGCATAGGCACCCTGTCCCATGTAGGGTCCAGCGAGTGCCGTCATGAGCGTCCTTTGATCCGTGGGTTTGAATGCCAAAGGCCAACGGTGGGTGAGGATAGAATCCCTGTCCCCCTGCGGGAGGTTATTCAACTGGAGCAACGCCGCGAATGAGGCCCTGGCATCGTCGTCCGGGGCCAGAGCCAACCGGGCGAAGAGCAGACCGTAGAGATCCCACGCGGACCAATCGAGTCGAATGGCGCCGGTGCGCAGCTTCGGCAACTCCACGAACCGCAGGGCATCGTCGTCGAGCTGGTCTGGTCGCAGGAAGAGCTTGAGCCGGATCGCCCGGTAGGCGCGCATGGCCCACACTACCTCCAGCAGGGTCTCGGTCAGCAGGCGCCGCCTGGGCCAGGTCCGCGCTACGGTATCCAGGGCATCATAGACCACCAGCAGGCTCTTGCCCTTGGCACGCAGCCTGTTTTCATGGGCAAGGAGTTGATCTTCGCGGGCCTCGTAGTCGCGTGCCATGCCCAAGAAGGCGCTGGGTCGCGCGGTCGTATTGCCAACCGAGCGGGCCGCGGCGCTCAGGATCGTGGCCCACCAAAACGCCTTGGCGTCATCGTGGTCCCCGCTCGGGGGAACGGCGGTGTCGATGGCATCCCCGGGCACGCCATCCGGGCCGCCGATACCCGTGTAGCCGAAGCGGACTTCAAGCCGGTCCAGTCCAAGTCTGGGATAGGCCCGCGCTGCCGCTTCCCGGGTGTCGGGCTGGAAGAGCACGCTGGCCCAAAAGCTCTTGCCGCTCCCGCGCGAGCCCAGGACTATGGGTGTCGCTGGGTCTAGGGCCGCGGCGTGGGTCTCCGGGGCGTACAGGTCTTCGAGCCTTGCGGCATTCGCGCCCACGGCGTCGTTGGAGGCATCCGGCGGGATCGCGGCGATGGCGCTGCGGATGGCTCTGAAGTCGTTGGCGGTGAGGCTCATTGGCGGTCCTCATCTCCGGGCGCAGGCGTTTCGGAGCGCCGCAGGGAGCCGACTCCTATCATTGGTGTGCCCGCGATGAGGGAGTCAAGCCCAACAGGGATAAGGATCGGCAGGGCGTCATGGATCTGATCCAGCAGTTGACCGAAGGCCGACCGATAGACCGGCTCTGCCAACAGATCAGGTCGCACTTGGGGGTCGAAGCCGCGAAACCGGGGGTCGTCGGCCACGGCCAGCGGTGTGCGGGGTTGCCAATCTTCGTCGGGAAGCACGGCCGCGTCGGGGGCTGTGTCGTCCCAGGGGATGTCCCTGAAGATCCCGGCGACTGGCAACTCAGGCGCCGCCGTCGGTGTCATTGGCCCGAGTCCGACGTCCGTAAACATGGTTTGGCAACGCTGGGCGAATGCCTGGCGCGCCGGGTGCCCCTGCGTTGCCTTGCCTTGGACCAGGGTGAGCCGGCCTAGCCATTCGGGTGCACCCTGCTCTCGATCGACGAATCGCGCCAGGTGGGACAACAGCGCGGTGAGTCCCTGATAAGTTTGAGGTTCATCAAGGCCGAACAGGAATACCTCGGCTCCCAGGCCCAAGAGTGCCGCGGCCGTGGTCTCGTGAAGACCGGCGCGTGCATCCACCAGGATCGCGTCGTAACGGCGCGGATCGGCGAAGCTATCAACCAGGGTGCGGATCTGATCAAGGACAGTGGCCACGTTGCCATCTGGCCCGATGTCTTCCACATAGGCGCGCGCAAGCTTGGCGAGCACATCGGCGGGGTGGCTCAGGGATCGTCGGCCCAGCACCGGGATGACATCGATCCGCCCGCGGCCGCCGGCCAACCCGGAAGGTCCGACCAGATCGGTCAGGAAGGTTTCGTCGAGCGGCGCGAGGCCGTTCTCCACCAGTGCGTCGAGCACCCCGAATTCAGGCAGGGTGCCTTCGTCCAAGAGCATCGGCCCGAGACCGGGTGCCTCGAGGTCGAGGTCGATCGCCAGCACCCGCAGGCCATGGCTTGCCAGGTCCGCAGCCGTGACCGCAAGCGCCGTGGATCGGCCAACCCCGCCCTTCAGGCTCGCGAAGACGAAGCGCGGCGGCGGCGGTGCTGCGGGGAACGGGGCGCGGAGCCAATCCGCCCCGACCAGTCGGCGGTCCAAGAGGCGGACGCGATAGGCGCCGGCGGCGACGGTCAGGGCGGCGGGGTCCGTCAGGACTTGCGTAACCCCGTAGTCGGTGGCTCCGGCGGCGACGCGATCCGACCGCGCGTAGGGACCGAGGGCGATGCGAAGCCGGTCCGAAAGGCGCTCCACCGTAGTCTCGTCCAACTCGGAAGCGGCGAAGAAGCAGAGACGCCCGGTCGTGTCGCGCACAGCGACGCCCGCGGCCAGCACCTTTTCTCCAAGCGTTTCGGCCACCACTTGTGCAAGGGTAGGGAGGCTATCGTCGAATCGAATTGTCATGGCCGGTCTCAGGTGCCGATTGCAGCGACGGCATCACGTGCTTGTGTCTGCCAGGCACTGATCCAGGAATCTTGGATTTCACTCCCCTTGCAGTAGCGCATGTCCGTGTCCCATCGGGTCATGAATCGATCGTCGTTGATGAATTTCAAGAGCGGGCCGCCGCGGCGACCCTTCAAACGATCACGCATCATAGTGCGCAACTGGGGGAAATGCGCGTAGAACGGATCCTCTCGCCGTGGCCCCTGGGGGATCAGCCCCGCGTCCCGCATCATCGCCTTGATGGCACACTCGGCCGCGACGCCATTAAGGTAGCCAGCAACCCGGCGCCGCGGGCCTTCCGCAAGTGCCTCGGCTGCATCAAGGTGGCGGCCGGCGGCGGCTGAAAGGTCGGGGGTATAGCTCATTTGTTCAAGACCGGTTACGAGTCAATTGTTCATTGTCTGGGGCGGCTGACGCAGTGTTTTCTCGTTCCCACGCCAGCGTGGGAATGCAGTCCTTGGCCGGACGGGGCATTCGCCCCGTCCGAAACGTTTTCTCCGGACCCGCAGACTTGCGGCACGGCTGGGCGCCGGAATAAACGTTGGGGACGGGGCGAATGCCCCGTCCCGCCCGCGTTATGGCCGTTCCAGCGGCCCGATTCGATTCGGCAGGGGGACGCTGGAGCGTCCGCACTTACTCCCACGCTGGAGCGTGGGAGCCAGAGGGACGGGGCGGATGCCCCGTCCCGCCCGGAACTGCGACGCCGCGTTTCCCGCCCGGCCCGTCGCGGCTGAAGCCGCTCCCACAGCGTCGCTGCGCGACTCTTGCGGTGAGGCCTCGGCCCGCGGTGCGGGGCTGTCCCGCGCCGCTGGGAATTGCAGGTCGTCTGCGGGTCAGGCCTTGCGCCGCCGCCGCTTGGCGTCCGGCTTGTCACCCTCCGCCGGTGTCTCACCCGGCGCCAGCACGAAGTCGATCTTGCGATCGTCCAGATTGACCGCGGCGACCTGGATGCGCAGCCGGTCGCCCAGGCGATAGACATTGCCGCTGCGCTCGCCCTGGAGGCGGTGGCCGATGGGGTCGAAGTGATAGTAGTCGTTGTCGAGCGCGGTGATGTGGACCAGACCGTCGATGTGGATGGCGTCGAGCTGCACGAAGATGCCGAAGGAGGTGACGCTGGTGATGGTGCCGTCGAATTGCTCGCCGAGCTTGTCCTGCATGAACTCGCATTTGAGCCAGTCGTTGGCGTCGCGGGTCGCCTCGTCGGCGCGCCGCTCGGTGCCGGAGCAGTGCTCGCCGATCTGCTGCAGGTCGGACTTGGAATAGTCCAGATCCGCCGCGGTGCCGTCCGCCAGCAGGTGCTTGATGATGCGATGGACGATCAGATCCGGGTAGCGGCGGATGGGGGAGGTGAAGTGGGTGTAGGCGGGGAAGGCGAGGCCGAAGTGACCCACGTTCTCGGCACTGTACATGGCCTGCTGCATGGAGCGCAGGAGCACGGTCTGGATCAGGGCGCGGTCGGGCCTGTCCTTGACCTCGCGCAGCAACTGGGCATAGTCGGCCGCGACCGGCTTGTCCCCGCCCGGGAGCCTGAGCGCGAGTTGGCCCAGGAATTCGCGCAGGTCGCTCAACTTCTCCTGGCTCGGCAGGTCGTGGATACGATAGATGGCCGGGATCTTCTTACGCTCGAAGTGGCGCGCCGCGGCCACGTTGGCGGCCAACATGCACTCCTCGATCAGGCGGTGGGCATCGTTGCGTACCACCGGGACCACGGCGCTGATGCGGCCCTGCTCGTTGAACTCGAACTTGGTCTCGGTGCTGTCGAAGTCGATGGCCCCGCGCTCCACCCGGGCGGCGTGCAGCACCAGATAGAGTGCGTGCAGGTCCTGGAGGTGGGGCAGTACCGCTTGGTGCTGCTCGCACAGCACCGGGTCCCGGTCCACGATCATGGCCGCCACCTGGTCATAGGTCAGGCGTGCCTTGGAGCGCATCACCGCCTGGAAGAAGCGGGTGCGGGTGACCTTGCCCTCGGCATCGATATACAGCTCCGCGGTCATGCAGAGCCGGTCCACGTCCGGGTTCAGGGAGCACAGTCCGTTGGACAGGACCTCCGGCAGCATGGGGATCACCCGGTCCGGGAAATAGACCGAGTTGCCGCGCTCCAGGGCCTCGGTGTCGAGCGCGGTGCCGGGGACCACATAGGAGGAGACATCGGCGATGGAGACCAGGAGCTTCCAGCCCTTGGGCTTGCGCTCGCAGTAGACGGCGTCGTCGAAGTCGCGGGCGTCGGCCCCGTCGATGGTCACGAGCGCGAGCTTGCGCAAATCCGTGCGGCCCGCCTTGGCGGACTCGGGTACCTCCGGGGTGAGCCCGGCGACCTCGGCCGCTACTTCCGGGGGCCACGCGACCGGCAGGTCGTGGGCGCGGATGGCGATGTCGGTCTCCATCCCCGGGGCCATGTGGTCGCCCAGGACCTCGCGGACCCGGCCGATGGGCTGGGTGCGGCCGGTGGGCTGGTCGGTGATCTCGGCCACCACGATCTGGCCGTGGGTGGCGCCGCCCAAGCGGTCACTGGGGATGATGACGTCGTGGGAGAGGCGCTTGTTGTCCGGGGCCACGAAGCCGACGCCGCTCTCCTGATAGAGACGGCCCACCACGGTGCGGGTGTTGCGCTCGAGCGTCTCCACCAGCGAGCCCTCCAGGCGCCCGCGGCGGTCGCGCCCGCTGACCCGCACCACCACACGGTCCCCATGGAACAGCGTCTTCATGTCCTTGGGGTAGAGATAGAGGTCGTCGCCGCCGTCGTCCGGCCGCACGAAGCCGAAGCCGTCGGGGTGACCGATGACCCGCCCGGCGATCAGGTCCTTGTGGTTGACGATGCAGAAGGCGTCCTTGCGGTTGCGCAGCAGTTGCCCGTCGCGGACCATGGCGCCCAAGCGTCGCTCCAGGGCGGTAAGGTCGGGCTCGGTGGACAGTTCCAGGGTCGCCGCGATCTCGGCGAAGGCGAGCGGGGCGCCGTGGGCGGTCAGGGTATCGAGGATGAACTCCCGGCTCGGGATGGGGTTCTCGTATTTCTTCGCCTCGCGCTGGCGGTTGGGGTCCTTGTCCCGGGCGCCGGTTTCGCGCGTGCCCTTGGGGGCGGGCTTGGGGGTGGCGGACCTGGGGGTGCGCTTCGGCGCAGTTGCGGCGACGCCGGGCGCCTCATTGGGCGGGGTATCCGCCCGGGGGGCCTCTTGGGTCGCCTTGGCCGCGGGCTTGCGGCGGGGCTTTTTAGGCGGCGACGGGGCGGCCGGCGCGGAATCTGGGGGGACGGCCTGCGGATCCGCGGCCTGGCCTTCGGTCTGGTTGTCGGTAGTTTTGCGTCTGGTCACGTGGTGTTACTGAGTATGTCTTTGGTCTGCGGCTAAGACCGTGTAGTGTATCGTTGACAAGCCCGCCCTGTCTCACTAACATGCCCGCTCCCGTCAGGCCGCCTCCCCCGCGAGTCGCCCCGATCCGGAAAAGCCGAGATGGCGGAATTGGTAGACGCGCTAGTTTCAGGTATTAGTGGGGCAACCCGTGGAGGTTCGAGTCCTCTTCTCGGCACCAACTCCTGATCAGCGGAAACGCTGATCAAAAGACCAAATAAAGCACTGTGAAAACAGTGCTTTTTTTTTGGGCTTGCGCCTGGGGCCGGGCGGCGGCGCTTGGTCCGCACAGCGGACCCTACAGTTACAGCTACCGGACGTTCTCTCGGACCGGGCGGCGTTGTCGTTGTCGTAATCGTGGTCGGATTATTCGATTACGACAACGACAACGACAACGACAACGTACCCGGGATCTCGGTCACCACATCAGTTCTGATCGCACCCGGTGCCCATCACCCGGTTGCGCCCGCCATGCTTGGCCGCGTACATCGCCTGATCGGCACGGCGCAGCAGGTCGTCCACGGTGTCGTCCGGGGTGAAGCCGGCCACGCCGATGCTGACGGTGACTGAAATCGCCCGCTCCCCGACGATGACCCACTGTTCGGCGATGCTCGCGCGCAGCTTCTCGGCGAGCGGGAGCGCGCCCTCATACGGGCAGTCGGGCAGCAACACCACGAACTCCTCGCCGCCCCAGCGACCGGCCCCATCGCCGCGGCGCCGGTCGCGTTGGATCGCGGCGGCGACCGTCGCCAACACCGCATCACCGGCCTCGTGGCCGTAGGTGTCGTTGACGTGTTTGAAGTGGTCGACGTCCAGGGAGAGTAAGGCGAGCGGGCGGTGTTCGCTACGGGCGCGCCTGATCTGCGCCTCCAGCCAGGTCTTCATGGCCTGCCGGCTGGTGAGGCCGGTCAGTACGTCGGTGCTTGCCAGATGCTCCAGGCGCAGGTTGCTGTCCTGGAGTTGCTCCTGAAAGCGGTCGCTGATGAGGACCAACTTGTTCAGCCGGCGCAGGAGTTTCTCATAGCGCTCCGCCAGGTCCGCCAGCGGTGCGGCCAGCGGCGCGCCCGCGTGCGCCGGGTCGGACAGGGTCGCGCGCACCCGGTTGAGCGCGCTGTCGGACACCGGCGCGCCGACCGGGCGCGGCCCCGCGGGCGCCGCGAGCGGCGCCCGGCCCCGGCCGCCGTAACGCTCCTCCAGACAGCCCGCGCAGACCCCGCGGGCGAGGCCCAGGTCCGCATGGTGCTTGAGGAACTCCCCGACCCGGGACTGGTAGTGGTCGTCCAGGTGAATCCGGCCGCAATAGCGGCACACCGGCAGCCCCAGCTCGCGCAACTGGTGAAACTGCCCATTGACCGCCTCCAGGCGTTCGATCAGGTCGCGGCTCGCCGCCTGGTAGCGGTCCGCAATCGCTAAGACCTTGTCCAGGCGCGCGGCGAGCCGACCGTGGCGCTCCAGCAGCAGTTCATATTCGGCCGGCCAGTCGATCGGCAGCGCCGCCGCCAGGGCGGCCCGCAAGGCCTGGGCGCGGGTCGTGATCGCCGCCTCGGCGGGGCCGACGCCGTCGCCGAGCCCGTTGCCGTCATGGAGGTCGACGGACTCATCCACGGGCGGGGACCGTCTCGAACGGGAAGCTGACCTCTTCCCTGAATTCCTCCGCGAGTTCCAGTGCCCGGCCATTGTCCGGGTCATAGTACCAGTGCATCAGGACCGGTTGGCCGTGGCGCCAGGCGTCCTCGAAGCGGTCGAGCAGGTCGAGCATGCACTTGGTGCTGCTGCTGTTCATATAAGGCATATTCACCGCGATGGTGATGGCCTCCCGGCGCTCGCCGAGATAGGCTTCCACCCAGGCCAGGATCGGCTCGAAAAACTGGAATGAGTTTTCCGGATAGGACTCGCCCTGGAGGGTCAGGGTACGGGTCTGCGGGGCAAAGGATACGCGCGGGGTCGCGCGGGTTTGCGGCAGGTCGAGTGATTCCATGGTCGGTCTTCTCAGATTCGCACGAGGAGGCTGACGAATTCCCACTCACCCGTGAGCGGGGTGCGCGCCAGCAGCACGGGCATCGCGGCCCGGCGGGCAATGTCCAGCAGGCCGAGACCGGCGCCGGGGTTGCCCGCCTGGTGCGGCGCGCGCAGTTGCTCCTTGAAGCGTCGGCGCAGGCCCTCCTTATCGAGTCCATTCAATTCACCGATGCGCCCTTCGAGCCCGGCCGCATCCGCGCGTGCCACCACATTGCCGGCCCCCACGGCGAAGCGCTCGCCGTCCCACAGGATGGCGATGATGGCGCAGTCCGGGTTATGCGGCTGACCCGGGGTGAAGCCCTTGGCGGCGATATAATTGCGGACGTTCTGGGCCAACTCCACATAGACCGCGAAGACATCGAGTGGGGCCGAATGCTCCGCCGCCCGCTGCTCCAGGTGTTGGCGCAGGGCTACGCCGAACTCCTCGATCAGGCCATGCGAGAAGGGCCCGTTGAAGCCGATGAGCACGTCATGGCGGGCGAAGTTGTTGCGCAGTTCAAACAGATCGATGGTGGGCATCGGCCACTCCGGGGGCTTACGGCAAGGCGGTGGAGGGTTGGGCGGGGGCCTGGCCGTGCGCGCCGGCCACCTGCCAGCCCAGCACGGTCACGTCGTCGCGGCACGGGTACGCCCCGGCATAGACCAGCAATTGCTCCTGCAGCGCGTCACGCTGGTCGGCGCAGGGCGCGCGCCAATGCCGCTCCAGCACCTGCCTGAGCCCGTCGCGTCCGAAGGGCAAGCCGCGCGGGCCGCCCGGTTGGTCCAGCAGTCCGTCGCTGCACAGGTAGAATAATTGGCGCGGTTGCAGCGCCACACTGTGAGTGGCAAAGCGATGGTCCGGCTTGGAGCGCTTATAGCCCAGGCTTGCGCGATCACCGCGCAACTCCGCCAGGACCCCATCGGTAACGATATAGAGCGGCAAATGGGCGCCGGCAAAGACCAGCCGCCCCTGGTCTGGTTGAATCAGACAGATGGCCGCGTCCAGTCCGTCGTCCGAGGGGGCGGCGGCGGTATCCTGACGCAGCGTCGTGCGGATCGACTCATTGAGGCGCTGCAATAAGAGCGCGGGTGCGTAGCAGTGTTCATCGCGGATGAGCCGACGCAGTGCGGTGACCGCCAGCATCGCCATCAGGGCGCCCGGTACCCCATGCCCGGTACAGTCCAGGAGTGCGACCAGGCCGCCCGCGGGACAGGCCTCCAGACAATAGATATCACCGCCCACGATATCGCGCGGCAGCCACAGACTGAAGGAATCGGCCAGATAGTCATCCAGGGCCCCGGGCGGGGGTAACAGGGCGGCCTGGATGCGCTGGGCATACGCGATGCTGTCGGTCAGGTCGTGCAGCAGTTGCTCGGAGCGCTCCTTTTCCTGCCGCAAATCCGCGAAAGCCTGCTGCAACTGCCGGGTCATCTCATTGAAGGCGGACGAAAAATCGCCCATGAAATCGACCCGCTGAGAGAGGTCCCCGGCGGCGATCTGCTGCGTTTTCCAGGTCAGGTGGCGCAGGTTGGCCTGGAGGCTCTTGAAGGATTGCAGCACCCGCATCTTACCCGCCGGGGGCGCGCGGTCCAGCTCGCCGCGGGCCATCGAATACATGAAGTCGGCAAAGTCGTCATACTCGATGACGAGGCGGTTGAAATAGCCCACAAACTGATTGAACTCGTCCTGCGGATAATCCGCCGGCAAGACCATTGGCGGCGGTTTCTCACCGCGCAGGATCCGCGACAGCGTCGCGGTCAACTGATCCAGGTGATGTTCGGCAACGGTGACCATGCGTCAGCGGCGGCGGTGCGGGCGGGTCAGAGCGCGTGCGCCTCGAAGCGGCACACCCGGTCCCCCGAGGCCCAGCAATCGACCTCGCGCACCTGGAATTCCCGCCCGGTATGGGAACTCAGCAGGCCATGGATGAACCCCTCGTCATAGGTGCAGACCTGCTCGCCGCAGACCGGCAGCCCGGAGCAATCCAGATCCTCGGCCACCGTGAGGGTGAATCTGAGCCGTTCCAGGTCCGCCTGTTCGACGCGCAGGATGCCGATATTCAATTTCCGCAGGGCGTCCTGGAGATCGCCGACGAAGTCCGGGAAGCTGCCCTTCTTGGTCAGCACATGGGCATAAAACTGCACCCCCGCCTCGCGGCCGGCGTCATAGAAGACCCGGTCCGCAGCCGCGACCCCCATCCGTTGGATGAGCACGTCGCGCAGCGTAAACTGCATCAGGCGATAGACCGCGACATTCATCGAATCGCCCAGGTTGGGTCGGCCCTCCGCGAGGTTGCCCAACATGGACCAGTCGAAGTGCGATTCGGTACGCTCTTCTTTGAACATCGCGTCATCTCCCCGGGGTTGAAAAGTAAGTCGCACGGGCCTGGGCCCGGCGGGTCTGCACCCGCGGGCGGCGCGCCGTTGCGCGCGGCCTGAGCGACCATGCTACGCCCCGCCCCCGGGCGTCTTCAAGGAGTCGGCCTGCTTTTAGTCCCGCCAATCCGTGGCAGCGGCGTCCCGCCGCGATCGAGCCTCGCGGCAACCCCAGGTGCCGAGGCTTGCGCCCTGCACTAGGGCAACGTCTGCTCGATCAGCAATTCCTCCCCTAGCATGTCGATGATCTTGACCGCGACCCGGGCCCCGGCGGGTGGTGCCGCCAGGGTGTAGCGCCCGGCGACCAGGTCTTGTTTACGCTCGGGCACGTCGGCCAGGGCGACGGTGAAGACCCCGCCCCGGTAGTCGGAGTCGATCAGGACGCAATCCACCACCGCGCGCCAGTCGGTGACCTCGGCGCGGAACAGGCCCTCGCGCAGGTTCAGGCGTTGCAGGATGCTGGGTGAGAGTACGTCCCTGATCTCCACCGACAGCAGGTCGTCGACCCGTTGGATGGCGACCACCGCGCTCATGGGCTCATGGCGGATGACACCGCCGGCCTTGCGGTCGGTGCGCAGTTCGATGACATGGACCTGGTTGATCGGGTGGGCGTGGTTGTGCCGCTCGATCCAGTCTCGGGCGGCGTGCTCGATGCCGAGACACACCAGCAGGATGTCCCGCTCCTCCTGCGGCCGGCTCTTCAGTTCCAGACGCAGGGCCTCGCAGTCCAGGGGCGAGAGCGGGTGATTGAGCGGCACCATCTTGACCAGTTGCCCGCCGCGCGTCCCGTCGAAAAAGGGATCGGTGCGGGTACGGGTCATCCCCAGGTATTCGCCGACCAGTTCCACGGCCTCATTGTGTTGGATCGCCAGGTCATAGTCATTGACCCGCCAGGTACCGAAACCCAGTTGACAGGGGCTCGCCGGTTCGGACTCGGGCGCCTTCGCCAGGAGTTCGCCCTGACTGGGCGCGGCAAGCCTGGCCGCCTGTTCCTGCATGATCCCCTGGAGCCGCTTGGCAGTGGTCTGAATGGCGCCCTTGTTGATATCGCAGCCGATCCAGCGGCGGCCGAGCTGTTGCGCGACGGCGGCGGTGGTGCCGGAGCCGATGAAGCAGTCGAGCACCAGGTCGCCTGGGTTGGTTGAGACCGCAATAATCCTGCCAAGCAAGTTCTCTGGCTTCTGGGTAGGGAATCCGCTAATCTCCTGCGATTGATTGTGTAACGGCCTGAGGTCAAGCCAAACATCCTGGACAGAACCACCTTGCGCCATGGCTTCAGCGAGGTAGCGTTTCAGTCGCGGCACACCGGACGACTGTGGCCAATGAATTCGGCCGGCCTTGTCCCACTCTTCGAGCCGCGAAACGGGCACCTTCCAGTGATTGCCCCGCTCGCCGGGGCTGATTCCACGCCAGGACTTCCCCGTTTCACCATTACGCAGGCCGGAAGCCATCAAATCACCGCGAGCGTACCGCCTCCCGGTACCCGGCTCGATTTGGTCGAAGAACTGTTCAATGTATCTCTCGTTTAGTTCAACGCGCGGCGGGTTCCAGGTTCTTTCGGCACCGCCATAGAAGTATATGGTGTCGTGAACGATGCCAAATCGACTGGAATCGTTATGTGCGCTCAGGCGTTGCCAGACAATTTCGTTCACGAATGCGTCAGGGCCGAATACTTCGTCGAGAACGATCCGCAGATAGCTGTTGCGCGAGGGGTCGCAATGCAAATATAAGGCCCCGTCTTTCGCCAGCAGTTCCCGCAACAGTAACAACCGCTCATACATGAATTGCAGATAATTGTCGTTCGACCAGATATCGGTGTACTGGATCTGCTCCCCCAGGGCATAGTCCTCGCCGTCGATCTTGAGCGTCCCCTTGGGGCCGCGCAACTGCACCTTGCGGACATAGTCGGCGCCGCTGTCGAAGGGCGGGTCGATATAGATGAGCTTGACCCTTCCGCGAAAGCCGTTGGCGAGCAGATGCGCCAGCACGTCCCGGTTGTCGCCGTGGAACAGGAGTCCTCCGCGCTCATAGGCGGCGGGCCAGTCGGACCAGTCGGCGCGGCCGAGCCCGGGCGGCTCACCGGTCGCCGCCGCGTAGCGCTCGATCAGTTGCGCCGGGTAGGCCGTGACGCGGCCCAGGGGCCGCTTGCCGACCCAGGTCAGCATGGGCCGGCCCTTGGCCTTGGCGACCGTGATTTCGGAGCCCTTGCGGCGGGCGATTTGCGGTGTCGCCTGGGCGGGTGTGTCCATCTCGTTCTCGTGCTCCGTGTAGCAATGTAGTTCCGGACGCGCTGCGTCCTGTGGCTTATTATCTTTCGCCATGCCGTTGAATCCCGACTCGCGACGCGGAGCGTCGCTGGATGCATTCCCGCGCGGAGCCCGGGAACGAGAGGAAACTCGGGCTAGGCATTCTTCAATGGTCGAAAATAGCCCTTGATGCAGTCAGTATCGATGACCGCAATCTGGATGTGATTTCGCCGGCGGAAACCCGCTCCGTGGTATAGGGGCTGGTCCTCGGGAAACGGGGCGCGGACTGAATCGTACTTTGGCAGTCCCTGATCTTGGCGATAGAGATGTAACGCTTCGATAACCTGACAGTCGAGTTCGCGCTTGAATGAGTCTGCCCCCCCGACATTGGATGGCATGGACTTTCCCTCTGACTGGTAGGCCACGCGTAGAGCCGAAAAAGCCTCCGCAACCTCGTCCAAGCCCATACGTGTCGTCAGGTCCAGGCATCGCCCAGGATCGAGGATGGCGCCGACGACATCCGGTTCGCTTGCCTTCTTCTTGGCGTGGCCGGCCTGTGCCCACTCTAACCCACGTTGAGGATCGTTCTCCCAGAAATAGACTCCATGCCCCAACCACTCGTAGGGCCCCTTTGACCTTTCGAGGTGCTCGATGGTCCCAGCCAGGATGGCCTCGATCGTCGCTTTATCGCCTCCGTGAAATCCAAGTACGAAGGCTGGGGATCGCTGATATAGAGACCATGGATTAACCATCGGTCAAGGTCTTCAAGGTCCCGTCAGGGTCCATGACGCCCAAACGGACCAGAAAATCCCGTGCCGCTTCAGGACTGGCTGAAATCTTCTTTCGATAGGCGGCCATGTCATCCAGGAGCGCCTGTCCACTCAGCTCGCGGGGAGCAACGGATACGTCCCCCAGTGCTTTGGACGCTTTGATTTTTGCTCTTGATTTTCCAGTATTTTTCTCACTCTTGCCAGTACGGGTCGCCATGGCGGTTCCTCCGGGTGATGGGTTGACGCCGCAGTGGCCGTGCCCCAGCGTCGCTATACCCTGATTTTGTAACATGGCGGGCCAACTGTCCAACGGGGTTCGGTCATGGAGCCTGCTCCTCCTCCTGGGGTTCAGGTGCCACCGCCTCAACCGTCGCCAGCAGGAAGTCCCGCACCGCCTGCTTGCCGCTGTCGTGCAGGGTCTCATCGGCGAAGAGTACCTGATAGCTCAGGCGGTCCGGGTTGAGTTGCTCCCAGCGCTTGAGGGCCACGACCTTGCGCCCCTCCTGCGTCCGGGGTTCCTGACCGGCGGCCAGGCGCTCCAGGTCGGCACTGATGTCCGGGCTGAAACTGTCGCGCTTGACCTCCAGGACCAGGTGTTTGCCGTCCAGACGGCGGATTACGAAATCAGGGGTATAGGGGTGCCAGCGGCCGTCGTCGCCCAGGTATTCGGCATAGAGGTCGGTCTTGGATGGGTCGGTGAGTCCGCCGGTGAACCACAGGCCCTCGATCTGGTGCGGGTGGGTGCGCAGCAGTTCCAGCGCCCATTCGAGAAATTCGCGCTCCGGCCCGGAGTCGAAGTTGTAGCCCTCGTAGTGGAAGCTGGTGGCCAGGGCGGCGGCGGGATCGGGCGTCTGTTGGGCGGTGACATAGAGTGGTTCCCGATCCTTGGCGAAGCTGATCCGCGCCGTATACACAGGGCCGTCCGCCCCCTCCTGCCGGGTAAAGCCCGTCGCCCGGACCAGGGCCACCGCCACCTCGATCTCCTCGTAGTGGGTCTCGTAGTCGGCGCGCTGCGTCTCGATCTGCCCGCCCAGGGCGTCCAGGTGGTGCACCGGGACGGGTTCGGCGCCATAAGCGGCGCGCAGGGCGGCCAGGACCCCGGCGGTGGGCAGGTGGTAGTTGGCGGCCAGTGCGGCGGCGGCGGTGTAGGCGTTCAAGGCCTCGGCCACATAGCCGGCCGGCTCATCCCCGACATCCAGGCGCTGAAAATGGGTCACCCCGGCGGCGGTCTCGATGACCGAGTAGGTCCGGACCTTGGGTCCTTCCGGTGCCGGGAGCTTGGGGATGGTGAGGCACAGGGGCGGCAGATCGGCGCCGGCCTTGGGTCGGATGCGCAGCAGGCGCTTGCGGATCAAGAGCGGCGGCAGGTCGGGCCGGCGGAGCACGACCTCTTTCTCGACCCGCTCGGGGCGCTCCGCGTTCAGTTCCCGCAGACTGGTCCCGAAGGTTTCCGCGAGTTGGACCTCCAGGGTCCGCTTATTGGTGTTGGTGAGGTAGACCCGCGCCGGGTGCGTGTTGCCCGGGACCTGGCGCAGGCAGCGGGTCGCCGCCTGGAGGACGAAGTTGTTGCTGGTCGCCAGCTTGCGGACCAGGGCGCAGGCGAAGAGGCTGGGGCAATTCCAGCCCTCGGTGCCCATGTTCACCAGCAGCAGGATACGGTGCGGGGCGGCGGGGTCCCGGGCGACGGATTCAAAGGCACGGCGGGTGGCCTCGGTCGACTTGTTGTCCACCGCCAACACGCGATCCGTCCCGATGCCGTGCAGGGCCAGGGCGGTATCCACCGCCGGGCGCAGGGCATCGCGCACCTCGATACTGGGGAAATAGAGGGCCAGGCGGGCGGGGGCGCCGTTGGGGAGACTGACTGCACCGTAGGCGCGGAAAAAGTCGTCGACCACCTCGGCCACCAGTTGTTCGGACTGGCCGTCGTCCAGTTCAAAGACCTTGATGCTGCCGGCCAACTCCTTGAGCACCCCATCGCGGATGCCCTCGCCCAGGCCATACCAGACCACCACGTCGCGCAGCGGTTGGCGCTGGAAGTAGGGCGTACCGGTGGCGTTGACGACGACCAGGAGGTTGGTCTCCTGGGCCAGGTAGTCGATGGTACGGCGCACCCGTTTGATGCCCTCGTCCCGGAAGACGTCCAAGCCCGTCTCCTTGTCCTTCTCCCAACGGCCCAGGAGCTTCTGGCCGTAGGTGTGGTGGGCCTCGTCGGAGAAAACGGCCAGGTGCGGCAGTGAGCCGATGGCTTGCAGGCGCAGGTTCGCAATCTCGCCGGCATCTTCCTCCCGGGTGCCCGCAAAGAGGCGCAGTTGGCCGGCGTTGCGCAGGGTGGGCCGCTGGATGCGGATCTTCTCGGTGTTGGTGACGATGCAGTTGAAGCGGCTGCCCCAGGTGATGGGGATGGTCTTGTCACCGTCGCGGGTGAAGGTGAGCTTGAAGCTGGCGGCGAACGGCTTGTGCAGATGCGGCGGCAGGAGCCGGTCATAGGGGATGTCGGCCAGCTCGCGCAGCGCGCCCAGGATGGTCTTGCCGGGGGCGAAGATCAGGGCGTTTGCCACGAAGGGGCCGTCCGGTTCCTCCAGGGCCAGGGCGAACTCGGTAGCGACGATGGCGCCCATCAGGATGGTCTTGCCCGCTCCCATCGCCAAGGCGAGGATGTAGCTCGGGTAGTCGAGGGCGAAGGTCTCCCGCAGTGATTCCAGGCCGTAGCGCCGCACGAAGGCGTTATCGTTCTGCATCCGGGGGATGACGGCGTCGAGCCCGCCGCCGAAGGCCATGAGCTTCAGCAGGTCGGGATGGGTGAGCCCCATGGCGACACAGCGCCGCTCGGGGTCCGGAAAGAGCGCCTCATACAGGGCCGGCATCCGGGGGGTATCCAAGACCAGGCGCAGGAACCAATAGGTCTCCAGGGCGCGGAATTGCGCCCGGCGCAGGAAGCGCAACTGACCGCTCGCGCCGTCCTCGACCGCAAACTCCAGGATCTCGCGGATCGCCGGGCAGTCGGGACAGGGATAGTCGGCGGCGCGCCACTCATCGACGCGCACCGCCAAGGCCTGGAAGAGATGGGACATGCGGGTTAGCGGCTCAAAACAGGAAATACCGCTGCGCAAACGGCAGCACCGCCGCCGGCTCGCAGGTGAGCAACTGCCCGTCGGCGCGGACCTCATAGGTCTGGGCGTCGACCTCGATCAGCGGCTGCCAGTCGTTGTGGATCATGTCTGACTTGCGTAGCGCCCGGGTGTTTCGCACCGAGCCGATCAGGCGCTTGAGGCCCAGTTGCCGCGGGATGCCGGCGTCCATGGCCCACTGGGACAGGAAGGTCATACAGGTCGCCGCCAGGGCCCCGCCGACGGCGCCGAACATGGGTCTGTAGTGGACCGGCTGCGGGGTGGGGATGGAGGCATTGGGATCGCCCATGGGGGCGGCGGCGATCAGCCCGCCCTTGATGATGAGGCTCGGTTTGGTGGCGAAGAAGGCGGGTCGCCACAGCACCAGATCGGCGAGCTTGCCGACGGCCACCGACCCGACCTCGTGGGCGATCCCGTGGGCGATAGCCGGGTTGATGGTGTACTTGGCCACATAGCGCTTGGCGCGGAAGTTGTCGTGGGCGGCCGGGTCCTGGCTCAGGGCGCCGCGCTGCACCTTCATCTTGTGGGCCGTCTGCCAGGTGCGGGTGATGACCTCGCCGACCCGGCCCATGGCCTGGGAGTCCGATGAGATCATGCTGAAGGCGCCCAGGTCGTGGAGGATGTCCTCCGCGGCGATGGTCTCGCGGCGGATGCGCGACTCGGCAAAGGCGACGTCCTCCGGGATCGACGGCGACAGGTGATGGCAGACCATCAGCATGTCCAGGTGCTCGTCCACCGTATTGACCGTATAGGGCCGGGTGGGGTTGGTGGAGGAGGGCAGGACATTGGGCAGCCCTGCCGCCTTGATGATGTCCGGGGCATGGCCCCCGCCCGCGCCCTCGGTGTGATAGGTATGGATGGTGCGGTCCTTGAAGGCGGCGATGGTGTCCTCGACAAAGCCGCTCTCATTCAAGGTATCCGTATGGATCGCGACCTGCACATCGGCAAGCTCCGCCACGCCCAGACAGCAGTCGATGGCGCCCGGGGTGGTGCCCCAGTCTTCGTGGAGCTTGAGCCCCATGGCCCCGGCGCGGACCTGCTCCTCCAGGGGGAGCGGCAGGCTGGCGTTGCCCTTGCCCAGAAAGCCCAGGTTGACCGGCAGTCCCTCGGCCGCCTGGAGCATCCGATGGAGGTTCCAGGGACCCGGGGTGCAGGTGGTGGCGTTGGTGCCGGTAGCCGGACCGGTGCCGCCGCCGATCATGGTGGTGATCCCCGACATCAGCGCGTCCTCCACCTGCTGGGGGCAGATGAAGTGGATGTGGGCGTCGATGCCCCCGGCGGTGAGTATCTGGCCCTCGCCGGCGATGATCTCGGTGCCGGGGCCAATGAGAATATCGACCCCCGCCTGGGTATCCGGGTTGCCGGCCTTTCCGATCCCGGCAATGCGCCCGTCCTTGATGCCGATATCGGCCTTGACGATGCCCCAATGGTCCAGGATCAGGGCATTGGTGATGACCAGATCGGCGACTGCCTGGGACTCACGTTGGCATTGGCCCATGCCGTCGCGGATCACCTTGCCGCCGCCGAAGGAGACCTCGTCGCCATAGATGGTGCGGTCCTCCTCTACCTGGATGATTAACTCCGAGTCACCGAGGCGCACCCGGTCGCCGACCGTGGGGCCGTAGAGTGAGGCGTAGGCGGCACGCGCGATGCGGCTCATGGCGTTGCTCCATCCAGTGCGCCCATCACCCGGGCATTGAAGCCATAGACCCGGCGGCTGCCGGCATAGGGCACCAGTGTCACGGTGCGGGTCTGCCCCGGTTCGAAGCGTACCGCGGTACCGGCCGGGATGTCCAGCCGTTGGCCACGGGTCGGTTCCCGCTCGAAGTGCAGCGCCGCGTTGGTCTCGAAGAAGTGGTAGTGCGAGCCCACCTGAATGGGCCGGTCGCCGGTATTGGCGACGGCCACGGTGAGCACCGGGCGCCCGGCATTGAGCTCGATCTCGCCGGGGGCGACGAGAATTTCACCTGGGATCATGGGTTGAAGCTCCGGAAACGGGTGCAATGAGGGGCAGTCATGGCAGAATCCTGATTCGTGTATTGGTATTCACCAGCGCGAACAGTTCGTCGATCTGTACGTTTGAGACGGCAATGCAACCGCGCGTCCAGTCCGGTTTAAAGATGCGGTAGACGCTCAACAGCCATTCCGGCGCCCAATTGGGCGAGCCATGAATCATGATGTCCCCGCCCGGCGCACAGCCATCCGCGAGTGCCCGTGCCCTGTCGTCTGTCGATGGATAGGAGATATGCAGTGACAGATGGTAGCCGCTGGCGCTATTACGGGCATCGATCCGGTAGTTACCCTCAGGCGTCTTGCCGTCACCTTCGCACCCTTTGCGGCCATCAGCGGTAAAGCCCAATGCGATCGCGAAGGTCTTATACGGCTTGCCGTCGCGGACCAAATGCAATTGGCGCTTGCCTTTCTCAACGATCAACTCATTCGGGTGGTCGGATGCTGCTGCGGCGGCCTGGCAGGGCAGTCCAAGGACCAGCAGGACCGCGATCAAGCGGGTGAGTCGGACCATCGCTGCTTTCCACCTTTCCGCCTTTTCGGTTCACGTGCGTTTACACGATCGGGTCGTGCACGGTCACCAACTTGGTGCCATCGGGAAAGGTCGCCTCGACCTGGACCTCGTGGATCAGTTCCGCGATGCCGTCCATGACGTCCGCCCGGGTCAGCAGGGTGCGGCCGAAGTCCATCAGCTCGGCCACGCTACGGCCGTCGCGGGCGCCCTCCAGGATGGCGCAACCGATATAGGCCATGGCCTCCGGGTAGTTGAGCCTGACGCCCCGGGCGCGGCGTCGCTCGGCGAGCAGGCCGGCGGTGAAGAGCAGCAGTTTGTCTTTCTCGCGGGGGGTGAGATCCACGGTGGCCTCCGGTTCGGGGTCGCTGATGCGGGTCGGCGGGGCGGGTCGCTCAGGTGGCCCAGATCCGCGGCGGGCAGGCCGGGCGCCCCAGCAGTCTGGGGCGAAGTATGCCCCAAAGGGCGATGAAAAGCCGCTGCACGGGTTCGGTCGCGGGGGCCAGGGTGCGGACGATCAGGAGGTCGCCCAGGAGGGTCGCGGCCCAGAGGGGTGTTGCTGCTGGTCGCGTCTGATCCGCGTCGGGCCGGTGCCCGGCGCCCCCGGGGTGGGTGCGGACGGCGGCCAGGTCCGCGGCGTCCGTGCCGCTCGCCAGCAGGGTCCCGGTGACCGGCAGGCCGCGCAGCCCGGTCGGTCCATCCAGGCCCTGCCCGGCGGTCACCAGCAGCCGCTCCAGGAGCAGGGGGACACCCGCCCGGCTGACCCGCAGGCGCAGGTCTGCGCGCCCCTGGGCGAAGCGCTCGCTGATCGCCGGCCGCCCCAGACAGTGGACCTCGGCGCCCAGGAAGCGGGCGCCCGGGGCCAGGTCCACCGCCATGCTCGAGCACAACCGGGCCCCGGGGAACAGGATGTTCTCCTGCGGAAACCACTCCAGGACCCCGCCCGCGGCGACCTCGAGAGAGTGCACCTGGTCCGCCCGGGGACCGGCGCTGCGATAGAACTTGGCCGCCCCCGGGGTGGTGATCAGCGCATGGGCCCCGGCCTCGACCCGGACCCTGACCTCCAACCGGTCGCCCCCGACCACCCCCCCGGGTGGGTGCAGCAGATAGAGGTGGCAGGGGGCGCCCTCGGGGTAGAAGGGGCGCTGGACCGTCAGCGGCCCTTGGTGGCATTGGTGTGCCACGACCGTGCGCCCGGCCCGGTCCGCAAGGCCGAGTTCGAGTCGGGCCTGCCAGCGGGTGTTGTCCGCGGCAGCCGGGGCGTCGCTCACCCTAAAATCCACAGATGGACACAGATGAACACAGATTTTCTTCCGATTGTCATGCGCTTATCGCTATTGTTTCACTCACCGGCAAGGTGAGCCCCCGGTCAGGGGTAAGTCAATGAATCATCTGTGTTCATCTGTGTTCATCTGTGGATAACTGCTCTTTCCGGGCTCACAGGCCGTAGCCCTCCCCGACCCCCAGGAGGGTGAGCAGTCCCAGGAGCGCGAAGATGGCGGCCGCGATGCGGTGGACCAGGTGGACGGGCAGGCTGCCCGCGATGCGGTCGCCGAGGATCACGGCCGGTACATTGGCGATCAGCATCCCGAGCGTGGTGCCGGCCACGACCAGCAGGATCGACTGATACTGTGCCGCCAGGGCCACGGTCGCGACCTGGGTCTTGTCGCCGATCTCGGCGATGAAGAAGGCGATCAGGGTGGTGCCGAAGACCCCGAAGCGGGCGAGTTTGGCATCGTCCTCATCGAGCCGGTCGGGGATCAGGATCCAGATCGCCATGGCGATGAAGGACAGCCCCAGCACCCAGCGCAGCGTCTGGGGTTCGATCAGGGCCGCCACCGAGAGCCCCAAGGCCGCCGCCAGGGCATGGTTGGCCAGGGTGGCGATGAGGATGCCCAGGATGATAGGGACCGGTTTGCGAAACTGGGCGGCGAGGATGAAGGCGAGCAGTTGCGTCTTGTCGCCGATCTCGGCGAGTGCGACTACCCCGGTGGAGAGAAGAAAGGCTTCCAATACAGTGCTCCAGGGTCGGGCGATGACGCCATGACCTGAGTAAAGACTATTTGTCCGCAAATTAACGCAAATGAACGCGAATAAGAATGCCGCTTGAAGTCTTGGCCATCGTCACCCTGACGGTGGGCGCAAGCCGCTCTTCCAGTCGTCGGTCTTTCTAGGCGCTGTCTGTATCTTTGCGATATGACGCGTTGTTCTGGTACCGTGCCGCGATCTGACCCCAGGAACCCATCCCCATGCCCAAACCCGTGACACCCCTGCTCGCCGCGGACGCCATCATCGAACTGGTGGACCGCCCGGGCCGCCCCATCGTCCTGATCGAGCGCCGCAACCCGCCGCCGGGTTGGGCCATCCCCGGCGGTTTCGTGGATGTCGGGGAGTGCGTGGAGCGGGCGGCGGTGCGGGAGGCGCGGGAGGAGACCGGGTTGATCGTCAGCCTGCGCGCCCTGCTCGGTGTCTATTCAGACCCCGGTCGTGACCCGCGGGGCCACACGGTCAGCGCGGTCTATGTGGCCGAGGCCACCGGCGAGCCGCGGGCGCTGGACGACGCCCGGGCGGTGCTGGTCTGCCTGCCCGAGGCCATCCCGGACCGGCTCGCCTTCGATCACGCCGCCGTGCTGGCGGATTACCGCGCCTACCGCGCGACGGGCAGCGTGGCGCCCCTGCGTTGCGACTGAGCGGGCGGCGCTCGGATCAGTCCTCCTCGCCGTCCTTGTTGGTGTCGATCTTGAACGGAAGATAGGCCGGGCAGATGCCGGTGAAACCGGTGACCACCAGGGCCAGGGCGATGACTGACAGGAACCACAGGTGCAGCCAGATGCCGCAGAGCACCAAGAGCCCGGCGACGGCCAGGCGGATCGTGCGGTCGGTCTGGCCGATGTTCTTCTTCATGGATACGGTCGGTGCTCCGGTAGTGCGATGGGTTGCGTCGACCCGTGCCGGTGGACGCGGTCATAGGGTCCGGGATTACGTCAGGGATGGGATGTCGCGCGCCCGTTCATTGACCGGGCTTGGTCGCCGGGGCGGCTGCACCCGGGGCCGGTGTCGGCGCGGCTGCGCCTGGGGGCTGGGCGGCCCAGGGCGCGATGGCTACCACCGCGACGCTGTTCTTGGGCGACCCCTCGATGATCCGGTCGCTGTAGGTCATATAGACCAGGACGTTGCGCTGGGGGTCGTAGAAGCGCACCACCTGGAGGGTCTTGAAGACCAGCGAGGTGCGCTTCTTGAAGACCTGCTCGCCGTTGCGCTTGCCGTTGCGGATGTCATCCGGCACGTTGATGGGGCCGATCTGGGCGCAGTCCAGCGAGGCGTCCGAGGTGTCCTCCGCCACCCCGACCGCGCCGGAGATGCCGCCGGTCTTGGCGCGGCTCAGATAGCAGGCGACCCCGGGCAGGTCCTCGTCGTCGAAGACCTCCACGACGATCTTGTCGCTCGGGCCCATGAGTTTGAACTTGGTGTTCACGCTGCCGATCATTTCGGCGGCGCTCGCCTGGGCCAAGCCGAGCAGGCATAGAAAAATGAATGGGTGACGCATGGGAGTGCTCCGTGGTTGCTGCTGCGGGGAAGAATATGGTCCGCAAATGAACGCAAATGAACGCAAATTAAGAAAAATCTCAGCAGGCGCGGCTTAACTCTGGAGACCGCGTGGAGAATCGAAAGGCAGCGTCAATGGAGGTTCAGCGTCACGCGCGCAACGTCCGCAGGCCGCTTTCTTATTTGCGTTCATTTGCGTTTATTTGCGGACAAATATTCCTTTGGGGTTCTAAAGATATACCTGAGATTCAGGGTAACCGGGAAGGTTCGGCCCCGAACAGCCGGTCGCTCTCCCGGCGGCTGCGGGTCAGGGCGTCCTCGATGGAGACCCCGAGGAACCAGTTGCCGGTGATGGCCAAACGGCTGCCGACGATGGCGCTGTCGATGCGTCCCACCACGGCCGTATGCCCGGCACGCAGGGCCGGCAGGCGATTGTGCACCTGTGCCTGAGCGGCGACCTGTCCGGGGTCGACCCCCAGTGCCCGGCAGGCGACGCTGACCTGGTTGTCCCGGCACAGGGCCCCGGGGCGGAAGTGGAAGGCGAAGCCGCGATGGGTGCGCTCGGGCAGGAAGTCCCTGGAGACCGCCGAATAGAAGGGCCCGTCGACCGCGATCAGCCCCGCCAGGGCGGGCAGTTGCAGGTCCGCACCGCGAAACGCCAGGAGCAGGGTCTCGATCTCCGCCATGGCGATGGCCCCGATCGCGTGCCGCGCCCCGTCGAAGCCGGTCGGCAGGAGTCGGGCGGCGGCATCCGGCGGTACCGCCAGGGTCAGATAATCACAGGTGACCTCGTCGGCGCCGTCGGCAACGACCCGCCAGCCGCCCTGGTCGGGCACGATGGCGGTGATGCGCTGGCCGGTGCGGACCTGGAGCCGGTCCTGGCCGGCGATGGCCGCGGGGATGGCCGCGAGCCCGTCGGCGAAGGTGAAGGCCTTGATCACGTCCTTGCGGCGCGGCTTACGGCGGAACAGGGCCTCGGCCGGGTAGTCGTCCGCGGCTTGACAGATCACCGCCTGGAAGGCGTGGCGCAGCAGGTCCCGATAGTTGCGCCGCCCCAGTACGCGGCCGTAATAGTCCGCCACGCGCTGCCCCTGCTTCGGGGTCGTGACGAGGCGCGGCAGCGACACGGCGGCCTCCAGGACATGCAGGGCGGAGACGATGGAGCGGCGCTCCCCGTCCTGCCACAGCCGGTAGCCGACCTTGGCCTTGGGCAGGACCCGGCTGGTCAGACCCAGGTCGTCCATGATGGTGAGCAGATTGCCGTAGCTGTTGAAACAGGTGTGGCTGCCGGCCTCGGTCCAGAACCCGCCAAGCCCTTGGAACTCGTGGGTGTTGATGCACCCACCCACCCGGGGGGCGGCCTCCAGGACCAGGGTGGCGAGGCCGCGTCGGGCCGAGAAATGGGCGGCGCCGAGCCCGCTGATGCCCGCGCCGATCACGATATGGTCGAAGTCCTTGGTCATCGCTCGCTGTCAGTCCAGTAGTGGGTCGGTGGTGTGTTCGGTCCGCGGCTGG
>Ga0247839_1002192_pt1 | contig 30113 bp, 22 predicted proteins | sample LaCruzMarch2015__6_FD_192405 | JGI IMG/M metagenome (GOLD analysis project Ga0247839, IMG submission 192405) | Freshwater microbial communities from meromictic Lake La Cruz, Castile-La Mancha, Spain - LaCruzMarch2015_16m | ecosystem: Environmental > Aquatic > Freshwater > Lake | place: Spain... | reverse complement strand
CGATGGCGTTGACTAAGGCCGATATGGCAGAACATCTGTTCGAAGAACTCGGGCTGAACAAGCGCGAGGCCAAAGATATTGTCGAGCAGTTTTTTGAGGAGATCCGGGCGGCGCTGGAGCGCGGCGACCAGGTCAAGCTCTCCGGCTTCGGAAACTTCGATCTGCGTGAGAAAAAAGAGCGCCCTGGTCGTAATCCGAAGACCGGAGAAGAAATTCCGATCACTGCTCGCCGTGTCGTGACCTTTCGTCCCGGTCAGAAGCTGAAAGCGCGCGTGGAGGCCTATGCTGGAACCGAGCAATAGCGAGGTCGAGGTCGTCGGATCGGGCGAACTGCCGCCGATCCCCGGCAAGCGCTATTTCACCATCGGTGAGGTGAGCGAACTGTGCGGCGTGAAGCCGCATGTTTTGCGCTATTGGGAACAGGAGTTCACCCAGCTCAATCCGGTCAAGCGGCGCGGCAACCGCCGCTACTACCAGCGCCACGATGTCCTGATGGTGCGTCAAATCCGCTCGTTGCTCTACGATCAGGGTTTCACCATCGGCGGCGCCCGCCTGCAACTCAGCGGCGAAGGGGCCAAGCACGACCTGAGCCAGACCCACCAGGTGCTGCGGCAAATGCGGATGGAGCTCGAGGAAATCCTTCACGTGTTGCGTCGTTGACCTGACCGCTGCTTGACACGGCCGTCCGCAAAACGTAATCTTACGCGTCCACCCGGGGCGTAGCGCAGCCTGGTAGCGCACCTGAATGGGGTTCAGGTGGTCGGAGGTTCAAATCCTCTCGCCCCGACCAAGTGACTGGGCGGCAGCAGATGACTCTGTTGCCGCCCTTTTCGTTTGTGGGCCGCAGACACGCCGCGTCGCGCCGTGAACGGCGCAGCGTGTCCATGGTCCAAGCCCTGGTCTAAACAGTTAGTCCCTCCCATGCCGCTAAATAGCACCGAAGAAATCATCGCCGAGCTGCGCGCCGGGCGCATGGTCGTCATCATGGACGATGAAGACCGCGAGAACGAGGGCGACCTCTTGATGGCCGCGGACCAGGTGACGCCCGAGGCGATCAACTTCATGGCCAAGTTCGGCCGCGGCCTGATCTGTCTGACGCTGACCAAAGAGCGTTGCGAGCAGTTGCGTCTGTCGTTGATGGTCACCGACGGGCACGCTCCGCACGGTACCGCCTTCACCGTCTCAATCGAGGCCGCCGAGGGTGTGACGACCGGCATCTCGGCGGCTGACCGCGCGGCGACTGTGCTCGCGGCAATTGCTGCGGATGCCCAGCCGCGCGATCTGGTGCAGCCCGGCCACATCTTTCCGGTCATGGCGCAACCCGGCGGAGTGCTGGTGCGTGCCGGTCACACCGAGGCGGGCTGTGACCTGGTCCGGCTGGCCGGACTGGAGCCCGCCGCCGTGATCGTGGAGATATTGAACGAGGACGGCAGCATGGCGCGCCGGGCCGACCTGGAAGCCTTCGCCCAGACCCATGGGCTGAAGATCGGCACCATCGCCGATCTGATCCATTACCGGGTGCGCCACGAGAAAGCCGTCATCCGGGAGTGCGCGTGCGAAATGCCCACCGAGCATGGGGAGTTCCGGGTGCTGGCCTACCGCGACAGTATCGACAACGATCTGCACCTGGCGCTGACCATGGGCGAGATCGACCCGGAACGGCCAATCCTGGTGCGCGTCCACTTGCAGAATACGATGTGCGACCTGTTCGCCCCGCGGCACCCGGCCTGCGGCTGGCCGCTGCAGGCCGTGATGCGCCAGATCGCGGAGGCGGGCGAGGGCGTCATCGTCGTCCTGCGCAATCGCGACAATGCCGCGGATCTGCTGGCGCGCCTGAAGGACCTCCAGTTGCATGATGGAGAAGACACGGTCCCGGCGCGGCGTCACAAGGAACGCAGCGAACTGCGTACCTACGGGATCGGCGCCCAGATCCTGGCCGATCTGGGCGTGCGTAAAATGCGCGTGATGAGCGCCCCGAAAGCCATGCACGCCATCTCGGGGTTCGACCTGGAGGTCGTGGAGTATGTCAGCGGCGGGCGCTGAAGAGCCGTTTACTTATAGTTTCTTAGGGAACGTTAGGGAACGCCCGTGGCGTCTCGGTCGTTGTCGTAATCGAGGTGTGCTACCCGCGAGGATGCGCTCGCACCGCGTTGTTTCGCTATCCGAGTTTTCGGCCTCGATCAAGATTCCGGCCACTTGGGCTCGCCGGGTGCGTAGTCAGGCCATCCTGGCCTGACACCGTCAGGGCTGGAAGCCCTGACTACGCACGCCGCTGGTCCGGATTACGATCAAGGCCGAGTTTTCCAACCCAGATCATCAGGAGTACGCAGCATGAGCATCAAGACGATCGAGGGCGTCCTGCGCGCCGATCAGGCCCGTTTCTGTCTGGTGGTATCCCGTTGGAACGCCTTCATCGTGGAGAGCCTTGAGAAAGGCGCCGTCGATGCGCTGCTGCGCCACGGTGCGGAGGAGGAGAATCTGACCATCGTCCGTGTCCCCGGTGCCTTCGAGATGCCCGTCGCCTGCGAGCGCATCGCCAAGCGGGGCGGTTTCGACGCCATCGTCGCCCTGGGCGCCGTGATCCGCGGCGGGACCCCGCATTTCGAGTATGTGGCCGGTGAGTGCGTCAAGGGCATGGCCCAGGTGAGCCTGAAATACGGCATCCCGGTCGCCTTTGGTGTGCTGACCGTCGACAGCATCGAGCAGGCGATCGAGCGGGCCGGCACCAAGGCCGGCAACAAGGGCGCCGAGGCGGCCTTGTCCGCCCTGGAGATGGTCGATCTGCTGCGGCGGCTGGAGTGACCCGGATGGCCCATTCGACCGACCGCGGCGGGGTCAGTCCGCGCAGCCAGGCGCGGCGCTATGCCGCGCTCGCGCTCTACCAATGGCATCTGACGCGGGAGGAACCGGCCACCATCCGGCAGCACATGCTCGACGATCCGGAATGGCTGGACGCCCTGGTGAACTCACTCAACGGTGCCGAAGATGACACCCCGGTCGATCCCAAGGACCGCTTCAACTTCAACCTGGAGTTGTTCGAGACCCTGGTGAAAGGCGTCCCCGCCGAGGTCACCGCGATCGACGCGGCACTCGATGGGGTCCTCGACCGGCCGATCAGTCAGGTCGACCCGGTGGAGCTTGCCATCCTGCGAATCGGCGCCTACGAGATCCTCTTTTCCCCCGCCATCCCGGCCGGGGTGGCCATCAACGAGGCGGTCGAGCTCACCAAGCTCCTGGGCGCCCACGAGGGTCACCGCTACGTCAACGGCGTCCTGGATAAAGTGGCCCGCCGCGCCGCGGCAGCCAGTCGCGCGGGCGATTGATCCGCCAGCCGCGACCCGCCCTGGGTTATCCTGCGCACTCGTCGTCGGCGTGCGGCCCGACTCCCGCCTGTCAGGATTGCTCTTGTCCGAATTCGATCTGATCCGTACCCATTTCGCCGCGCTCGGGACATCTCGGGCGGATGTCCTCCTGGGCGTGGGCGACGATTGCGCCGTGCTGGCCGTGCCGGCCGGGCAGCGCTTGGCCGTGAGTATCGACACCCTGGCGAGCGGGGTGCATTTCCTCGCCGACTGCGACGCCGAGGCGCTCGGTCACAAGTCGCTGGCGGTAGGGCTGAGCGATCTGGCGGCGATGGGGGCGGAGCCGGCCTGGGCGACCCTGGCGCTGACCCTGCCGGCCGGGTTGCCCGGTGCCGCACCGCACTGGCTCGCCGATTTCGCCCGCGGTTTCGGGCGACTGGCGCAGGCGCACGGGGTCAGCCTGGTGGGGGGAGATACGACGCGCGGTCCGCTCTCGATTACGGTCCAGGTCCATGGGTTCATCCCCGCGGGTGCCGAGGTGCGGCGCGGCGGCGCGCGGCCGGGAGATCTGATCTGTGTGAGCGGAACCCTGGGTGATGCGGGGCTCGCCCTGCGCGCACTGCTCGCCGGCCAACTCCCGCTCCCGACCCTGCGGGCGCGCCTCGAGCGGCCAACCCCGCGGGTCGGGCTGGGGCTCGCCCTGCGCGGACTTGCCGGCGCCATGATCGATGTCTCCGACGGTCTGGCGGCGGATCTGGGGCATATCCTGGCGGCGAGCGGTTTGGCCGGCGCGCTCGACTTGGCGGCGCTGCCCTTGAGCGACGCGGTCGCCGCGGCCGTGCAGACGACCGGCGACTGGAGTTTGCCGCTGGCTTCGGGCGACGACTATGAACTCTGCTTCTGCCTGCCGTCGGTTCATCGCGATCGGCTCGCCGCCATCGGCGCGCGCTGCGGCTGCCCGCTGACCGTCATCGGGCGCATCGACAGCGGAGTCGGGCTGATCTGTACGACACCCGCGGGGGCCCCGTTCGCACTTGCACATGCTGGTTTCGACCACTTTGCATCGCCGGGTGCGTGCGATGCCTCCTGAGAGGCCCGGCGCGATCCGGGCAGGATTCGACCCGCGCCGCCTGCACCACTGGATCGCCTTTGGCTTCGGTTCCGGTCTGGTCCCGTGGGCGCCCGGCACCTTTGGGACCCTGGCCGCGCTGCCGCTCTACCTGATCCTGGCCTCCTTGCCGCTCGGCGCCTACCTGGCGGTGCTGGCGGTCCTGATCCTCGTCGGCGTCTGGGCCTGTGACCGCACTGCCCGCGATCTGGGCAGCGCCGACCCCGGCGCTATCGTCTGGGATGAATTCGCCGGTCTGTTGGTGACCCTCACCGCGGCGCCGCCCGGCTGGGTGTGGGTGCTTGCCGGATTCCTGCTGTTCCGTTTCTTCGATATTCTCAAACCCTGGCCCATCCATTGGCTGGAGCGGCGGGTGAGCGGCGGTTTGGGCATCATGCTCGACGATCTGGCCGCCGGGCTTGCGGCCTGGGGCTGTCTACACTTGATTCATCGGGTGGCAGCTTAGCCAACGACCGGAAGCAACGCGAGGGGGTAGGTCATGAACCACTTCAAACACATCCTTTGCACCCGTGACCATCTAGTCCAAGGCGGTCTCGCGTGGGAACCCTGCCCGGCATCGCCCTGGGGGTTGGCCGTGCGGATTGAGGCTGAAGCATGGTCGAGGCAGGATAGCGAGGCGCCGAGGCGCCTCGCGACGCGCACCGGTCAGAGTTTGATGACGACGACGTTCACGCCGTCTTCTTGACCCAGATCGAAGGTGTTGTGGCTGAGTTTGGCGACCGAGCCGATCGTCTCGGCAACATAGGCGGGTTTGGCACCCGCGTTGATGACAAGACTATTGCCCGACCCGTCGTCGACCACAAGCGTCGCCGCATCCGGCCTGGTCACCGAGATGCCCTCCGCGGGCGAAAGGATGGTGAGATCCGCGTTCAGGAAGCGCACCGACAGCGACGAGGCATCGCGATTGGCCTCGACGAACGCATCGGCCGCGTCGAGCGCTCCGGTCTTGACCTTCTCGACCAGACCAATCGCCGCCGTTTTCGCCTTGCCCGCGATCTCCCGCGCGTTTTCGCTGGTGGCGGCCTCTTTGACAGCCGCAACCGCTTTGTCGAGTTGTTCTTTCCAGCTCATCTTCGTTTCCTCTTGGTTGATTGTCTATCGAAACAGGGGCTTGGAGGACGATATCGGGAACGATTCAAGTCCGAGCGGCGCTCCGTCGCCGGGCGGCTCACTGTCCGGACCAACAGCTAGCTCCGGCGTGAGACGAGGCGGAGCGCTCTTGTTTAGGAAGTATAGAATGCGTCTGACCCCCTGTGGAGGGAAAAAATCTAAGAATACAATCGTTGTCGTTGTCGTTGTCGTAATCGTAATCGGAGAAGCGATTCGATTCGGGCATGAGCTGCCTGCTGTCGATCTGGTTTCGATTCGCGACCTGATCTGACTTCCACGCTTCAGCAAGAGAGCAACTCGCGACGCGGAAGCGGTCACGCGGCGCCACCGGTCGCTGGAGCGGCCGGACGGCATTCCCACGCTGGAGCGTGGGAACGAGAAAGTCCATTCAAATTGAACGCAATCTGTCCGACATTGCGGAAGAGCAAAAAGTTCTCTCCCGCGCCAATCCGCAGCGGCGAGCGGCGCCGGCGATGCGCCAGAGGGCGCGATCCGACTGGCGGGCGGCGTGGCGAATGCTCGCCGCCCACTGTCGATCGGGTCCGGATCGCTATACTGTCCCCGCGACCCTGATCAAGCGTCCCTCACCGCAGCCCCCGAGGCCTTATGCCCACACTCACCATCCCGACGGCCGAGTCACTCCAGCCCTTGCGCCGGCAACTGCGCTGCAGTTTTCCGCAACTCGACCAGGTGTTCCCGGACTGTATCGCCGAGGCTCAAGCGCTGCTGAGTCCGGCGGGGATCACCGATTATCTGGAGGGAGCCTCGCTGATCTGCCGCATCGGCCGCGGTTTCGAGCCGGTCCTGGTGTATCTGGAGGAACTGCCGCAAGTCGCCGCCGACCTGGGCGAGCAGACGCTGGGGCTGGTGTCGCGGACGGTGTGGACGATCTCGCGCAGTCCGAACGGCAAGGCGATTCTGCCCTTTCTTCAGAGTATTGCCGAGGTGTCGCGCCGTCTCGCCAGCGCCGAGTTGCTGGAGCGCTACATCGAGATGATCCTGCGCTTCATGGAGCGGACCACCGGCTCCATCCACGGCTTTCATACTACGATCCCGAGTCCGAGCCTGCCGGATTTGCTGGAGCGCATCCCGTACCTGCTGAGTCAGCTCACCTGCCATGGACTGAGTAACTGGGTCGAGTACGGCCTGCGTCACTATGGCGATCACCCGGACCGCCAGCGCGACTATTTCAGTCTGCAATCGACCGACAGCCGTGCGGTGCTCCAGCGCGAGCGCCACGGCACCCTGTTCGTCGACAATGAGCGCCAGCTCGACCTGTATCTGCGCTCCTTGTGGCGTGAGCACCGGCCGTTCGTTCCCTATTCGGACGCGTTCGACACATTGCGCAAGCCCATGCCCTATGTCGATGCTCTGGGGGTGCGGGTGCCGGATGTCTACGACGACCGCGCCGGCGTGGCCGGGATCGACCGCTACCGCGCCTTGTTGGCCCATGTCGCCGCCCATCTGCGCTGGAGCGGCTCGCTGATCGCGGACAACCTGAGCCCCTTCCAGCGGGTGGCCGTCGAGACCTTCGAGGACTGTCGGGTCGACTGCCTGGCGATCCGCGAATACCCTGGGCTGCGGCGGCTGTTCCTGGCCCTGCACCCGCGGCCCGAAGAAGATGCCTGCGACCCCGAGCACGAGTCCTGCATCCGCCATCGCCTGGCCATGTTCTCGCGCGCCGTGCTCGACCCCGACCACGGCTATCGCAACCCGGATGCGCTCGACTTCGTCGCCCGATTCCACGCCGAGTTGGCGCAAGGCGAGTCCAGCACCCAGGCCATCGCCGACCTGGCGATCACCTACATTGCCCGCACCCGCCGCCAGCAGGATCTCTCACCCAAGGTCTATTTCACCGATACCGAGGTGGACTACCGCGACGATAACCGGCACCTGTGGCGCTATATCGAGCAGGGCGACGAAGAGGAGTCATTCGAAGAGCGCAAGCCGCCCAAGGCGGAGGAAGCGCAGGCGCTGCCGCCGCGCCATTACCCGGAGTGGGACTACCAGAGCAAGACCTACCGTCCCGACTGGGTGAGTCTCTACGAGGGACTGCATCCCGCGGGCGACCCGGCCCTGATCGATGCGCTGCTCGACAAGCACCGGATGCTGGCCAAGCGCCTCAAGCAGATTCTCGACCTGCTCAAGCCGCAGCAGTATGTGCGGCTGCGCTACCAGGAGGAGGGTAGCGAACTGGATCTGGACGTGGCCATCCGCTCGCTCATCGACTTCCGCGGCGGGGCCACCCCGGACCCGCGCATCAACATGAGTCATCGACACGACGGGCGCGACATCGCCGTGATGCTCCTGCTGGATCTCTCCCAATCGCTCAACCAGGTTCCCGACGGTTGTACGCAGAGCATTCTGGAATTAAGCCAGGAGGCCGTCGCCCTGCTCGGTTGGGCCATCGATCACCTGGGTGATGAATTCGCCATTGCCGGGTTCTCTTCCAACACCCGCCACGAGGTGCGCTACCAGCACATCAAGGGCTATCGCGAACACTGGGACGATCAGGTCAAGGCCCGTCTCGCCGCCATGGAGGCCGGCTATTCCACCCGCATGGGCGCCGCCTTGCGTCATGCCGCCCATTACCTGGAGGCCCGCCAGGCGGAGAAAAAGCTGATGCTCATCCTCACCGACGGCCAGCCCCATGATATCGACGTGCAGGACGAACGCCTGCTGATCGAAGACACCCACAAGGCCGTGCAGGAACTCGATCAGCAGGGCATCTATACCTACTGTATCAGTCTCGACGCCCATGCCGACGACTATGTCCGCGACTGTTTCGGCAATCGCTTCACCGTCATCGATCGGGTGGAGCGGCTGCCGGAGAAGTTGCCGCGGTTGTTCATGGCCTTGACCAAATGAGTCGGAAGGGATTGAAAGGCTTCGATCGCCACGCACGGGACTAAGGCTGTAGGGTGGATAAGCGACAGCGCAGTCCACCGAATCCCGCGCCGTCTCTGGTGGACTGCTGTACCTTCGCGCTAGGCGCGACGATCCGCGTCTTGGAGTTCACACCGGCAGTCTCCCTGCGATCGGCTGGCTGAGGGGCGTCTGTTTCAGGTCACGCCGGTCAAGGGTGCGATAGTAGATCAGCTTGACCACGTCGATGGCCACCATCCAGGCCAAGACGTAGAGCCACACAATACCGATCAGGCTCCAGGGTAATTGCGGCACCAGAATGCCGTAGGCGCACATCAGGGCCGCGACGGCCTGGGTCGCCACGATCGCCAGGAACAGGGGGGCGCTCGGGAAGGGCGGCACCAAGATCGAACGTCTGGTGCGTACCACGAACAGCAGCAGGTGGCCGCCGGCAGCGAGTTGCAGGAACAGCATGGTCTGGAGGTGATCGTGGTCCAGCGCGAATTGCGCCATAAGCCGGGGATCGCTCATCCATTCCATCCCGGCCAGGACCAGACCGAAGCTCTGGGCGATGGCGAGCAGACCCATCAGCGAGGAGAAGATCAGGATGCGCTGCATCTGCCAGCGCACCGGCCGCGCCGCGGTTTCCACATTGTCATAGGCGATGGTCATGATCGGGATGTCGTCGAGCAGCGCGAGCACGACGATCATGATGGCGGTCAGCGGCTGGAAGCCGAAGAAGACATAGGACAACACCACGACGAACATGATGTCGAGTGTCATGGCGATGCGGTAATACACATAGGAGCGAATACGCTCGAAGATCTTGCGCGCCTCGACGATCGCATTGACGATGGTCGAGAGCCCCGGAGCCGTCAGGATCAGGGCCGCCGCACTGCGGGCGGCATCGGTGGCGCCGCTCACCGCTACGCCGCAATCCGCCTCCTTCAGCGCCGGGGCATCGTTGACGCCGTCGCCGGTCATGGCGACCAGGTGACCCAACTGCTGGAGGGCCTTGACGATCTGGTACTTGTGCTGCGGGAAGACGCGCCCGAAACCATCGGCGCGCTCGACCGCCTGGGCGGCGGACTTCGGAATCTGGTCCGGGTCCGTGCCCTCCTTGAAGATAACCCCGGCCACCAGCAGGTGCCCGCCCATCCCCAACTGCTTGGCGATCTCGCTGCCGATGGCCACATCGTCGCCGGTGACCATCTTCACCGCCAGGCCGAGCTGCTGTGTCTCCGCGATGGTCGACTTGGCGTCGGGCCGCGGCGGGTCCATCAGCGAAAGCAGACCGATCAGGGTCCAGGTCTTGCCGTCGTCGCTGGAGTTGGCGACCCCGAGCGCCCGGTAACCGCGGCTGGCCAAGTCGTTGACCTGACCGTCGTACTTGCCGCGGGTCACCGGGTCGAGCCCGCACAGTTCGGCGATCGCCTGCGGGGCGCCCTTGGCATACTCAAAGGTCCGGCCTTGGCCGTCGGTGACCGTCGCCACCGTCTTTTTGTTGACCGGGTCGAAGGGCACGAACTTGGTCTGCTTGACCGTATCGAGTGACTTGGGGTCGGCCAGGGCCTGGAGAACCGCCTGGTCGATCGCGTCCTCGCTGTTGCGAAGGCTGGCCAGCGCGGCGGCGAAGACCACGTCCTGCGGCTGGGCCGTGCCGTAGGGGATGGGCGCATCCAGCTTGAGCTGGTTCATGGTCAGGGTGCCGGTCTTGTCGCTGCACAGCACATCGACACCGGCCAGTTCCTCGATCGCCGAGAGCCGCGAGACGATCGCCTTTTCCTTGGAGAGTGCGAAGGCACCCAGGGCCATGGTGACGGACATCACCGCCGGCATCGCCACCGGCACCGAGGCGATCAGCAGCACGAGCACGAACTGGGCGATGGCGCCCAGAGTGTCCCAGCTCCAGGCATCGGCGACCACGACATCGCGATAGACCTGGAAGCCCACCAGCACAACCGCCAGGGCCGCGGCGAGCAGGATCAGGAAGTCGCCGATCTGCAGGACCGCCTGCTCGGAGTGCGACTTGGAACCAGCGGAGGCGACCAGCTTGGCGGTGCGCCCGAAGAAGGTCTGGTTACCGGTCGCGGTCACTGCCGCCGTCATGGTGCCCTGCTTGGCGATGCTGCCCGAATAGGCGCTGTCGCCCACGCGCTTGGAGACCGGGAGCGATTCGCCGGTCAGGGCCGATTGGTCGATGCTCAAATAGTCGCCGTCGATCAGCAGGCAGTCGGCCGGCAGGATCTCACCCGCGGTCACCGAGATTACATCACCCGGAACCAGATCGGCGGCATCGATCGACAGCCATTGACCGCCGCGCAGCGCCCGCGCCTTGAGCGCCAGGCCCTTCTTGAGCGCCGCCAGCGCGTTCGCCGCCTTGTTGTCCTGCCAGAAGCCGACCGCCGCGTTGTAGAGCAACAGACTGGTCACGACGGCAAAATCGGGCCAGTCGCGGCGCGCGAGCGAGATCAGGGCCGCCGCCTCGATCATCCAGGGGATCGGCCCCCAGAAGTAGCCGATCAGCTTGGTCCAGCGGCTCTCCTCGTGGGCGATGATGGCGTTGGGGCCAACCTTCTCCAGCCGGCCCTTCGCCTCGTCCGCGGTGAGGCCCTTGGGCGAGGTCCCGAGTTTGCCGAGTTCGGCCGCGATGGCCGCCGGACCCAGCGCGGTTTGGGTCGCCCCAGCGGCGGAGGCATCCGTGACGGCCACCGCCGCGGTGGTGGCGGTGTCCTCGGGGACAACAGTGGCAACGGGAGTGAGGGTGGTCATGGTGTCTCCCCGATCAATGGTTAGGACCGCGCGTCCTGATTCGCTTCGACCTCGGCCAGTGCGGACCGATGCCCCGATTCCCTTTACCTTGCGCCGCCAATGCTGCTCTAACCTGCGATACTAACAATATTGTCCTGGTTCCGCGATCTCCCCGGCCGCCGCGGACAATCGATGGAATAGTCCGGGTTCGGCCCATTTTTGGGATTAGCCACATTGACTCGGGCAAAATAAGTTCTAGACTGACACCTCCGGGTTCCGAAACTGGCCAGGGCCAGGCACTTAGCGTCGGGTACACGTACTCGCAGGTCGTCTACCGCATTGATTCCGGCTGCTGCCGGTGCCGCAACAAACGCAGCGTTCTGATCAGGAGTTCAAGATGACAACCGAGGTTGGATCAAAGCCGTCATCGTCGGCAATCCCGTTCACCGCGGCCCCCGCCGCCTTCACAGCGAGCCTGCCGGAATATTTGACCGATGCGTTTCAGCGTAGCGTGCTGTTCCTCGAGTTGCTGCGCGAGCGCGGTAATGAACAGGTCGAAATCACCTCGCAACCACTGGCGACCGTGCTGCGCTTCGATCATGACATCCTGATGAGCGGCCGGGCGCTGCCCAAGCCGATCAACTATTCGCTCTCACGCATCATCCCGCCGCCCGAAACCATCATCGACTCGCGCAAGCGCCCGGTGGTGGTGGTGGACCCGCGTGCCGGCCAGGGTCCCGGCATCGGCGGCTTCAAGGCGCAGAGCGAGATCGGTGATGCTCTGGCAGCCGGTCACCCGGTGTATTTCATCGGTTTCGCGGCCACCCCCGAGCCCGGCCAGCAGTTTCTGGATGTCGTCGAGGGCCAGGTCAAGTTCTTTGAGCGCATCGTCGAATTGCATCCAGACGCGCCGCGCCCCTTTGCCATCGGCAACTGTCAGGCGGGCTATCAGACCTTGATGGTGGCCATGCTGCGGCCGGACCTGTTCGGTCCCTGTCTGGTGGCGGGCTCACCAATGTCGTATTGGCAAGGGGTCCACGGCAAGAACCCGATGCGCTACTCCGGCGGCTTGCTCGGCGGCAGTTGGCTGACGGCACTGACCAGCGATCTGAGCGACGGGAAGTTCGATGGGACCTGGCTGATTCTGAACTTCGACAACCTGAACCCGGCCAACTGGCTGTGGGGCAAGCAGTACGATGTCTATGCCAACGTGGACACGGACGCCAAGCGGTTCCTGGAGTTCGAGAAGTGGTGGGGCGACTTCATCGAGCTCAACGGCGACGAACTCCAGTTCCTGGTCGACAACCTGTTCGTCGGCGACAAGCTCACCCGCAACCAATTGCAGTCGAGCGACGGCAAGGTCTTCGACCTGCGCAACATCACCTCGCCGATCATCGTCTTCACCTCGCTGGGCGACAACATCAGCCCGCCCCAGCAGACCCTGGGCTGGATTCTCGATCTGTATCGCGACGTCGATGACATCCGTGCCACCGGCCGGACGATCGTCTACTGCCTGAACCAGAAGGTCGGCCACCTGGCCATCTTCGTCTCCGCCAAGGTCGGTGCAAAGGAGGACGAGGAATTCATCCAGTTGATGGACATGATCGACTGTCTGCCGCCTGGTCTCTATGAGATGGTCATCGAGCCGCGCCCGGCCGACCTGCCCTCCAGCGGCTTTGTCACCGGCGACTGGATCAGCCGCTTCGAGGCCCGCTCGCTCGATGACATCCGCGCCCTGGGGCGCAACAGCCCGGACGACGACCGCGCCTTCGCCGCCGCGGCCCGGTTGTCCGAACTGAACCACTCGATCTACCGGACCATGATGCAACCGCTGGTGCGCGCACTCGTCAGTCACCCGGCGGCAGACCTGGCCCGCACCATGAATCCGCTGCGCCTGAGCTATACGCTGTTCGCGGACAGCAACCCCTGGATGAAGAGCGTCAAGACGCTGGCCGCCGAGGTGGCGGCGGAGCGCAAACCGGCCGCACCCGACAACCCCTTCCTCGCGCTGCAACAACAGGTCTCCGACCAGATCATCGCCAACCTGGACGCCTACCGCGTCGCCCGTGACCAGTTCGCCGAGCAGATGTTCTTTGGCTTCTACGGTTCGCCGTTGGTCCAGGGGCTGCTTGGTCTCAACGACGGAAGCCCGGTGCGGGAGCTCCCCGGCATCTCGCCGGAAACGCTGGCGGCGCGCCAGGCCCAAGCCGCTGCCTACGCGGCCAAGCTCAAGACCGGCGGGTTCGACGAGGCCCTGACGCGGGCGGTGCTGTTTGTGATTGCCGCCGAGCGGTCGCTCGATGAGCGCTGCGCGTTCGCCCTGAATGCCGCGCGCAAACAGTTCATGCATCTGTCGCAGGATGCGTTCAAGGCACTGGTGCGGGATCAATTCTTCGTGCTGCTGCTCCAGCGCGAGCGCGCTGTCGAGGCGCTGGCGGACCTGGTGACCGAGGCGGACGCGCGCGCGCAGTTGCTGAAGCAGGTCGACGCGATCATCCGTGCCGGTGATCCCCCGACCGCCGCCGAGCGCGAGCGCCTCGCCCGGTTGGCGCAGGTGTTGGGGGGGGCGGGCAAGCAGTCATCCTGATCCAGGGAGTCGCGACCATGCAGACACTTGTGAACAAGACCTTCGATGAGATTGCCCAAGGCGACACCGTCTCGGCGCAACGCACCCTGCAAGCCGGTGACCTGCGCGCCTGGGCCGCGGCCTTCGGCGATCCGGACAGGGTCCCCGGTTCCGGCGAGCACCCGGCTGCGGCCGGGATCATCACCGCCATCCTGACCGGTTTGGTCGGTTCGGCCCTGCCGGGCCCCGGGTCCTCGGTCTGCGCCGCCTCGGTGCAGATCAAGGCCGCGTTGCCGATCGACACCGCCCTGACGGTGCGCCTCCTGGTGCGGGAGAAGCGGGATAACGGGATCGTCCTGCTCGATGGCCAATGCACCGACCCGGCGGGTCAGGTGATCGCGACCGCGACCATCGAGGTGCTGGCACCGACGACGCGGCAGCAGCGACAGACCGCGGAGCATCGGTTAGAACGGCTGATCGAGCGCTGCCAGGGCTTGAAGCCGATGCTGACCGGCGTGGCACACCCGTGCAGCGCCGATGCACTCGCCGGCGCGGCGGAGGCGGCCGCGGCCGGTTTGATCGTCCCGGTATTGTTCGGACCCGAGGCGGAGATCCGCAGGATCGCTGACCAGGCGGGTCTCGATATTTCCCAATACCATCGTGTCAACTCGGACGGTGCCGAGGACTCGGCACAGAAGGCGGCAGCGGCCGCTGGTGCCGGTGCGGTCGCCGCCCTGATGAAGGGCAGCCTGCACACCGACGTGCTCCTGCATGCCGTGATGCAGAAGGAGGCGGGGCTGCGCACCGGGCGGCTGCTCAGCCACTGCGCGATGGTCTCGGTGCCCACCTATGCGCGTCGTTTCGTGGTCACGGACGTGGCACTGAACATCGCTCCGGATACCGACCAGAAGCGCGACATCTGCCAGAATGCGATCGGCTTCGCCCGCGCACTCGGCATCGCGGTTCCCAAGGTGGCCGTCCTGGCCGCCGTAGAAATGGTGCGGACCAAGATGCCGGCCTCCCTCGACGGGGCGATCCTGGCCAAGATGGCCGACCGCCGTCAGATCGTCGGCGGCATCGTCGATGGGCCACTCGACCTCGACGCTGCGGTGGACCTGGAGGCGGCGCGGATCAAGCACATCGATTCTCCGGTCGCCGGTCTCGCCGATGTCCTCCTGGTGCCGAACATCGAGGCCGGCAACATGGTGTACAAGAACCTCGCTTTTATGGCCGATGCCCAGACCGCCGGTCTCGTCGTGGGTGCACGCGTACCGGTGATCCTCACCAGTCGCGCCGACACCGCCGCCGCGCGCCGCTTCTCCGCCGCCGCCGCCGTGCTCTACGCCGATGCAGTGGCGCGCGATCCAGGCATCCTGAACCCCGAAACCGCGGAGTAACCGGCCATGAGCGACGCCATCGTGTGCTTCAACGCGGGTTCCACCAGCCTGAAGTTCAGCGCCTACGCGGCCGACGGACCCGGCGATTTGTCCCTGATCACTCATGGTCAGATCGACGGGATGCAGACCGATCCGCGGTTCGTTGCCCAGGATGCGTCGGCCAAACCGCTGGCCGGGCACGCCTGGGGCAAGGGTCAGCAGATCGACCACAGCACCGCCTTCCAGTATGTCATCGACTGGCTGCAGCAGGACATCGCGGGGATGAAGGTCATCGGCGCCGGGCACCGGGTCGTCCTTGGCGGCACCCGCTTCGAGTCACCGGTGCGGATCGACGCCAGGGTGCTCGACTACCTCGAGTCGCTCGTGGTCATGGAGCCCTCGCATCAGGCGTACGAGGTGCGCGGGGCACGCGCGCTTGCCGCAGTCTTACCGAACCTGCCGCAGGTCGCCGTTTTCGACTCCTCGTTTCACCGCACCATGCCCGAGGTCGCCCAGCGCTATGCGCTGCCCAAGGACGTGCTGGACGCCGGGGCGCGGCACTGGGGCTATCATGGCATCTCCTACGACTATATCAGCCGACAGGTGCCCAAATACGCCCCCGGCGCCCGTCGGGTGATTGCCGCCCACTTGGGCGGCGGGGCCAGCATGTGCGCCATGCTGGACGGACGTAGCGTCGAGACCACCATGGGCTTTGCCGGGGTGTCCGGCCTGCCGATGGGGACCCGCTCGGGCGATATCCCGCCGGACCTGCTTTTCTACCTGCTGCGCACCAAGTGTTTTACCGATGAATCACTGGAGAAGATGCTCTACGAGCGCTCCGGACTGCTCGGCCTCTCCGGCATCAGCGAGGACATGCGCGACCTCCAGGCCAGCACCGATCCGCGCGCTGGCGCGGCGATCGCGTACTTCGTCTACGCCATGACCAAGTACGTCGGGGCCTATACCGCGGTGTTGGGTGGACTCGATGCGCTCGTCTTCACCGCCGGGATCGGCGAACGTTCCGCTAGCGTGCGGGCGGGGCTGTGCCGTGCGCTGTCCTGGCTCGGGGTGAGCCTCGATGAGTCGCGCAATGCCGGCAATGGACCGCGCATCTCGACCGACGACAGTCGTGTGTCGGTTTGGGTCATTCCGACGAACGAGGAGTTGATGATCGCGCAGCATACATTGGCGTTGGTGCGGCCTTAGCCTGATAGGGCGGAACGGCGTGCGGGGCTCCTTTCCCATTGCCGGACGGGGCTACGCAGTGTCTTTGGCCTGTCCTGAATCACTGGTGTTCCGTCGTGCTTGTGGCAAGTGTTTGCTGTGCCTCGTCTTCCTGCTGTTCGCCGTCCCGCCCTTGTCGGTGCTGGGGCAGTCGCCGCTGGTGCCGCCCGCGGGGACCTGCCGCCAGTCACTCTATCATGGGACCCTGGGGCCGGACGCGGATCTGCGGTTGTCGCTCGTGCGCCAGGGTGATGCCTTGACCGGGTTCTGGTACCGCGAGAGCGAAGGCGTGTATGACGCCGCCGCGAACCGCTTCAGGCATCGGCGTCTGGAACTGAGCGGCCCGCTTGCCGCGGACGGCGGATTCGTGTTGACGCAGACCGATCCCGAACCGCCGACGGAGCCGCGCGTCGGCGGACGCGTCACCGGTAGCTTCGATGCGCGCGGCGCGCTTACGGGAACCTGGCAGGGCGCGGCGGGTGAGCCCGCGTTGCCGTTCCACTTGGAACCGACCGACCGTCTGGAGCAGGGGCGGCAGCCGCGCTTCCGGTTGCGCGTTGCGGCCGTCGGTGACGATGTTGATGCCGAGCGGGTCTGGCTGAGCATTGGCGGGCGGCGGCCCGGAGCTGCTCCTGACCGGCGTTCGGAAATCCAACCCGTAGGAGCCCGCTTGCGGGCGACGGGTGGGGGCACAATGACGCGATTCCGGCAGGTTACGTCGCCCGCAAGCGGGCTCCTACGGAGCTTGATTCTTGATAGCGTCTTATTCGGAAATCGCCTAAAGCCCGACAGGCTGCTAGGTTCGGTTATCACGTCCAACGGTTATACCAAACGCGATCGACCGTCCGTTCTGCGGTTCAGTCCCCGGCAGCGCCGCGGGATATCTCATGCCAACATGCCATACTAGCATTTGACTCGGCCGGCTCATCATGGGCTGACGCCGCTGACTCATTTGGGGACACTTTGCACGTGGCATGGCGATTCGTTGTGGCGGTCGTTCTGGTCTGGCTCTTCGGCCTGTCCAACTGGTCGGCGTTTGCGGGTACGGCGGTGAACGACGCGCCGGCCGCCGGTCCGGTGCCCACTGCGCAGATCGTGGTGCTGAGCGCTTACCACCCGGGAGACGCCTGGTCGGACGACGTCTTGGCCGGACTGCTCGCGGGTCTGAAGACCGCCTATCCGGACCAGGTGCCGGAGGTCGAGTTTCTGGACACCAAGCGCTTTCCCGGACCGGAGCATCTCGCCTTTCTGAAGGAGATGCTGACACGCAAGTACCGGGAGCGGCCGGCGGATCTGGTGATCGCCCTGGACAATCCGGCACTCGACCTGCTGCGCGCCTATCCGGCCGAACTTTTCCCCGGTGTCCCGGTGGTCTTTGCCGGGGTCAACGGATTCCAGCCGCGGATGCTTCAGGACCGGCCCGGGATGACCGGGGTAGCGGAGGTCCAGGACATGGCCGGGACCCTGGATCTGGCGTTGCGCCTGCACCCCGGGACGCGGCGGGTGCTGGTGGTTCACGACGACACCGCCTCGGGCCTGGCACTGCGGCAGGAGTTGGAGCCCATCCTGCCCGGCCTGCGGGAGCGCGTGCAGATCGATTTCGCCTCCGCCGGGACCCTGCCGGAGTTGGAGCGGCAACTCGCGGCCCTGCCCGCGGATAGCCTGGTCCTGCTCCTGACCTATGTCACCGACGCGGCCGGTCACGTCTACCCGAGAGCCGAGAGCACCCGCCGGATGGCCGCCGCCAGTGCCGCGCCGCTCTATGCGATGCACCAGATCCGACTGGGCCACGGCATCGTCGGCGGTATGTTGCTGGACGGGCGCCAACATGGCCGTCAAGCGGCGGCACTGGCGTTGCGGGTCCTGGGCGGAGAAGATCCGGAGCAGATCCCGGTGGAGCAAAGCCATGCGTATCCGGGGCTGGACGACATCGCGTTGCGCCGCTTCGGCGTGGACCCCGGCGCCTTACCCCCCGCCAGCCGGATCATCAATCGCCCGGAGACCTTCTACAGTCAGTACCGGCGGCTGGTGCAGGGGACGCTCGCGGTGCTGGTGCTATTGTCGGTTGCGGTGGTGGTCCTCGCGGTCGCGATGCTGCGCGCCCGGCGTGCCGAGGCGGCCTTACGCGGGAGCGAGGCGCGTCTGCGCCTGATCCAGGAGCGGCTCGATCTGGCGCTTGAAGGAGCCGCTCTCGGGCTTTATGAGGCGGACTTCAAGACCGGGACCGTGACGGTCAACGACGGCTATGCACGCCTGTTGGGCTACGCCCCCGGAGAGCGCGATTTCACCGTTGCGGACTGGCTGGATCGCATCCACCCGGCGGACCGCCCGGAGGTCGAGCGGCTCTCGTCCGAGGCACGGGGCCGCACCCGCGACAGCTTCGCGGCCGAGTATCGAACGCGCCATCGGTCCGGGCGTTGGGTCTGGGTCCTGGATCGGGGGCGGGGCTTCGACTGGGATGCCGCGGGCAATCCCGCGCGTGGGGCCGGCACCTGTCTGGACATTACCGGGCGCAAGGAGGCCGAGGAGCGGGTCAGGATACAGCGCGCCTTCTACGAGGACATCCTGGAGCGCGTCCAGGAGGGCATCTGGGTCACCGATGCGCAGCATCGGATCGTCTATGCGAACCCCGGGATGGCCCGGATCGCGGATGTCGCGGTCGAGCGCATCCTCGGCATGCAGGTCCTGACTGACTTCCCGGAGGCGACCCTGCAGGAGTTGCGCCCGCTCTTCCTGGAGGCCGTGGAATCGCGTCACCCGCGGCCCTATGCCATCCACCTGGTTACCCCGGGGGACCAGGAGCGCTGGCAGGCCGGCTGGTTGATCCCGGTGATCGACTCGGACGTATTCTCCGGGATGATCTGCACCGTGCGGGATGTCAGCGCGGAGCGCGCGGCTGGGCGCGCCCTGGAGGCCTATCAGACCGGGTTGGAGGAGACGGTGGCCACCCGGACCGCCGCGCTTCGGGCGACGGAAGAACACCTGCGGCTCATCCTGGAGTCCACCGCCGATGGACTCTACGGTTTGGATCAGGACGGCCTGTGCACGTTCATCAATCCGTCCGCCTGCCGTCTCCTGGGCTATCCGTCCGAGCGCCTGGTGGGCGCCGCGATTCATGCGATGATCCATCACACGCGCGCGGACGCGGGGCCTTATCCGGAGGCGGAATGCCCGACCCTCGCCACCTTACGGGAGGGTCGGGCGGTCACCGTGGATAACGAGGTGTTCTGGCGCGCCGATGGCGAACCCCTTCCGGTGATCTATGCCTCGCGCCCGATGCTCCGGGACGGCGCGATCGTGGGTGCCGTGGTGAGCTTCGTCGATATCACCGAACGCAAGCGCCTGGAGGAGCGACTGCGCCGGTTGGCCGGTGCGGTCGAGGGGATCGCCGGGGTGCGTGACCTGCCCGGCCTGACCGCCATCGCCTGCGCCGCCGCACGGCACCTGACACAGTCGGACGGGGCCACGCTGGTGCAGCGCGACGGAGACGAGTGCGTGTATCTGGACGAGGACGCCATTGCCGCCCTGTGGAAAGGCCGCCGCTTTGCGCTGGACGCGTGTGCCTCCGGTACGGTGATCCGCAGCGCCCGGCCACTCGCCGTTGCTGACTTGACCGCGGACCCGCGGGTAGCCGCCGTTCCCTATGCCGGCACCTTCGTGCGCGGACTCTGCCTGGTCCCGATCGGCCGCACCGACCCGGTCGGGGCCATCGGCTGCTACTGGGCGCAACCCCACCGGGTAACCGACGAGGAGTTGGGACTCCAGCAGGCCTTGGCGGACGCCGCCGCGGTGGGGCTTGCGAACCTGGATCTGTACGCGCGCCTCACGCAGGCGCGAGCGGAGGCTGAACGGCTCACGCAGGTCAAGAGCGTCTTCCTCGCCAATATGAGCCACGAGATTCGCACCCCCATCAATGCGATCGTCGGCCTGACCTATCTCCTGCGCAAGGAACTGACCGATCCGCAGCCGCAGGCACAACTGCGCAAAGTGAGCGCGGCGGCCCAACACCTGCTGAGCATCGTGAACGATATCCTGGACCTGTCCAAGATCGAGGCCGGTCAACTGACTTTGGAGGAGGTTGCGTTCGAACCGGCCGAGGTGATCGACCATGCACTCGGCATCCTGGCCGAACAGGCGCGCGCCAAGGGTCTCGCGCTCGTCCGCGAGATCGATCCCCGGATCCCCGAACTGCTGCGCGGCGATCCCTTGCGCCTGGGACAGATCCTGCTGAACTACATCGGCAATGCGATCAAGTTTTCGGAGCGGGGCCGAATTCAGGTCCGCGCCCGGGTGGCGCAGGATGACGGCGAGTCGCTGCTCCTGGGTCTGGAAGTGGAGGATCAGGGCATCGGGCTCACCCCGGCCGAACAAGGGCGGCTGTTCGCGGCCTTCTCTCAGGCGGACGACTCCACTACCCGTCGCTTCGGCGGCACCGGTCTGGGGCTGATCATCTGCCGCCGCCTGGCGAACCTGATGGGCGGCGAGGTCGGGGTCACGAGCGTCCCCGGGGTCGGCAGCACCTTCTGGGCGACCGCCCGACTGACGCGGGCCGCGCTGTCACCGGCCAGGGCATCGGCCGCCGGGACGCAGCCGGGGTCGGAGCCCGCGGAGTTGGTCCTGGGGCGCGACTACCGGGGTGTGCACCTGCTCCTGGCGGAGGATGACCCGGTGAATCAGGAGGTGGCGAGTGAGTTGTTGAGCGGCCTGGGTTTGGTGGTCGATGTGGCGACCACGGGTCACGAGGCGGTCGCGCGCGCCCTGTCGACGGATTACGCGCTGATCCTGATGGACGTGCACATGCCGGAGATGGACGGATTGGAGGCAACCCGCCGCATCCGCGCGCTACCGGGCCGCGCCGGCCTGCCCATCCTGGCGATGACCGCCAATGCGTTCGAAGACGACCGGCAGCGGTGCCTGGCGGCGGGCATGAATGACCACATCGGTAAACCGGTGGAGCCTGACCGGCTCTACGCGGCCCTGGTCCGCTGGCTGCCGCGACCGGGCGAGCGGGCGGTGCCGGTCGCCGCGACCCGGACCGCCGCGGAACCCGACGAAGCGGCGCTGCGGCAGGCCTTGGGCGCGGTTGCCGGGCTCGACCTGACGGCCGGGTTGCGCTCCGTGCGCGGCAGGTTGGTGAGCTACTTACGACTCCTGGACCTGTTTGTGCGAAGTCATGCCGACGACGTGACCGAACTGCGGCGACACCTCGACAGTGGCGCGCTCCCCGCGGCGCAGCGGGTGCTCCACACGCTGCAGGGAGCGGCTGCCGCCCTGGGGGCCGAGGCCGTGCGCGATCAGGCGCTGGAACTCGAACTGGCGCTGCGCACACCAGCTTCAAGGGTCGCGATCGAGGCGGGCATCGCCGCGCTGGATGCGGCGCTGGCGCCCCTCTTGGCGCATCTCTCCCGGATCACCGCCGCGGCGCCTGCCACGGTGTCCATGCCGTCCGGGTCGGACCGCAACCCGGCATGAGGCTGGAGCCGCCGGTGCGTGGGCAGGCCGCCGCGGCCCGCGTGCAGCTCAGTCAACCGGTTGGTCGTCCTCCTGGTTCGGCTCCAACACCAGATTGATGCGGTGGTCGCCGATGCGCTGAACCGTGGACAGGCTGCGGTAGCCGGGAGCGATCACCATCACCTCGATCCGCGCGCCGGCCGGTTCCCGCAGCGTGATGATGAAGCGGCCAAAGCGATCGGTTTCACTGCTGGCCGCGCGGGTGGGGATGAGCACGCGGACCCCTGGGATCGGTTGACCGCTCCGCTCCCAGACGAAGCCGGCAATGCCGCTGGCTGCGGCGACGGGCTCCGTGGGCGGCAGCGGCGCCGGCGTGTCCGGCTCCAGCCACCACACCAGGCCCAAGGCAGCAAATGCCAGCCCGGCACCCAGTCGGAGCAAGCGGTTGCCCAGTCGGGTGTCCAGGCTCGCCACCCAGGTCAGCAGGCGTCCACCGACACCTTGGTCCCGACGAATCCGGGCCTGGGGCCAGACCGCAAGCAGCGCTTGGGAAGGGATCAGAAACCCGTCCGCTCCCGGGCTGTCGGCGGCGACCACCAGACCCAGCACGGATCCGCGGATCGGGTCCCAGGCGCCGGTCCCGGTGAAACTGCCGTCGATGCTGCCATGATCGGTTTCCAGGCCGGTGATGGCCTGCGCGTCTTCATCGGCACAGTCCGCGTGGATGCGCAGCCCGGTCGGTTGCTCCGGTGGAAAGCCTACGCAGAACACCGCCCGGTTGCGGTAGGCCGCGGGTTCGAGCAACTCCAACGCAGCCGCGCCGGCCTGCTCCGGAGCCGGCTCGGTCAGTTCCAGCACGGCCAGCCCCGGCGGTCGCGCACCGGGGAGGGTCCAGCGCGGGTCCAATCCGGCGAGGGGTGCCCAGGCCGCCACGCGTCCTGTCCCGTGGTGCGGGTTCGGCAGCAGCGGCAGGATCACCGCGACTTCACCGGCCGGCGGCGCCAAGCCGACCTCCACCCCCAGGGCGGCGGCGACCACGGTCGCGCAAGTCATCACATGACGTGCGCCGATCAGCACACCGGCGCCGACCCAGTCATCATCGGGGTCGGCGCAGCGGCCGATCCGAACCTGCCAAGGGTATCCGTCGTACATAACCCGCCGGCGCTGCCTCAAGTCTGGTAACAGAAAACCTCGGCGCGCTTAGCGCCTTGGCGTGACAACAGCGTTCTCAGGGAAAAAACACCCTGAACCGCGAACCCCGAACTCCGAACCCTGGCTTTGCTACAGTAGCGGTGCGGCCATGCCGGCCGCGAGCGACAACCCGCGGAGGCTTCCATGCTGGTGACCTTTGAAACCAAGGCCCATGCCAATATCACGATGTTCGGCGAGGTGGCGGTGACCCTGCTCAAGCTCATGGGTCACAGCGGCACCGTGCCGGGGGCGCTGCTGGCGGCGGATGTTCCGGCCGCCCTGGAGCGGTTGCGCCGGGCGGTCTCGGAGCACCCGGATACGCCGCTGGACCCCAAGACCGGGGTCGGTGCCGCGGACGATGGCGAAGAGCGGCATGTCAGCCTGGCAAACCGCGCACTCCCCCTGATCGCGTTATTGAGCGACGCGGCCGCGGCGGGGGAGAACGTGATGTGGAGCAGTCCCTGAGCGCAAAGAAGCGGTCAGCAAGCAGCCCTCAGCTTGCGCAGCCCCTGGTGGATGCGGCGCGCGCGACCGCCGTGCCGGGTCCCTGACACCGAGCGGCGCGCCTTATCCACCCGACAGCGGAGCCGATTTGGTAGGGTGGATAAGCGTAGCGCATCCACCATCAGCCTCGCTGCCGGCGGTGGCCACCAAAATTCGGAACTGCTGCGTCTGACCGACGCGCTCAGCGGCCCAGGCCGACGAACCAGGACTTGTGATCCATCCGGGCCATCCGGTGGGCACGCCCTTGCATCATGCGGCCCGTGTCCAGCGCACTCAGGCGCGGCCCGACCGGGTGCCGCAGTGAGCGAAAACCGCGGATTTCCGCGCTGGTGCGAATCCCTGCCGACGTCTGTAACCTGATCATGACCGCCAACCTCTCGATTGAAGACTGCGTTTCGTGTGGTGCGGACGGAAGGAGCGCGCCCCGGTTGTACGGCGTGGCGTCGGCGTGAACCGCCGGCGACCACCGGGCATCGCCCCCAGCCCACCCTTATCATAGGCCAAGCGCGGCAGATGTCACGGGGTGAGTGTTCAATGCGTGCTGTTGTTCGCAGCGGGATCGAATTGAATTCCGTTCCTGCCGGTTCCAGCTTCGGGCTCTGAACCTGCCGGCCGCCCCAAGCTCAAGACCGCAAGCCCGCAACGGCGATGGGTGTCGGATGTATCCAACCACCTCAAGAGGAGCGGTCCCACGCCATGAATATCCCGGCAGTGTCCATCGCGGCAGCCAAGCAGGCGCTGATCGAACAGTACATCGACCCCCTGCTGCGCCGCCGCGCCTCCATGCTGTGGGGCACCCGCGGCGTGGGCAAATCGTCCATCGTGCACCAGGTGGCAGCGCACTTCGGCGTGCCGCTGGTGGACTTGCGCCTCACCACCATCGAGCCGGTGGACATCCGCGGCGCGATCTGGGTGGACGAGCGGCAGTCCAAGACCCTGTGGTTTCCGCCGGAGTTCCTGCCCGGCCAGGATGAGCCGGACGGCATCCTGTTTCTCGACGAACTGACCGCGGCCGATCAACGCCTGCAGATCTCGGCCTATTCGCTGATCCTGGATCGCCGCGTCGGTCACTATTGTCTGCCGGACGGATGGCAGGTCATCGCGGCGGGGAACGCCAGCTTTCACGGGGCGGTCGCTCACGACATGGGCACGGCGCTCGCCGACCGGATGTTCCATTTCAACGTACAGACCGCCATCGACGCCTTCCTGGCCCACGCCCTGACCAGGGGATTTGCCCCGGAGGTGCTGGCCTATCTCAAGGTGCGGCCCGACAAACTCGACGACACCCAGGCGCAACTCGCCAACGATCATCTGGTGGGGGCGAGCCCGCGCGGCTGGGAAGACGTTTCCAACGTGCTCAAGTCCGGGCTGTCGGAGCCGGTCAAGCGGGTCTTCGTCCAGGGGCGCATCGGCGCGGCCAACGCGGCCGAGTTCTTCGGCGTGCTGCGCGAAATCCAGGCGGGCGTCGACGTGCTGCGGCTGCTCGCCGCCCGGCCCGGGGCTGAGACCGCGGCGCTGTTGCCCACCAGTCTCGACGCGCTGTACGGCATGATTTACGGGCTGCTGGCGGCGATCCAGGACGCCGCGACCCTCACCCGCGCGCTGGAGATCATCGAGCAACTGCCCGACGCCCGCGCCACCACCCCGTTGCCGATCCGCGAGGCCCAGACCCTGGTGATGGAGTTGCTGTTCCAGCGTGCGCTGGAATCCGGTCTGGAAGCCGCGATCTTCGACAGTCCGGCGTACCGGCGCTACAGCGCGCAGCGCAAGGCCGACGGGCTCGTCGACCCCGAACGATGAATGTCTCCCGTGGGAGCGGCGTCCCGCCGCGATGCGGTGCCGCGGTGACCCGCCGGACTCAGGGTTAGCCGCGGTGGGGTGCGGCGCTGCGTACGCCCTTTTAAGGCATTGTTATCGCTCAAACTGACCGCTGACTGCTGACCGCTCTTTCTCAAGTCATCACGGACTTGCGCGATGATGCGCAGTGCGTATTGGACAACCCGCGCGCAATGGTCTATAAGAGTATTACCATATAGCCACATTGTTACGTAACGGGAGGGCGTCGCCTGAATTGAACACAGACGGCATGGCGAACGCGTTACGCGCTTGTTCGATCGCCGACGCGATCCCGCGGGTTCAATGACCCGGCGGTCGATGACCGCTATGACAATTGTCATTGCATTTTCGTTGCGGGGACTTTTGCTCGCGCCTCCAGGCAGGACGCCGAACGATCTATTTGAGAATTCAGTCGTAGCGTTTCACGAATAGCATCAACCTGTGCAGCGCCCCACCGGGCAAGGCAGGATCTATGAACCGATCAGCAGCAAGCCGACGCGAGCCCGCGCTCGGCCCCTACCTCTCCGATCAACTGGATGTCTATGGCATCAGCCGGCGCCGCTTCATTGAGTTCGCGCTCGGCATCACCGCGACGCTGGGCTTGCCGCTCGGCATGTCGGGCCAGGTGCTCGCGGCCCTCGAGGAAACCAAGGCACGCCCGACGGTGATCTGGCTGCATTTCCAGGAATGTACCGGTTGTACCGAGTCGCTGTTGCGGGCCACGCATCCGACCGTCGAAACCCTGCTGCTGGATCTGATCTCATTGGATTACTCGGAGACCCTGCTGGCCGCCGCGGGCCATCAGGCCGAGCAGGCGCTGCACGACTCGCTGGATAAGAACAAGGGAGCGTTCATCCTGGTCGTCGAGGGGTCGGTACCGCTGCGCGACGGTGGTATCTATTGCAAGATTGCCGATAAGACACCCCAGCAAATGCTCCTTGAGATCGCACCCTACGCCGCGGCGGCAGTGGCGATCGGTTCGTGCGCCTCTTGGGGCGGTGTGCAGAGCGCGGCACCCAATCCGACCGGTGCCGTCGGTTTGCCGGAGGCCCTACGGATCGCGGGCATCACCAAGAGCGACGGCAGTGCATTGCCGGTGATCACACTGCCCGGTTGTCCGGCCTCGCCTTATAACTTGCTGGCGACTGTTCTGTATTACCTGACCCTCAAGAATCTGCCTGAGCTGGACGCCAAAGGCCGCCCACGCTTCGCCTATGGGCATTTGATCCATGATCACTGCGAACGCCGCCCACACTTCGATGCGGGCCGCTTTGCCGAGCAGTTCGGCGACGCCGGCCATCGTCAGGGCTGGTGTCTGTACAAGCTCGGCTGCAAGGGTCCGGAGACCTATGCCAATTGCCCGGCGATCGAGTTCGGTGATGTCGGCGCCAATACCTGGCCGGTCGGGATCGGTCATCCCTGCTTCGGTTGTGCGGAGCAGGGCGTGGGCTTCCACAAGGCGCTGCATGAACAGGCCGACGTTGAGTCGGTGACCCCGCCATCGCTATTCCCCGAGATCATCACCAGGCACGCCGGCGGTGCCACTGCCGGGGCCGCGGCCGTCGCCGGCGCCATTGTCGGCGGTGCTGTCGTCTATGCCTTGGGTGCCAATGAAAAGCTCAAGCAGGTCGAGGCTGAATCAACCGCCGTCGCCAAGAGCGAAGCGGAGGAGCAAAAATGAACATCGATCGCCGTGCATTCTTCAAGATCGCGGCTGCCGGCGCAGCGACTGCATTGTGTCCGGCCTCGGCCGCGGCGCGCCCCCCAAAGGAACTGCCGCCGGAGGCCGTGGGTATTCTCTACGATGCGACCCTGTGCATCGGCTGTAAAGCCTGTGAGGTCGCCTGTAAGGCCGAGAATGACATGCCAATGGCTCATGATACGCCGCTGGAGCGAGCCCACGGCGTAGCCGGCACCTGGGATGCCGATAACGATCTGAACAGCCGTACCATGACCAAGATCAAGGTCTACACCAGCGGTACCGCCGCGGTGAAGGATCGCGAGGAAGACGGCTTCAGCTTCATCAAACGCAGTTGCATGCACTGCGTCGATCCCAATTGTATCTCGGCCTGCCCGGTCAGTGCCTTGACCAAGGACCCGTTCACCGGTGTGGTGCGTTACAATCCCGATGCCTGTATCGGATGCCGCTACTGCCAGCTCGCGTGTCCATTCAATATCCCGAAATTCGAGTACGACAAAGCGTTTCCGAAGATCGTCAAGTGTCAGTTGTGCCCCGACCGCTTGGCCGCGGGCGGCATTCCGGCCTGCTGCGATGCCTGCCCCACCGGTGCGAGCCTGTTCGGGCGCTTGCCCGACCTGTTGACCGAGGCCCATCGCCGCCTGACCTTCAAGCCGGGTGAGCGGCAGCAGTATCCGGTGCGCCGTTTGGACGGCGATGAGCAACGTGCGGCGGAGGTGACCGGCTATTACCCGAAAGTGTACGGAGAGACCGAAAGCGGCGGCACCCAATATCTGATGATGGCGGGTGTCCCATTCGACAAGCTTGGACTGCCGCCCGTGGGCGACACCTCGCGCGCCCAGCTCTCGGAGACCATTCAGCATACGCTCTATCAGGGCATGATGGCGCCGACGCTGCTGCTGGGCGGGCTGGTCTTTGCCGTCTATCGCCGGACCCATGCGGAGCAGGAGCAGGAGGACGCGTCCGAGGGTGTGGAGCCGGCCACCGAGGCGCGGGAGGGCCGCCGTGATGCGTGAAGTCTATCGGCCGATCGGCGGCAAACTGCTGACCCGGCATTTCTACTTCATGGGCGTGTTGGTGCTGATCGGCGCCTTCTTCATGGCCCGCCGGTTCATCTTCGGTATCGGTGATGTGGCAAACCTCAGCGACGGGTTTCCCTGGGGGATCTGGATCACCTATGACGTGGTGACCGGTACGGCCATCGCGTGCGGCGGTTACGCGATGGCGCTGCTGGTCTACATCTTCAATCGCGGTCAGTTCCATCCGATGATCCGGGCGGCGCTGCTGACCAGCGTCTTCGGCTATACCCTCGCGGGTCTGTCGATCGTGATCGATGTCGGCCGCTATTGGCAGCTCTACAATGTCTTTCTGCCGCAGTACGCGAATCTGAATTCGGTGATGCTCGAAGTGGCGCTCTGTGTCACGCTCTATACCCTGGTGCTGTGGATCGAACTGTCGCCCGCGATTCTCGAAGCGATGAAGGACAACCGGCACTTACGTCAGGTCCGGCACGCCCTGTTCTTCTTCATCGGGCTGGGTATCCTGCTGCCGACCATGCATCAATCCTCCCTGGGCTCGCTGCTGCTGATCGCCGGTTATAAGGTGCATCCACTGTGGCAGACCAACATCATCCCGCTCTTGTTCCTGCTGACCGCGATCACCATGGGCTATGCGATGGTGGTGTTCGAGTCGCTCTATGCCGCGGTGAATCTGGATCGCCCGATCGAGACTGACCTGTTATCCAAGCTCTCGGCCATCATTCCCTGGCTGTTGATCCTGTATCTGGTGCTGCGGATCAGCGATCTGGTGTGGACGGGTGCCATCGCGGCCCTGCTGAAGCCCGGCCCGGAACCTCTGCTGTTCGTGCTTGAAACCGCGCTATTCCTCTATGCGATCGTCAATCTGCTGCATAAGGAGCGGCGCGTGCGGCCGCGGGTGCTGTTCTGGACCGCGCTGGCGACCATTCTCGGGGGTTCACTCTACCGCTTCGATGCCTTCCTGATCGCCTACAATCCCGGCCCAGGCTGGCAGTATTTCCCTGGGGTTGGCGAGATCCTGATCACGTTGGCGATCATCGCCGTCGAGATCATGGCGTATCTCTTCTTCGTCAAGAAGATGCCGATTCTGCTTGCGGCGCGGCCGGCACGACTGGGAGCAAAAGCATGACAACAACACGTATTTGTGTGGACCCGGTCACCCGGATCGAGGGTCATTTACGCATCGATTGCGACATCCGGGACGGCCAGGTGGTCGATGCCTGGTCGAGCGGACAGATGTGGCGCGGCATCGAGACCATCCTGACCGGGCGCGACCCGCGCGATGCCTGGCTCTATACACAGCGTATCTGTGGTGTCTGCACCACGGTTCATGCGATTGCCTCAGTGCGCGCGGTCGAGGACGCGCTCGCGCTCGAGATTCCGCTGAACGCGCAACTGATCCGGAATCTGATCGTGGCCGCGCACGGCATCCATGATCATCTGGTGCATTTTTATCACCTCTCGGCCCTGGACTGGGTGGATGTGGTGTCCGCCCTGAAGGCCGATCCCATGGCGACCGAGCGGTTGGCCCAAGGGCTGTCGGACTGGCCGAACAACAATGCCCGCTATTTCGCCGAGGTGCAGTCGCGGGTCGGCAAGTTCGTGGCGAGTGGGCAATTGGGTATCTTTGCGCATGGCTACTGGGGTCATGCGGCGATGCGGCTGCCGCCCGAGGCCAATCTTATGGCGGTGGCGCATTATCTGGAGGCGATGGACTATCAGCGCAAGTCCAATCAGATCACCGCGATCCTGGGCGGCAAGACGCCGCATATCCAGAATCTGGCCGTGGGCGGGGTGGCCAACGCGATCAATCCGGATGAGCAGTCCGCGTTGAACATGGAGCGGCTGGCCTACCTCAAGACCCTGATGGATGAATTGCAGGGTTTCGTGCGCCGGGTTTATCTGCCCGATGTCATTGCCATCGCGGCCCTGTATGCGGATTGGTTGCCGTATGGCGCGGGGGTGATGAATTATCTCTCGGTGCCGGACTTTCCGCGCGATACCAAAGGCACGGACTTCGGCATGCCCGGCGGCTATATCCCGGCGGCCGATCTGAGTCAGTTCCACGCGGT
>Ga0247839_1002177_pt1 | contig 30209 bp, 30 predicted proteins | sample LaCruzMarch2015__6_FD_192405 | JGI IMG/M metagenome (GOLD analysis project Ga0247839, IMG submission 192405) | Freshwater microbial communities from meromictic Lake La Cruz, Castile-La Mancha, Spain - LaCruzMarch2015_16m | ecosystem: Environmental > Aquatic > Freshwater > Lake | place: Spain... | reverse complement strand
TCAGATTGAAAGATCGTTCTGTATTACGTACTGTGGCTAACTGCTTACCTGGGTTTATTGCTACTACCACTATACCTGCCAGTACTGCAATGATGGCTACGACTAGGAGCATTTCGAGAAGGGTGAAACCACGAGTATATAGCTTACGGTAGGACATAGATTAAAATATAAAAATTAAATTAAGTATTAATCGTTATTATAACAGATAGTATAAAAAGTAAAAGAAAATTAGCTTGAAAGAATAGTTACCTTTTTATTTGTCTCCATTCCTCTATCTTTTTATGATCTCCTGACAAAAGTACTTTAGGAACTTTGTATGTTTTGCCTTTATATTCTAAAATTTCTGGTCTTGTATAATGAGGATATTCCAAACCATTTTCTCCTAAAGCCCCTTGCTTTTCTTTTTTCAAAGTTAAATTCCAATGTGATTCTTCCTTCAAAGATTCAAGACGAATTACCCCTGGTATAAGTCTTGCTACGGCAGAAGAAACTACCATTGCTGCCACATCTCCATCAGTCAAAACATAGGGTCCAATGGAAATTTCCTCGGCTTTCAAAGCTTGTTTCACTCGCTCATCAATACCTTCATAGCGACCGGTAATAAATACGATCTCTTCATATTTTTTTGCCCAATCATAGGCAATTTTCTGGTTGAATTGTTTTCCTTTTGCAGAAAAAACAATGATTTTTATTTTTTTGCTTTTTAATTTTTTTTCAACCTTTGCAAAAGCTCTCAATATCGGTTCCGCCTGCAACACCATTCCGGCACCTCCACCATATGGTTTATCATCTACCCTCTTATACGGTTTATCATTTTTCTTTTGGGATTTAGTTGGCGTCACAAAGTCACGAGGATTATAAAAATTAATATTGAGTTTTTTGTTTTTTATGGCACGGCCTAAAATTGACTCATTCAAATATGAACCAAAAATTTCAGGAAATAATGTAACTATATGAAAATTCATTTAACTTAAAATACAATAAAAATAAGAAAATAGCAAAAAAAGAGAGGGGGAATGTTTCTGAATGATCTTTGTCTGGACTTAAGATCAATTCAGGAATATTCTCCCTCTCTTTTGTTTTTATAACTAAATTTTAGAAATTGAGATCTGCCATGGCTTCATCTACTGTTTTTGAAGATTTCATTTCTGGCTTTGGGCTAGAACTAATTTCTCCTCTCGTGCTTCCTTCTGGCTCATTGATCTTCAAGTTCACTCTTGAGTTGTTTTTCATTCCCACAACTCTGAGAAGTGTTCTAATAGCCTTTGCTGTGTTACCCAATCTTCCAATGACTTTGCCCATGTCGGCGTTATCAACTGTAAGAGTAAGCAGAACTCCCATCTCATCAACAGTTCTTGTAATAACCACTTTTTCAGGAACATCTACAAGAGCCTTCACAACATACTCTAGAAACTTTACATCGTTTTCTGACATATTTTTTTAATTTTTTTCTTATCATGCAGTAATTTCGACCAGAATATTAATTTATACTGCCTAGAGAAATAATAGCATATAAATAAAATGCAAACAAGAATAGATAAAACAAAAAGGCGGAATAGTTTAATTTTTTTGAGTTGGTTCTGGTCCAGACCAAAAAAATTAAACTATTCCGCCTTTTTAATATTATGCTTTTGGAGCCTCTTCTATTTTTCCTTCCTCTTTAGGAGCTTCTGGTTTTTTGTCTTCAGCTGGCTTTTCTTCTTTCGGAGCGTTTTTTGCAGATTCTTCTGCCTCCTTGGCTTTATTAGCGTTAATTATTTTATTTTTTGGTAAAACGTTTATCTTTTTTCCGGTAATAATCTTTTGTTCAATAAGAAAGTTTCTCACAGTTGCAGAAAGTTGAACACCTTTTGAAATCCAATGTTTTACCTTTTCTCCATCAACCTGACATATTCCCTTCCCTCGAGCATCATAAGAACCAAGTATTTCAAGATATCTGCCACTTTTTGTGCTATTTTTTGAATCCGTGAGCACAATTCTAAAAGTTGGCTCGTGAACTCTCCCTACTCTTTGTAATCTGATTATTAACATAGTGAACATACTAAACGAAAAATCAAGAAAAGTCAAACTTTCAAAAAAGATTGCCGAAACAAAATGAATTAAAAGTGTCTTTGTCCGGACTGAAGACACTTTTAATCATTTTGTGGAGGTAATGTTTTTTGAATAAGACAAATCAACTTTTTTGTGATATTATCAACAAAAATGATATGAAAAATCGCGAAAAGGGAGAATCTCAAAACAAATTGTACGAAGGAACTATTTTTATAACGGGCAAGGGTTTAGGGTATGTTACCCTGCCCGACTTCAAAGAAGACATAGAAATTAAAAGCGATTTTTTGAAAAGTGCATGGCACAAAGATACTGTGCTTATTTCCCTATCTAAAGCCAGTAAAAAAGAAAGAACTCAAGGAAAAGTAGAAAAAATCCTGAAAAGAAACAAAAAACTATTTTCGGGAACAGTAGAGAAAAAAGAAAGTAGCTTTATACTCATACCTGACGATAAAAAAGCTAGAACCATAATAAAAATTACAGAAGGAAACCCCCAAAATAATCTTGGACAAAAAGCATCAGTTTTCATCACAAATTGGGGAGAAAATAATAAAGAAGCCGAAGGTAAACTTCAAGAAATTTTTGGTAAAAAAGGAGACAATTCAGCAGAAATGAAGTCCATTCTCTCTGAAAAAGGTTTTGAATTTACCTTTGAAAAATCTGTAGAAAACGAAGCAAAACAAATAGATGAAAATTTAAAAAAGATCTGGCAAGAAGAAAGTAGAAAAAGAAAAGATTTCAGAAATACTCTGACTTTTACAATAGATCCGAAAACGGCAAAAGACTTTGACGACGCCATATCATTCAAAAAAATATCTGACGATAGATTTGAAATAGGAGTTCACATTGCAGATGTTTCTTTTTACGTAAGAGAAAAAACAGAGATGGATAGAGAAGCAAGGAAAAGAGGTTTTTCAGTATATTTACCGGACAGAACTATTCCAATGTTACCTTCAATACTTTCTGATAACCTTTGCAGTCTAAACGAAGGCGAAGAAAAGATGGCTTACTCTGCAGTCTTTGAACTTGATAAAAATGGTAAAGTTCTCTCTAGATGGTTTGGCAAGACAGTCATAAAGTCAGCAAAGAGATTCTCATATGAAAGTGCACAAGAAATTTTGAACAGCAAAGGGCAAGGAAATATTCCTAAATTTCGCTTAAGCCCGGACAAAGATCATTCGGAAACATTTCCTCGCCTTTACGGTGACAATTTCTTTTATGAGCTCAACACACTGAACCTAATTGCCAAAAAACTTCAAAAAGACAAAATAGAAAAAGGCGCTATTGATTTTGAACATGAAGAAATAGAATTTGAAATGGATCAAAATGGAAAAGTCTTGTTCATACACAAAAAAGTCCGTCTGGATACACACAAACTTGTTGAAGAATATATGTTGCTTGCAAATAAAGAAGTTGCACATTTTTTATACAAAACAATAAAGTCAAAAGGATTCAACTTCTCACCGATTTTTAGAATTCATGATATTCCAGACAAGGAAAAAATTACTGAGCTCTCGCTTTTTGTTCATGCCCTTGGACATACTCTACCTAAAAATAAAGAAGGTGGAGTATCTGGCAGAGATTTACAGATGTTATTTAAAAAAATAGAAGGAAAAGATGAGGAAGCACTTATAAAAACAACTGCTATTCGCTCAATGTCAAAGGCTGTTTATTCTACAAAAAATATCGGCCATTTTGGGCTTGCATTTGAATATTACACACACTTCACTTCCCCTATCAGAAGATATCCGGATCTTTGCATTCATAGAATTTTAGAAAAAGTAATAAATAGAGAAACCCTGACGAAAAACGATTGGGATAATTATGAAAAAATTGCAAGTGAAAGCAGTCAGAACGAAATCCGTGCGACTGAAGCAGAAAGAGAAGCCAGAAAATTAAAACAAATTGAATTCATTTCTTCCAAAGTAGGACAAATTTTTGATGGTTCAATTACAGGTGTTACAGAGTGGGGTATTTATGTAGAAGAAAAAGAAACAAAAACTGAAGGAATGGTAAAACTTTCAAGTATTGGTGATGACTATTATGTTTTAGACAAAAAGAAGTACGCCATAATAGGGCAAAAAACAAAAAAGAAATTTGCTCTTGGAGATAAAGTAAAAATAAAGTTAGTTGGTGCGGATGCCGATAAAAAAACAGTGGATTATAAGATAGTTGGGTAAAAAAATAACCGCAAGCTTGTCCTCTGACAAACTTGCGGTTTTTGAACTTAGATCAGTGAAAGATCGCCGTATCAATGAACTTTTTTACAAGAGCGACTGCTTCGGGAATCGTGTGGTGATTCAGCCAGAATCCAAGATCCAGGCTTATTGTTCCTCCTCCCGACGATTTCCTGTCTGGAGTAGGTTTTGAACCGCAAGAATTTCCAAAGCGTTCTCTCAAAAAAGAGCAAAGATCAAGCGAACTGTCGGTTGAACGTGCGCTTATTCTTACTTCCCTTTTATCCTTGAGCATTGCCCACACAATCACAAGCGATACTCCGTCCATTCTGATTAAGAAATCGGCGACCGTAGAAATATCATCGCTTTCCTTGGACTCAATCGGACCGATATTCGTAATCAGGTGTGCCCCGTGCCGGCAAACATTCTCAAGCGCCAACTTCATGTTCATATAATTAGAATCATGAAGAGGGTAATTAAACATGTACATGAGCTCTTGCTGGTCAGAAGCCGAAGCTACTTTTCCATAAGCCACGAGATCTCTATCTGTGAAAGCCGTGAGACCAAGGGTATCTGTGTAGATACCTATGGCCAAAAGAATTGGTATAAACTGGTCTACTTCCCCAATTTTAATACCGCATGCCTCACACAGTTCTAGAACAAGAGTGCTTGAAGCTCCTATCTTTTCTATCAAAACGAATTTATCATCCGCATCGGCGATATCTCCCCCGAAATGGTGATCTACCACAATTATCGGACAAAGTTTTCGTCCATGAAGACATCTGCCATCAACAGTCATGGAAGAATCGACAAGGACAAGATTTTTAAAGTCATCCTCTTTCATCTCCGATACTGGACGCATCCTATCGTACAAGCCAAGATGATTGCACAGTGTAAGATTCTGTCGGTGACTTATGGTCCCGGCAAAGAAAATCCTAATTGTACAATTTCCACGGATACTGCGAATGAGAAAAGACATCGTAAAGGCCGATGCCAGAGCATCTGGGTCAACCTGTGTCATCAAAATGTTAACGGTTGATCCTTGTATGGAATTTACGATCTTTTTGAACTTTTCAACAACTGTTGTTGAAATACTCATAGTTTTCTTTCCTTTCTTTTTGTTTTTTAAGCGACTATCCAAAAATAGAATATCATAAAATACAAGAAAAAGCAATACTTATAATAGGAGGATTATTTTATTTCGCAACATTTACTGCTTCATCAAATTGGATTGAGAGAAGTTTGGATACACCATCAGAGCCCATGGTAACTCCATAGATCACGCCGGCTCGAGACATTGTTTCCCTATTGTGTGTGATGAGAATAAGTTGAGAGTATTTCGCAAGACTATCTATCATGTCCCCGTATCTTCTGGAATTAGCTTCATCAAGGGCCGCGTCTGTTTCGTCCAAAATAATAAATGGCGGAGGGTTAACCTGTGACACGGCAAAAATAAGAGCAATAGAAGTAAGGGCTCTTTCTCCTCCCGAAAGCATTATGAGACCTTTTATTTTTTTCTTTGGTAAAGAAACTTCAATTTCAAGTCCTTCACTCTCTTCTTCCTCTTTCTCTTCAATTTCGTCTCCCTCATCTTCCACTTCAATTTCCAAATCAGATTTCTTTTTCTTTTTTTCTTTTACAACAGATAGAGAAGCTGTTCCCCCACCAAACATCTTACTGAAAAATTCTTGGAACTGAACATTGATTTTTTGTACACCAATTTTAAATTCTACAGTAATTTTTTCATCAAGTTCTTTAATTAAATTCTTCAAAGCTTCAGAAGATTTCAGGAGGTCTTCCAGCTCTCGTTCTAGAAATCCATCTCTTTCGGTAGTTTCTTTGTATTCTTTTACAATATCATCTCCACCGGCTACTCCAGCGTCTTCCAGACGAATTTTAATTCTTTCCATCGCTCTTTTCCTTTCTAATTGTGCTTCTCTTCCTTCTTTGACTATTTCATCTTGAGAAAGTGGCGTTCCGTCCTCTTTTGTAGGCCAGAAATCCTTGAAGTATAATGCGGAAGCTCCAACCAAAATTCCAGCTTCTTGAAATTCTCTCTTGAGTTCTTCTTCATCTCTTCTCAGATTATCTTCTCTCGTCTTCAATATAGATAAAATATTCCTTAATTCATTCTGTTCTGCAATAATTCTGAAAACTGCCTTTTCTGCATCTCTATTTGAATCTTTTTCCTTTTCTATTTCATTTTTGACAAAAGTATATTCCTCAGAAAACTCTGTTTCTTTCTGTTTGATGGAAGAGAGTTTACTTTCATATTCATCTTTCTGTTTTTCTAATTTATTTACTTCTTCTTTCAGATCATCCGTTGAACCATCACTTTCATTTGCGTATTTTTTAATAAAATCAGAAAAAGAACTTCTGACAAATGAGAAGAATTTTTTAATTTTTTGAATATCTTCAGAATTTTCTACTTCTTTTATCTCTAAATCTATTATTTTGGATAAATTCTCCACGGAAGAAAGCTCTACTTTCCTGTCTTTTAAGGAATTTGCTTCATCTTCTTGTTTTTTAATTAGTCTAAGAACTGATGAAATTTCTCCTTCAACTCGGCCAATATCTCTCATCAAATCATCTTTTTCTTGCCTTATTTCTTTTAGTTTGTCTTCTATATCAATAATCTTGCCACTTTTTTCATCCTTGGACTTCGATTTTGCCAAAATACTTTTTGCCTCGGAAAGTTCCCTATCTAGTTTCTTCATCTTTTCTTCCGGATTTGTCTTATTTTCTGAAATACTTTTTTTCTCAAAATTTATATATTCTTCTTCCCTTCTAAAATAATCATGATACATTGAGCGAAGTTTTTCTTTCATCAAAACCAAGCCTTCAATTTTTTCAACTTGTTTTTTCAAAAACTTTATATGCGGAGCTATTTCTCTCCTTAGAGACTCAACCTGTTTTATATTTTCATCCGTTTTTACTAATTTTCTCGCACTTTCTTCTTTTTTATATTGAAAAATTTTTAGACCAAGTGCATCTTCTATCATTTCTCTTCTCTCTTTTATATTTGCATTCAAAATTTTGTCTGCCTCTCCCTGAGAAATTATTTGATACCCTGAAGCCCCAATGTTTGCATTCGCCAAAAGTTCTATGATATCTTTCAATCGCACCTGACTGCCGTTTATATAATATTCACTGGAAGAATCGCGATTTACCACTCGTTCAATAGAGACTTCATCAAAATCTACATTCAAAATCCTTTTTGTGTTATCAAGGACAAGTTTGACTCCTGCTCGACTTGCTCTTGAAGAATCTTTTCCGCCATTAAAAATCAAATCCTCGGCACGTTTTCCTCGTAAAGATTTGATAGATTGTTCACCGAGCGCAAATCTGAACGATTCGGCAACATTGGATTTACCGGAACCGTTTGGACCAACAATAGCGGAAATAGGCGTATTAAAATTTAAAATACTTTTTTTACTGAAAGATTTAAAACCTGTAATTTCTATGCTTTTTAAATACATACCTATAATTAACCTGTTAATTCATTTATCAGCTTTTCTATATCGCCGTCTGGAGTATCAAGTTCCATAAAATCAGGTGATGTATCCGGGGTACTACCAGCTAAGATATGCCAAAATAAAAAGTCAGATGGTTTTAAATTCATTGATTCGATTTTTTCCTTTAATTTTCCTGATTTCTCAAATAATAAGCTCAATTTTTTTGCCGTTGTGTATCTTACTTCTCCATGATCCTCTACATCCCTTAAAGGTTGTGAATAAAGAAGGTCTCGTTTTGATTTTAATTCAGCGATTTTTTTATATCTTAACGTTTCTTCCGATTCTTCTGGCAATATTGGTTGTTCAAAATTCATATTTTAAAATTATTGTTTATCCCAACCCTTCTTTATAAGCGCTGTTTTTGCCGCTTCTTGTTCTGCTTCTTGCTTTGATTTTCCTGCTCCGATAGATACAAGTTCTTTGTCTAAGTATACTCCAACTGTAAAAATCTTGTCGTGATCCGGGCCTTCTTCCTTTATGGTTTTATATGACGGTGTAACATTTTCATTTTCCTGCGCAGCTTCCTGAAAATTACTTTTTGCATCCATCCACGCTTTCTCTGCTACTATATTGTCTATCAAATGAAATATGTTTTTGGAGATAAAATATTTGGCTGTCTCATAACCTTGATCAAGAAAAATGGCTCCAATAAGCGCCTCAATGGTGTTTGCCAAAATAATTTGTCTTGCTCTGCCGGTATCTTTTGCTTCACCTTTTGAAAGCAAGAGAAAATCATTCATTTTTATTTTTGAAGCCGCCTTTGACATTGTATCCGCATTTACAAGAGCTGCACGATAAGAAGTAAGATCTCCCTCATTTTCATCAATATATTTATTATATAAATATTCGGTAACTATAAGCTCCAGCACTGCATCCCCTAAAAATTCCAATCTCTCATTATGTACAATCTCCGAGTCTTTGTGTTCGTTCAGATAAGATCTATGCGTAAAAGCCTGCTTCAGTAAATCTTTGTTTACAAAGTTAATTCCGATTATTTCCTCAAATTCTTTGAAATTTTTCATATTGTTTTTACAGGGTGGTTTTCTAAGATAGTAATCGCTTTTGTGATAATTGGCAAGATGTCATTATAAAAATTAAGACTCTTTATTTCTGAAAGAGAGAACCATTTTGCATCATCAAGACCCCCGCTCGTGCCAAGTTTTAAATCTTTCATTTCAGAACTTGCAAGAAAATATTTAACCTGCTTTCTCATCTTACCTTCTTCGGGATGATTGGCAACATATTCATTTGATTGTAACTCGTCTTCTACTACGACATCAATGCCGAGTTCTTCTTTTATCTCTCTTAAAAGACCCTCTTTAGGCGGTTCATCCTTTTCAAGTCGGCCTTTTGATAGAGTCCATCTTCCAAAAACATCGTGAACAAGAGCAAGATAAATTTTGCCTTCTTTTTTTGCATAGACCACAGCGCCAACAAGAATTTTTATCGGCATTTGTTCAAACGGACAATTTTTATTATTTTTCTTGGAAACTTCATTTTTCCCAGGTTCTCCAAGTTCTTTATAAATAGTACCCAGAACTCCATTTACAAATCCGCCACTTTTGTCTCCGCTAAAGGCCTTGGCTATTTCTATCGCTTCATTTATTGCAACTTTTGCCGGAACTTCTTTTCTATCAGAAAAAAGAAGTTCATAAAGTCCTATTCTTAAAATATTTCTATCCACAATAGAAATTTTCTCTATTGGCCAATCAGGTGCGGCTTTGCAAATAATATTATCCAGATCGGATTTTTTACCCCAAACACCAGAAAAAAGAGTTGTGGCAAAAGATAAATCATCATTGCCACCGCCAAATTCTTCTATATTTCTTTTAAGAGATAAAAGAGAAACGTCTTTAGAAAAACCTCGAAAATCGCTTTCGAAAGCTGTTTGTAACACTATTGATCTTGCAAGGTGCCTGTTTGCCATATTTTACTTATCTGTCCGCCCAAGGCGGAAAAGAACAAAACTAAAATAAAAACTACTTCGTTACTACTTTTTTATCCTCTTTTTTGATTTTTTCTCCTTTTTTAGGTTTAACTTCAAAAACAATGACTTTTTTGCCGTTGTATTTTCCACAATTACCGCAAACTCTATGATTGAGTCTGGACTGTCCGCAATCTGGACACTTCGTCAAAGAAGCGCTTTTTAAAGCGTGATGAGATCTAGTGCTTCCCCTTTGGGATCTGTTGTGTCGCATTCTGTTTACCATAATGCATTCAATACTATCATATTTGCAAAAAAAGTAAACTGCAAAAACGCAATCTTATGACCAAATGTTCTTTTGAACGCTTTTAGATTGCGAAGCTATTAGTGAGAAAGAATATTTGGTCATGAGATATAAGTATTTAATTCAAATAATTTCGTAAAAAACATTTTCTGTGTTCTACGCAAATTCCATTTTTTTTAATTTTTTCACAGTGCATTTTCGTGCCATAACCTTTATGAATTTCAAAACAATATTTCGGATATTTTTTTGCCAATTTGCACATAAGTGCATCTCTTGTCACTTTTGCCACAATAGACGCAAAAGCTATTACCCTTTCTTTTTCATCCCCCTTTATGATTGTTTTTTGATTTTTATATTTCTCAGGAGCTTTCAGACCCCCGTCAAGAAGAACTTTACAATCTTTTGGATTTAATTTTAATTTTTTTAAAGATTTCTCCAGTGCTTTTTTTATTGCAGGTACTATACCTATTCTATCTATCATTCTTGAACTTTCAAAAGAAACTGCAAAATTTACTTTTTTATTCTTTTTTAATTCTCTTAATCTGTAAAAAATTTCTTCCCTTTCCACAGGCTTCAGTTTTTTTGAATCTTTTACTTTTCCAAATTTCTTTGCATTAAATTTTATAGGCATTACAAAAGCACCTACCGTCACCGGCCCTGCTAAAGGTCCCCTCCCCACTTCATCTATTCCTACAACATATTTTATTTTTTTTGATAGCTTTTTATTTCTCATCTATATATTATAATGCTTATATGTCTAACTTCATACATTTACACACCCATTCACATTATTCTCTCCTGAATGCCCTCCCAAAAATTCCGGAGCTTGTAAAACAAGCAAAAGACTCCAACATGTCGGCTCTTGCACTTACTGACAATGCAAACATGTACGGTGCAATTGAATTTTATAAAGAATGTCATAAACACGGCATAAAGCCAATTATCGGTGTAGATTTTTACGTAGCAAACAGAACCAGAAATGACAGACAAAGCGGTCTTGATAACAAACGCACAAGACTCGTCCTTCTCGCCAAAAATGAAATCGGTTATAGAAATCTTATCAAGCTCGTAACACTTGCAAGTATTGAGGGATTTTATTATAAACCGAGAATTGATAAAGAACTTATAGAGAAATACAGTGGAGATATTGTTTGTATAATACCTCAATTTTCTGGAGAAACGTCAAATGCCTTGAAAAATGGCGACAACGAAAAAGCGAAAAAGATTACAGAATGGTATAAAAAAGTTTTTACAAATGACAATTTTTTCTTTGAAATAGCTCATCATCCGGAGATAGATGGACAGGAAAAATTGATGGGTCGAATCGTAGAATTGGCAAAAGAAACCAATTCAAATCTAGTCGCTTGCCATGATGTTTATTATCTTGTTCCGGAGGATAAAAAAGCACGAGATACTTTACTTCAAGTTAATACTGCCACTGATTTTTCAGATAGAAATTCAGACAGTTCTTCTGAAGATTTTTCCTTCATATCACAAGAAAAAGCTTCCGAATACTTTAAAGATTATCCCGAGGCTTTAACCAACATAGAAAAAATAACGGATATGTGCAATTTGGAATTGAAACTCGGTTCTTGGGTTTTTCCATCTTTCAAAGTGGAGAGTGGACACACGCCCAATGAGGAACTTCGCCACTTGGCATATGAAGGTCTAAAGACTCGTAGAGTAGAAAAAACAGAAGAAGTTGAAAAAAGAATTGAATACGAGCTAAAAGTTATCGGTGATAAAGGTTATGCCCCTTATTTTCTCGTGGTAGCAGACCTCTTGAGATTTGCTTCAGAAAATAATATCTATACAAACATCAGAGGTTCTGTCGCAGGATCCATCGTTACTTATCTTACAGGAATTACAAAAGTAAACCCGATAGAATACAAACTCCCCTTTGAAAGATTCTTAAATCCGGAAAGACCTTCTGCTCCCGATATTGATATGGATTATGCCGACAATCGTCGTGACGAGGTCATAGAATATGTTAAACAAAAATACGGCAAAGAAAATGTCGCGCAAATAGGAACTTTCGGAACAATGATGGCCAGGGGTTCAGTACGAGATACTGCTCGAGCAATGGGTTTTCCTCTCCCTCTCGCAGATAAAATCGCAAAACTTATACCGATGGGTGCACAGGGTTTTCCGATGACAATAAATCGAGCTCTGAAAGATGTTGATGAACTCAAAAAAATGTACGACGAGGACAAAGATGTTAAGACCATCATAGATATGGCAAGAAAAATAGAAGGATGCGCAAGACACATTTCTGTGCATGCTGCCGGTGTCGTTATCGCTCCAAGCCCTCTTACGGATTTTACTCCTCTCCAACTTGATCCAAAAGGAGAAGGAAAAATTATCACCCAATATGATATGCATGCCATAGAAGACGCCGGGCTTTTGAAGTTTGATTTTCTTGGAATTAAAAATCTTTCTATTCTCGCAGATGCTGTAGATCGTGTAGGGAAAATTGAGAAAATTAAAATAGATATTGAAGCAATTCCCTTAGATGATAAAAAAACATTTGAAATGCTTGCCCGAGGTGAAACGTCTGGTCTATTTCAACTTAATGGTTCCGGAATGACAAAGTATCTCAAAGATCTTAAACCTACGACCATACACGATATAAATGCAATGGTTGCCCTATATCGTCCGGGACCGCTCGAATCTATCCCGCAATATATTGAAAGAAAGCATAATCAAAAACTTATAAAATTTCTTGATCCGAGAATGAAAGAAATCCTTTCGCAATCATATGGAGTTATTACTTATCAGGATGACGTTATGCTTATCGCAATTCAGCTCGGCGGATATTCTTGGCTTGAAGCAGATAAGCTCCGAAAAGCAATGGGAAAAAAGATTCCAAAAGAAATGGAGGCTCAGAAAGAAAAATTACGAGAAGGATTGATTAAAAACGGAATGACAGAAAAAAAAGCAGATGAGTTGTGGAAACTGATCGAACCATTCGCTGCATATGGTTTCAACAAAGCTCATGCTGCAAGCTACGGTAGAGTGGCATATCAAACCGCATATTTGAAGGCCAATTATCCGGCTATTTACATGTCCGCCGTACTTACAGCCGATTCCGGTGATATAGAAAAAATTGGTGAATTTATTACCGAATGTAATAGAATGAAAATTCCCGTACTTCCACCGGCCATAAATGAAAGTTTTGGTCCTTTCACTTCCGTAAAAACTCCTGGAGAACCAGACAGAATTCGTTTTGGACTTACAACAATCAAAAACTTTGGAGAAGGAATCTCAAAAATAATCATCCATGACAGAAAGAAAAATGGAAAATTTAAATCTCTCATAGATTTTTTGGATAGAATTGTCGATAGAAATTTGAATAAAAAATCTCTTGAGGCGCTTATCAAATCTGGAGCAATGGACGAATTTGGCGAAAGAGGTCAGATGCTTGGAAATGTTGAAAATCTCTTAAAATACAACAAAGAAGCAAGTCAGAAAGACAAAAATCAAGATTCTCTCTTTCTCGGTTTTTCAGAAAATGAACACCATGGTTTTAAAATGGAGAAAACCGAACCGGCAAGTATGAAAGAAAAACTTGCTTGGGAAAGAGAACTTCTTGGCCTGTATATTTCCGGTCATCCCCTAGACAGATACAAAACAATTTTGGAAAAACAAAAAATAAGCATTAAAAAAATTAAAGAAGAAACAGAAAGCGTGAGAAAACTTGTTAATAGTGGTTCCCCTATCGGAGGCCTCATAGAAGAAGTACGTCAAATCGCCACAAAAAATAACGATCAAATGGCTTTTGTAAAAATTACTGACCTAACCGGCACAATAGAGACTGTAGTTTTTCCGAGAACTTTTACACAATACAAAGACATTCTCATTCCAGACAAATGTGTTGCGATTGTTGGAAAACTTTCCGATAGAAATGGTGAAATAAGCATCATTATTGATAAGATGAAAGCTTTAGAATAAAAAGACCCGCTCGTCATCACACTTAAGTGATTAAAACGAACGGGTCAAGAAACAAAGAACCTTGGGTTACTGATACCCATGAATGGATAACGTACCTGGAACAGCTGGGTCATTCGTAACATCATAATGGTAATTCGTGTTCATGGTCCATGTCTGCGACCACGAATAACCAGTATTTATTGCGATGGATATCGCAAATGACCCACTGAATGGCCAACTTCTCTGTTGGCCTAATTCAACGGAATTGGTCGTACCATTCACTACGCATGTTAACAAGTACGAAGAGTTGTTCGAAACAAACACCTTCGTATCCTGCACGGGCAAAGGAATGACTGTAGCGGAAACAGAAGCACTTGCTGTCTGTCCTCCGGAAACTACAGTGACCGTTGCCGTCTTCAAACCGGAACTTGAATATGATTTTGAAACACTCTTCGTGTTTCCAATCAAACCGTCAGTTCCAGCCCAGGAATATGAATAGCCACCCACTCCTCCGGAAGCCGAAGCATTCCAGATAATTGGATCCCCAACATTTACAGTTGATGGGGTCGCCGAACAAGCAACAGTGAGTGGAGGAGGATTTGTGGTTGTACCTTCGTTTGAAAGATACAAATACCACATTCCGACAGATTCGTTATAAACCACGATATCTGTTTTTCCATCACCATCATAATCTGCCATGATAGGCTCGTATCCAGGACCTCCGAATTCTCCCGAAACGAGAGAATAATTATTCCCAGATAGTAATATCTTCCATTCTCCTGTCGTTTGATTATAGATAGTGGGATCCGTCTTCCCATCGTTATCAAAATCTCCAGACACGGGTTGGAATCCCGAACCTCCGAATGTTAAGCCCTTCAGCTGATAACCATCTGAAGACGTGAGAACCTGCCACAAACCTGTTTGTTTGTTGTAAATTGCAGGATCCGTTTTTCCATCTCCGTCATAGTCACCCGAAACAGACTGAGATTCGGGACCACCAAACTGCCCTTGCAGTATGATAGGCGCCGAATTGACTGTTGCACTGACTGCGACAAAAACTGCGAGCACTGAGAATAAATGTTTCATTGGCTCTTCCTTTCCTTTTTGAGAATGATGCAGTTTTGAACTATTCAAACACCAATTCCATTCCTTTCCAAAAGAGGTTTTCAGAGAACTTTCCATAACTATAGTAACAAATATATTATGTTTTTGTCAAGTATTAACCAGACACAAATAAAGCCCCCGAAAATCAAATTTTCGGGGGCTTCTATTTCAAGAATTTAATTTAAATCTGTTTTAGATAACGTACGATTACGATACCAGAACCACCTGCACCACCAACATAACCTGGCGCTGCTGCTCCTCCGCCACCACCACCAGTATTAGCAACACCAGGGCTTCCATTTCCAGTACTATTACCGTTTCCACCACCGCCAGCGCCACCGGTTCCTGCAATTGTGCTATATCTTGAGTCTGAGCCGCTTCCACCACCACCACAAAACCATCCGACAGGAAAACCTCCAACAGAAGCAAATTGTGAATACTCTAATCCAATACCACCATTGCCAGCAGTACCACTAATACCATTGGCACCAGTTGCTCCTGCACCACCGCCTCCACCTGGCCAGGCGATGTATGTTACGATACCGTCTCCACCATTATTTCCTTGTCCTGATGTACCAAGACCGTGCACACCAAGTCCAGAATAACTACCGCCACCTGAACCTCCATTGCCTCTTGCGCCACTACCACCGCCTATTGCTAATAAAGAAAAAGCCGAAGAATTACTTCCTTGTGTTTCAGCTACACCTCCTCCACCTACTATTATTGTATTTGAGCTAGATGCAGAAAGGTTTGAACTATATAAAACCCCGCCAGCTCCGCCTCCTCCACCACGATTAGACATAGCCCCTCCCCCTCCTCCCGCCACTACCAGAACATCAACAGTAAGAGAACCTGACGGGATTACAAATGTATCATTTCCAATTGTTGTAAATTTATGAATACAATAATTTCCTGATGTAGTTTTTGTGCCACCAGTAGCAGTACATTCAGGTACCGTTCCAATTCTAATCATAACACCTAATTCTGCTTGAGATGCTGATAAAACAATTTTATTGTCAGTGTCCTTCATGACTTTGTAACCAGTACCATTGGTAGTGGCATAGACCTTGGGAATGAAGTTGTTGATGAAGGAGAGGGTGGAACCTTGGGGGTCAACGGGGATAGAAGTGAGATAGGTTGGTACTAGTGGTGAAAGGTCGATGAGAGTACCACAGTCTATACCTGATGGATATGGGAGGTTACCGGTATTACAGATTTCTGTGAGGGTGGTGGGTGTAGCAGCAGGATAGATGTAGTGGTCTATGAAGTACTGTTGCATTGCTTTGTGTATTTCGTTCAGATTGAAAGATCGTTCTGTATTACGTACTGTGGCTAACTGCTTACCTGGGTTTATTGCTACTATAGCTATACCTGCTAGTACTGCGATGATGGCTACGACTAGGAGCATTTCGAGGAGGGTGAAGGCTTGAGAATATAGTTTGCGATTAGACAGCATAGATTAAAATACAATTTAAATTAAGTATTGTTCGTTATATTATAACAGATAGGTTAAAAAATAAAAAGAGGAGATGGTGGATATCAAAAATCCCGCACAGAAGTGCGGAATTTTTAATTATATTTTTATTTTTTTGCTTTTCCTACTTTCCTTCTTGAAACAATCAAGTGGTTTGAATATTTCTTAGGAGTTCTCGTCTTCTGACCCTTTCCGACATGTTGTCCCCAAAGTGTTTTCGCAAATCTCAAACCTCTGCCTTGTCTTCCTTCACCTCCTCCATATGGGTGGTCTACCGGATTCATAACAGAACCTCGAACTGTTGGTCGGATACCGAGCCATCTTGATCTTCCAGCTTTTCCGATATTCACGAGCCAATTTTCTTCATTTGAAACTTCTCCAACTGAAGCCCAGACATTTTCTGCAACTTTTCTGATTTCTGTGGAAGGAAGTTTGATGTGAACGAAACCACCTTCATTCGCGACAATTTGTCCGAAATTTCCGGCAGATCTGCAAAGTTTTGCTCCGCCATCTTTTCTAATTTCTACATTGTAAACAAATCCTCCTACCGGAACTTTTTTTATGGGGACCCTGTTTCCAGTTTTAAGATCTGCATTTTCTGACACTAAAAATGTATCCCCCGTTTTTATACTCTTCGGTAAAAGAACATATCTTTTTTCTCCGTCTGCGTAAACTGCAAGTCCGATAAAACCGCTTCTATTTGGATCATATTCTACAGAAACAATCTTTGCGGGAATATCTTTTTTGTTGTACATAAAGTCAATTTCTCTGTACAATCTCTTATTTCCGGAACCTTTGTGTCGCGTGGTAAGTCTTCCAAAACTGTTTCTTCCTACATCTCTTTTTCTTCCTTTTGTAAGCGATTTGAGAGGTTCTGTAGCTGTAATCACACCTCTGTATGTTACAGTGGTCATATGTCTTCTCGATGATGTTACTGGTCTATATGTTTTCATGATTTATATAAATTCTATCTTATCTCCCTTCCTTAGAAACACAACTGCTTTTTTGATACCTGACTGTACACCACTTTTTCCTCTTGAAACGACGTTTTTAGGAGGAAGATTTGTAATATTTATTTTAATAGGTGTAACTTTGTATATTTCTTTCACCGCTTCTGCAACATCTTTTTTGCCAAAATTTTTGTTTATTTCAAAAGTATAAACATTTTGAGTTTCTGCTTTTACTCCAGCCTTTTCTGTGACTCTTGGCTTCTTTATGACAGAAGAAAGATCTTTTTTGTGTTCAAGTTTGGTCATAATTTTTATTTGGCAGAAGCCATTTTACCTTCTATAAATGCGACCGCTTCTTTTGGATTTTCTATCACTAAATATTTATAGTTCAAAAGATCTACAGGATTTATATTTCTAAGTTCATCCACTTCCACATTTCCAATGTTTGAAAAACTCTTTTCAAGAGATGAATCTTTCTTTCCAATTGCGATAATCGCGCTATTTTTCTTTTTGGAAGATATGTATTTACAATTTTCTATTTTACTCAAAGAATTCAAAACCTTTAACGCATCAGTAGTTTTTGGTTTAGAAAATTCAAATTTATCAATAAAAACTATTTCACCATCTCTAAATTTCTCTGAAAGAATAGTGTAAAGAGCTTTCGCTTTCATTTTTCTATTAACTTTCTTTGCATAGTTTCTTTTGCCGTTTGGACCGTGTGCAACACCTCCGTGAACCCAGATTGGGGATCTCGTGGAACCGTGTCTCGCCCTACCTAAACCTTTTTGTTGCCATGGTTTCTTTCCTCCTCCACTTACTTCACCTCTATCTTTTGTGTGAGCATAAATGGTTCTCGCGTCGGAAAGCATAGATTGGACAACTTGATGAACAAGGTCGGCATTTTTTGAAAGACCAAAAACCTTCTCAGGTAACTGAATTTTTCCTACTTCTTTTCCGCTTTGATTGTAAATTATTGATTCCATATTATTTTTTATCCAAGTACTTCTACTAGAGTTCCTCTCCTTCCAGGAATTGCACCGTTTATCAGAAGTTCTCCGTTATCTTTGTCAACACCCAAAATAGTAAGGTTTTTAATCGTTACCATATCTCCACCCATTCTTCCGGCCATTCTCATTGCTTTTGGAACTTTGTTTCGAAGTCCTCCACCAATAGAACCTGGGGCATGTTCTGAATGCTTTTGACCGTGGCTCCTAGGCTGACCCTTGAAACCATGTCTTTTGATAACGCTCTGATAACCCTTACCTTTCGATATTGCAGATACAGAAACTAGATCTCCAGCAATGAAGTCAGAAAGCTCTACTTTGCCTCCTACTTCAAACTTTTCAGGGTCCTCAATTCTAAATTCTCTAAGAAATCTAAAATTTCCCAATTTTTTCAAGTGGCCAAGTACTGGTTTTGAAATATTTTTTTCTTTCCTTTCACCAAAACCAACTTGGACGGCATCATATCCGTCAGTTTTTTTGGTTTTGACTTGAATAATAGTGAGACCTCCTGCAGATAAAATTGTCGCAGGATGAACAATACCCTTCTCATCAAAGACCTGTGTCATATTTTGTTTTGTTCCAAGTGTAAATTTCATTTTTCAGTTTTTCAGAAGAATTAAATCATCTTTACATCTATGCTTACACCTGAAGGAAGATTAAGATTTGTAAGAGCTTCTATAACTTTTGCTGAAGGATTTACAATATCTATAACTCTCTTATGTATTCGCATCTCAAATTGCTCTCTAGCATTTTTATAGACGAAAGATGCTCTGTTTACGGTGTACTTTTTTATTTCAGTCGGCATAGGTACCGGACCAACAACTTCCACATCAAACCTGAGTGCAGTTTCTATGATTTGCTTCACAGATGCATCAAGTATTTTGCTGTCGTAAGCCCTAACTCTAATTCTAAGCTTAGAAACTCCCTCTTCTTTTTTGGGAGTTTTTGCTTTAGAAGCAGATTTTGTATTCTTTTTTGTTATTTCTTTTGCGGACATATATTTAACCTATTAAAGACTTCCTCTCATCCGCCTTCGCCAAGAAGCTTCGGCGGACTGAGGAAAATTCTTTAGAACTAAGCAATAATCTTTGTTATAGCACCTGCACCCACTGTTTTTCCTCCTTCTCTGATAGCAAATCTTTGTTTTTCTTCCATAGCTACTGGTGCAACTAATTTAACTTTGAATTTGATAGTGTCCCCTGGCATAACCATTTCTACTTTCTCAGGAAGAGTCACATCTCCAGTGACGTCTGTTGTCTTCATATAGAACTGAGGTTTATATCCGGTAAAGAATGGGGTGTGTCTTCCTCCCTCTTCTTTCTTCAAGACGTAAACTTCCGCTTCAAAATCAGAATGAGAAGTGATTGAACCTGGTTTACAGAGAACTTGTCCTCTGTGAACATCTTCTTTCTTCGTGCTTCTAAGTAAAAGTCCAGCATTATCTCCTGCCTGACCTTCGTTTAATGATTTATTAAACATTTCAATACCGGTAATAGCAGTCTTTGTTGTTGGTTTGATACCAACAATTTCAACTTCATCACCAAGTTTGATAATTCCTCTTTCAATTCTTCCGGTCACCACGGTTCCTCTACCTTCAATTGAGAAAATATCTTCAATAGGCATAAGAAATGGTTTATCCGTATCTCTCACAGGAATAGGAATGTATGTATCCAAAGCTTCCACAAGCTCTAGGACTTTCTTTGACCATTCATCTGTATTATCTTTTGCCTCAAGTGCTTTCAAAGCCGAACCTCTGATAACAGGGGCACTCTTGCCATCAAAACCTTGTTTTGTAAGAAGATCTCTAACCTCTTCTTCAACGAGGTCAATAAGCTCTTTGTCGTCTACCATGTCGCATTTATTCAAAAATACAACAATTTTTGGAACACCAACTTGTTTTGCAAGAAGAACGTGTTCGCTTGTCTGAGGCATAACACCATCAGTAGCAGCAACCACGAGAATAGCGCCATCCATTTGGGCGGCACCAGTAATCATGTTCTTGATAAAGTCGGCGTGTCCCGGACAATCAACGTGCGCATAGTGTCTGTTTGCTGATGTATATTCTTGGTGAGAAATAGCAATAGTAATACCTCTTGCTTTTTCTTCCGGAGAATTGTCGATATCATTTACTGCTTTTATTTTTGCATCAAAACCTCCTCTTGAAAGGACGTTAAGAATAGCTGCAGTTAATGTTGTTTTACCATGGTCAACGTGACCGATAGTTCCCACGTTTACGTGAGGTTTGTCTCTTTTAAATTCTGCCATAAATATTTAGTTAATTTTATAAACAAAGCGCGCGAGATTTGGCCCTTTATTTGTAAAACTAACTGCTAATTATTAAACCCATCATTCGCTAGGCGAACTGGGGTGCTTATAAATTCGACTTTTCTAAAAGCCGATTAAGGCAATTAAAAATCGCAAAATAATGCGTAGTGGTGATAATAGCAAATTGTAAAATTATGTCAAATAAAAGTAGGGCTAGTCCTTAGATTGAGAAGAAAAATAAAAAGCCGTGAGAATTTTGTTCGCACGGCTTTTTATTTAATTTATATTATTTTCTCGCTTCAATAATTTCTTTGGCTACGTTATTTGGAACAACTTCATAGTGGTCCGGCTCCATTGTGAACGATGCGCGACCTTCTGTCATAGATCTTAAACTTGTAGCATAGCCAAACATTTCAGCAAGAGGAACTTTTGCACGAACAACTTTGTTCATTCCTCTTTCCGACATTTCTTCTATCTGTCCTCTCTTTGAAGACAGATACCCCGTGACGTCTCCCATGAATTTTTCTGGTGTAATGACTTCAACTTTCATGATTGGTTCAAGAATTACAGGTTTTGCTCTCTTTGCGGCGTCTTGGAAGGCCATAGAAGCAGCGATCTTGTAAGCAAGTTCGGAAGAGTCAACATCGTGATACGAACCATAAGTAAGCTCACAAGAAATATTGACCATTTTGTATCCGGCAGTCACACCTCGCTCCATACTTTCAATAATTCCTTTTTCAACAGCTGGAATAAATTCTTGTGGAATGACACCTCCTTTAATTGAGTTTATAAATTCAAAACCAGGACTTCTCTTTACGTTCTTTGGAACTTTTTCACCCTCTACAATTGGTGGAAGTGGTTTAATGATAATTTTAACGTGACCATACTGACCTTTACCTCCAGATTGTTTGATGTATTTATGTTCTTCTTCTGCTTCACCCAAAATTGTTTCTTTGTAAGCAACTTGTGGTTTTCCAACATTTGCTTCAACGTTAAATTCTCTTTTCATTCTGTCCACAATAATATCAAGGTGAAGCTCTCCCATTCCCATTATCACGGTTTCACCTGTCTCGGAATCGGTCTTGATTTTGAAAGTTGGATCTTCATCAGAAAGTTTCTTCAAGGCATAACCCATTTTTTCTTGGTCAGCCTTTGTCTTTGGTTCAATCTTTAGGTTGATGACTGGCTCTGGGAATTTAATTTGATCAAGTTGAATTGGCTGTTCTTCATCACATAAAGTATGACTTGTCTTTGCATTTTTCAAACCTACGGCCGCGGCAATTTCTCCAGCGTAAACAATATCTAGATCTTCTCTCTGATCTGCCTGCATTCTGACAACTCTTCCCAATCTCTCTTTTTCTCCAGTCGTAGAATTGTAAATATAAACACCGGACTTTATGGTTCCAGCATAAACTCTAAAGTATGTAAGTTGTCCGACAAACGGATCTGTCTGCAATTTAAAAGCAAGAGCTGTAAAAGGTTCTTCGTCAGAAGCGTGTCTTACAACTTCATCACCGGTTACAGGATTTGTTCCTTTAACAGGTGGAATATCAAGTGGAGAAGGAAGATAATCCACGACAGCATCAAGCATAAGCTGAGTACCTTTGTTTTTTAAAGCTGAACCAGTAAGGACTGGCACAATTTTATTTGCAATAGTTGCTTTTCTCAAAACTGCTTTCAATTCGGCAAGAGATGGTTCTTTTCCATCAAGAAATTCTCCCATCATTTTATCATCTTGCTCCACGATTTTTTCTACGAGAATAGCTCTGTATTTTTTTGATTCTTCAACTTTATCAGCAGGAATTTCCTCTATTCTGATTTTGTCTCCCATTTCTCCATCAAAATAGTAAGCCTTCAAAGTCAAAAGATCTATAAGACCCAAAAAATTTGATTCCTCACCAATAGGAAGTTGCATTCTTACAGCATTTTTCGTAAGTCTATCCAAAATAGATTGGTATGATCTCTCAAAATTTCCGCCGGTTCTGTCTAGTTTATTTATAAAACAAATTCTTGGAACATTTCCTTCATCAGCATATCTCCAGTTTGTTTCTGATTGCGGTTCCACGCCTGCAACTCCATCAAAAACTACAACTGCTCCGTCAAGAACTCTAAGTGATCTCTTCACCTCAGCAGTAAAGTCAATGTGCCCCGGAGTATCAATGATGTTAAACATTACTTTTTTGCTCAAATCTTCCTTAGGCATATAAGTAGGATTCCAGTAACAAGTGATAGCAGCAGAAGTAATCGTAATACCTCTTTCTCTCTCCTGTTCCATCCAGTCGGTAGTGGTTTCACCATCGTGTACCTCTCCTATCTTGTGAGTCTTCCCCGTGTAATACAAAACTCTTTCAGACGTAGTTGTCTTACCAGCATCAATATGAGCAATAATTCCGAAATTTCTAAGTTTTTCTATTGGATATTCCCGTGCCATATATTATTAAATAAAAATTAAATAAATAAAAAACCAACTACAAAAACTAGGGAAAAACTACCAAGCAAAATGAGCAAAAGCTTTGTTTGCCTCAGCCATCCTGTGAGTTGCTTCTCTCTTTTTTACTGCCTCTCCTTCATTCTTTGAAGCGGCAATTATTTCATCGGCAAGTTTAGAAGCCATTGTGGCACCCTTTTTGCCTCTAGCAGCATCTATAATCCATTTCATTGAAAGAGCTGATCTTCTAGATGGTCTAACTTCCATAGGAACCTGGTAGTTAGCTCCTCCTACTCTCTTTGACTTGACTTCCATGTTTGGAGCAGTATTTGCAAGAGCTGTTTCAAAAGTTTCTATAGGATTTTTGGTCTTTGCCTTTTCTTTTATAATTTCAAAAGCATCATAAATAATCTTTTCGGCAAGAGCTTTTCTACCCGAATCCATAATGTAATTGATAAATTTGGCAACTTTTTCGTTGTTGTATTTATAATCTGGGACTAATGCTTTCTTTGTTTTTAGTTTTCTTCGCATGTTATCTTAAATTTATTTTGCTGTTTTTGGCTTTTTAGCACCGTATTGACTTCTTCCTTTCATTCTCTTTTCTACCCCTCCAGCATCAAGTACACCCCTGACTATTTGGTATCTCAAACCAACATCTTTTACCCTACCACCTCTTACCATCACCACAGAGTGTTCTTGTAAGGTGTGTCCCATACCAGGAATGTAAGCGGTAACTTCCATACCATTAGTAAGACGCACCCTTGCAATCTTTCTAATAGCAGAGTTCGGTTTCTTTGGTGTTTTTGTTGTAACTTTAATACACACCCCTCTTTTAAAAGGTGCGTTTTGATAAGTTGGTCTATTTGTAAGAGAATTGAAACCTTTAGTAAGAGCAATGGATTTTGATTTCCTCTTTGCTGTTTTTCTATTTCTCTTTATAAGCTGATTAATTGTAGGCATTATCTAAAAAAATTAGCATCAAGCTATGAAGCTAATGTAGAAAGAGTGTAGCATAAAATAATAAAAAGGCAAATAATTAAGGAGGTATCAAGCTCCAACAAAAATTTTAAACAACCAATTAACCAAGAAAACTATGAGGGGAGAAGCTACGAGAATAAAAACTAAAGCAAAAATTATCCAATATTTTTCCAAAGATTGAAGACGAAGTTTGATTTGGTCCGGCAAAAAGGCGGAGTAGATTTTGTATCCATCAAAACCAGGCACGGGCATAAGATTAAAGATCGCGAGCGTAATGTTTATTAAAACAGAGTAAACCAGTAGCACCCCCATCGCTTGCGGTAAGATAGAAGAACTGAGGTGGAGAAAAATTGAGAGAACAAGCGCCACGATAATATTTGAAAGAGGACCAGCAAAAGCCACAAGCGGTTCAGAAATATTCCTTTTTCGTAAATTATACGGATTGTAGGGTACTGGTTTTGCCCAACCAAAAATAAATCCCGTGTGAGACAAAACCATAAGTAATGGTATGACAATGGAACCAAAAATATCTATGTGCTTCACTGGGTTTAAAGTCAATCGTCCTTCATATTGAGCTGTTCTGTCACCCCAAAGAAGCGCCATATATCCATGAGAAATTTCATGAATCATCACAGAAATAATAAGAATTGCTATTTGAAATAAAGTTGCTGAATCCATTTTTAAAAAATAATCTGCTTGATTAATTTCTTTATTATGATAGCATACCACGGTAATAACAAAAATATGGCGAGAATTTGTCCAGTCACAAAAAAAACTTCAATAATGGGCGGTGGATACAGCAACAGAATTAGAGCCACCAAATTCAATCCGACAGGAAAAGTCAGAAAGTATGTTAATCTGCAAAAAAAGAAAATCTATGTCCCTGAACTCAAAAAATTCATAACTCTTACACTTTCTACAAGAGCCATTAAGACGATTCAAAAAAATGGCGCTTATACGACACTAAAAAAAGCCGGGGTAATAAAATAAAAAATAAAGGCGACTCGTGATGAGTCGCCTTTTTTATTTTCCCTTTCAATGATTAAAAGTGTTTTTTCTCAACAATCGGCAAAGGTGTACTTTGACCAGAATGTTTATTTTTATTCAAGCCTTTTATAAACAACGGTATGGCTATCACCGCGATTATGACAATAATTGCCATGGTAATCTTCACATCTGTTAGTACAATCTTCTTTGACACTTTCATTTGACTTCCCTTCTTTTTTTATAAGAGCGTTTTTTTAATTCGAATATAAACAAGTTCCATGTCAATTTGTATACTCAAATCAATAAAAAGTCAAAATTTACTCTTTAATAATGTTTATTCCATCAGAATAAAATAAAACATTTCCCAACAGAGATGTTTCAGAAATTTTTTGTCCAATATCTTTAAGCCGATTTATTATTTCAATATTCGGATGCCCATATCGATTATCTAATCCAACCGAAATCACTGCTTCTGTGGAAGAAACTGCCCGCAAAAAATCTTCCGACGAAGAATTCTTTGAACCATGATGACCAATCTTTAAAATATCGCTTTTTAAAGAAAAGGGATCAAGATAGACAAGAGCTCTTTCTGTTTTTTGCGGAGCATCGCCCGTTAAAAGAATACTACTTTTTCCATAAACAAGTTTTGCAACAATTGAGTCACTATTTGTATCAGAACTTTTTTTAGTCTGGTCACAAGTTAATGGCCAAAGGATTTCTAGATATGCTCCCCCACCTATATCAAGTATTTCTCCTCTACATAAAGTGATATTTTCTATTTTTTCAGCATCAATATTTTTTAATGCCTCTTTAGCTGTTGCTGTATTGTAATCAGATCCATTTTGAAAATATTTGATAACTTTATAAAATTTCAAAACGTCAGGAAGACCTCCGATATGATCTTGATCTGGATGAGTTGTGAGAACTGCATCAATAGAACGATCAAAGAAAGGTATGACTTGACCCAATTTAGTTAAAATATCCGCCCCATTTCCAGAATCAATCAAAAGCTGATTTCCCGTCGGAGATTGTATAAAAATAGCGTCTCCTTGTCCTACGTCAAGGAAAACGACTTTCAATTTTCCAGTATCGGAATAAGCAAAATAGAAAAATATTATGTTTAAAAATAAAAGAAAAATTAAAATTAATGTTCTGTTCTTCATCCCGTTAGAGATTTTGTTGTTATAAATTAACACTTTAATCTAAATATTATCATAATCATTGTAAAATTTTATAAATCGGATTCTCTACGCCGAGCACCATCAGATGGTGCTCGGCTATCTCTAACGGGACTAAAAAACACAAACCAAACTCCAAACAAAATATAAATCACAAAGACAGAAATTTGGACAAAAGAATTTGTTGGAATAGCAGATATTGGCATTGAAGAAAATAAATTTACAACAAGTAAAATAAAAGAAAGCAGAATCCATGATAGAAACATAAACGGCCAAGCTAAAATCTTTGAAACAAACCCAAGTGCAACAAGAATAAATCCAAGAAACATAATTGTCGGCACGAGTGGTAAGACAAGTAAGTTAGTAAAAATAGAAACGATTGAAACCGTATCCATTTTTACAATTAAAAGTGGCAAAACAAAAATTTGTGTTGAAAGTGTGGAGGCGACAATTTCTCGAAGGCCAAATTTGTCAGTAATTTTTAGTTTACTAGCTATTATCGGCGAAAGATACACAAGTGCCAGTGTTGCGAGGAAAGAAAGCTGAAATGAAACATCAAAAACAAGTATCTTTGGATTGATTAACACCATCATAAAACCGGCTATGAATAACGCTCTTCCGATATTGTAGTCTCTACGAATTACCCTACCAAAAATCAATATCAAAGCCATAATAGAAGCCCTGATCACAGTCGAAGTTCCACCAACCATTATAGAAAATAGAATGATACCAAAGGCAGAAAATCCTAAAGAGAAGTTTTTTGGTAAAAAAGAAAAAGCCTTCAATACTGATTCGGCAACTATCGTAATGTTGTATCCAGAAAGCACAACAATATGTGAAAGCCCGGCTTTACGAAAATTATTGTTCAATTCATCGGAAAAAGTTTTGGTCCCGAGGAGCATGCCGATAAGAAGCGGTGACTGTGGATCGGGCAACTGGCTTTTTATTTTTGAGATTGAAAAATTTTTTACTTTTATTAATAAATTCTTCAATTTGTTACCATTTCCTGAAGAAAGTATCTTTGTTTTTACAAAATTTGCCGTAAGATAGATTCCATCTTTCGCTAAATAATTTTTGTAACCAGATAAATTGTTTATTAGAGCATCTGTACTCTCAATATTTCCATTTATTGAAACTTCATCACCGTAAGACACCCTAGGATAAGGGTCTGTTTGTACCATTATTTTTACTTCTCTGCATTTTTCTTCACAATCATTTACGGTAAGAATAAATTTTTGATATTGGCCACTAATATCTGGCTCACTCAATATAATTCCATCAAGAGTCCCTTTTTTGGTTACCAAATCGCCATAATCCGCCTTTCTCGCAATTTCGCTAAACTCATATCTGATGATTCCAACACTAAAAGATAAGATTAGCGTGAAAAATCCAAAAATAAATACGCGAGAATAAGGATCCTTATATATTTTAAAAAATAAAAGAAAAAGAAAAGAAACAAAAAATAAAAATATTCCAAAAGTGAAACCGGGATTAAAAAATGAACATAAAAAAGTTGCAAAGAGAAAACCAGTGATAAAAATTAAAAAAAGTTTGTCACGCGACACTTCCAAATAATATCAAAATTTATAAAAAACAAAAACTCGGACGCCACACTTATGACGCCCGAGTTATTTTCCCTTTTGTGTTTAGACCTATGCCTCCCACGAAAGTTTCTCGCCTTTCTTTTTTCGGAGAAGCCACATTTTCCTGCCCCAACCGCGGATCCAAGGGTATTCACGAGGGGCAAAAAAATAATCATACACCTTGGCAAATAAACCGCCCTCAGAATTCCTTCCGCTAGCCAGAATCGGAATAGTCACGATCAACAATAGGATCACTGACATAAAACCCAAGCCAGCGATCGGATCACTACAAATCTTTCCCCAGCTAATCATTGCTAAAAACATGGCACTACCTCCTAATATAAATTGTTACCAAAGACCAAGTTCAGAGACTATACTAGCACTTTTCACTTAAAAAGTCAATGGCAAAATTATACCCTACTTTAAGCCCCATTCGGTCATAATTTGTTTTTCCTCCAGTTCATTTCCAGCTTTTTTATATTTTACTCCACCTTTTATCCCCTTTACTCTTTTTTCACATTCCGCCCAAGTTTTGTGCTTTTTAAATACACCATCCACCAAACTCAGATATGAATAGGCCGGCATTTTTTTGTTTTTATTTTTTGAATGAGTTTTTTTAATATCCAATCCAACTAAATCTTTCAGGTTTATTTTATAATCAAGCTTCTTACCTAAAAATAACTTAATTTTCTCATTGTCGGCAAAAGCTGTAGCTATTTCATCACATCTTTCATTACCCGATATTCCAGAGTGTCCGTCGACGTGATTCCATTTTATTTTTTTATTTTTTGAAACTTCAATAAGTTTTTCCCAAAGATCTTTATTTGCAACATCTTCTTTGAAAGAGTTCTTCCAATTTTTTTTCTGCCAACTATAAACCCATTTGGTTATTCCATTTATAAGATAGGACGAGTCGGTGTTTAAGATTATTTCTTTTTTCGTTTTTTGAAGCGTTTTCAAAGCATTGATAGCACCCAGGAGTTCCATTCTGTTATTTGTAGTCAACTTTTCTCCACCCCCAAGTTCTACTACTTTATCGTTTTCATTTATTATTGCACCCCAACCTCCAGGACCAGGATTACCGCGCGATGATCCATCCGTAAAAATTATAATTTTATTTACCATATCATCATTATATATTAAAAAAATTAAGAAACAAAAACACCCACCTAGAGTGGATGTTTAAAAAAAATAAATTGATTTTATTTTGGATAACGTACGATAACAATACCAGAGCCTCCACTACCGCCCGCAATACCATCAACTCCACCGCCACCACCAGAACCCGTATTTGCACCGGCAGCACCACCAACAGCAGAACTTCCGCTTTGTCCATTTGAACCAGAATTGAGAGCAGTTCCTCCTCCAAGTCCGGCTGAAGATGAACCTCCGGAAGCTCCTCCACCTCCTCCGCCTATTCCCCCAGTACCTCCGCCATAACCTGTATAAGCACTACATTTTGCACCACCTCCTCCTGCTGCCCAGTAAAGGACAGAACCATTAATTGAATTCGATCTACCAGCAGATCCCGCTCCTGCATATCCGGTTACAGCTCCAGAATTTCCTCCCACTGCATTGGCTCCGCCTCCACCACCACCACCATAGTCTATGTAATTACTTCCCAATCCACTAATACCTCCAGCGTGACTATATGCCGTTCCTGTTAAATAAGTGCCCACAACAGCACCTTGGGTTGCCGCTCCTCCAGCATTAGTCCCATTATTTCTCGGACCAGCTCCTGCACCCGAACCTCCCGCTTTTCCAGCTTGTCCGCAACCTCCATAACAATGATATCCACCACCTCCACCCCCTATTGCGGTTTCTCCAAAGGCAGTAGTATTTCCTCCGTTAGTTCCATAACTAGCAGCACTTGGTGCACCAGAGGATCCTCCTGCTCCACCAGGTCCGATGACAATAGAATAATTTCCTGCAGGTAAAGTTCCCGACAATTCAAGTAGGCCCCCTCCGCCACCGCCTCCACCTATATATGCCCCTCCACCACCGCCTCCACCCACAACAAGTGATGTAACAGAAAGACCTCCAGTAGGAGATACAAAAGTTCCATTACTTAAGAATGTATGAATACAATAACCATTTACTTCAGTGATAGTTCCTCCGGTAGCTGTGCAAGAGTTTGGCCAAATAGCAATTGTTTCCCCTAACTCAGCCTGGGGTGCTGTAAGAACGATTTTGTTATCAGAACTTTTCTTAATCTTGTAACCAGTACCATTAGTAGTGGCATAGACCTTGGGAATGAAGTTGTTGATGAAGGAGAGGGTGGAACCTTGGGGGTCAACGGGGATAGAAGTGAGATAGGTTGGTACTAGTGGTGAAAGGTCGATGAGAGTACCACAGTCTA
>Ga0247839_1002173_pt1 | contig 30234 bp, 27 predicted proteins | sample LaCruzMarch2015__6_FD_192405 | JGI IMG/M metagenome (GOLD analysis project Ga0247839, IMG submission 192405) | Freshwater microbial communities from meromictic Lake La Cruz, Castile-La Mancha, Spain - LaCruzMarch2015_16m | ecosystem: Environmental > Aquatic > Freshwater > Lake | place: Spain... | reverse complement strand
CGGCCGGTGCGGATCCCGCGGACACGCAGCGAGCCGAAGAGGACAACATGATCGCCGAGGTGGGCACCGTCGATGACGCTGCACCCCGGCGTGATCCCGAAGAGGTGGCGCTGGAACTGTTGCAGAGTGAACTCGGTGCCCGCCGAATCGACGGCTAGCTCGGGCTGGGCCTAGTAGGTTTTGGGCGCCTGCGTCTGCAGGAACGCGACCACCCCCGAGACGACGGCGTTCGCGTACTTCTGGCGCCCCTCTTCGCTCTGCATCAGCGTCGAGTCCACGGGGTTCTTCATATTGCCCAGCTCCACGAGAATCGACGGGTACTGCGCGAGGTTCAACCCGGCGATGTCGGCGCGCGGGTTGAGTCCGTCGGTCCCGATGTAGGTCGCCGGCGGAAGGCCGGAGTTGGACAGTTGATCGCGCATGATCCGGGCAAACTGTACCGACGGTCCGGCCTGGGTCTGAGTCAGCGGGGGGTTGGAGTACAGGATGTGGAAACCGCGCCCGGTGGGCGGACCGCCGTCGGCGTGGATCGACACCACCGCGTTGGGGGAGAGGGCGTTGGCCATTGCGGCGCGTTCGTCGACGCAGGGCCCGACGGCGTCATCGTTGCCGCGGGACATCGCGGTGCGAACCCCGAATTGGCTCAGCGCCGCCCGGATCCGCAGCACGGTGTCCCAGTTGAAGGTGTGTTCGGCGTAGCCGCTCTCGGTGGCGGTGCCGGTGGTTTGGCAGTCCTTGGTGCCGCCCCGGCCGTTCGGCACCTGCCGGGTCATGGAGGCGTCGTTGGCGCCGTTGTGGCCCGGGTCGAGGAACACGATCATGCCGGCGACGCTGCCGGGTGCGGCGTGGGAATCGGGTGCTGCCAGCGACGTCGTTGCCAGCAAGAGGCCGATAGCTGTCGCAGCGACGACACGACCGGGGGCGTTCTTGAGCACGGGCGTCACGGTAAACCCTCGGCGTCTAGGCTGGGAAGTCACCGGCGGGTAAAACGCCAAGCCGCAACGAACTCGAGACCGCACTGCAAGGAGACCGTCATGCAACCCGGCATAACCCCCGGCGACCCCGGTGATCTGGGCGCTTTCGGCAGGCAGGCCCAGCAGGCCCAGCAGGCCCAACAGGCCCAACAGGCCCAGCAGGCCCTGGGCGATCTGCAATCGGCGCTGGCTCAGGCCCAGCACATGCAGCAGCACCTGCTCGCCGCCCAGCAGCAGATCGCTCAGACCGAGGTCCAGGGCCAGGCCGGTGGCGGTCTGGTCAAGGTGACCCTCAACGGCCAGGGCAAAGTGGTCTCGGTGCGAGTCGACCCCAGCGTCGTGGACCCCGCTGATGTCGAGACCCTGCAAGACCTGATCATCGGCGCACTCGACGATGCCGCCGAGAACATGCGCGACACGGTGAAGACGATTCTTGGTCCGTTGGCCGCCGCAAGCGGCCGTCCGCTTCCGGAGTCCTGACTTGATCCGTCATGTTTGAAGGCCCGGTTCAGGATCTGATCGACGAGTTCGGCAAGCTGCCGGGCATCGGGCCCAAGAGTGCCCAGCGGATCGCCTTCCATCTGCTCTCGGTTGAGCCTCCCGATATCGATCGGCTCACCGCGGTGCTCGCCCGGGTACGCGATGGCGTCCAGTTCTGTGAGGTGTGCGGCAACGTCTCCGACGCCGAGCGCTGCCGGATCTGCGCCGACGCCCGGCGTGACGGCACCCTGGTGTGCGTGGTCGAGGAGCCCAAGGATGTGCAGGCTGTCGAGCGCACCCGGGAGTTCCGCGGCCGCTATCACGTTCTGGGCGGGGCGCTGGATCCACTTTCGGGAATCGGCCCCGACCAGTTGCGAATTCGCCAGTTGCTCAACCGAATTGGGGAGCGCGTCGACGGGGTGGACATTACCGAGGTGATCATCGCGACCGATCCCAACACCGAGGGCGAGGCCACCGCCACCTATCTTCTACGCATCCTGCGCGATATCCCGGGTCTGACCGTCAGCCGCATTGCGTCCGGGCTGCCGATGGGCGGCGACCTCGAGTTCGCCGACGAACTGACACTGGGTCGTGCCCTGGCCGGCCGTCGCGCGATGGTCTGACCGGGTCAGACCACTGTCTTTCGCTCCACGTTGCGGTGGGTCGTAATACTGTTCAACAGATGTACCTCACGGTCAACAGATGTACCTCACAGGGATTGTGATGAAGCGCGGGGTGCGCGTCGCGCCGGGCGCTCGGTGGCTGTGGGTCGGCGTCCTCACCGCCGCACTCGGGGGGACTGCGTTGATTGGCGGCGCCGGCGATGCCGCAGCCTCTCCCCGCGCTGACACAACCAACGGGGACACCGCGACGGCAAGCACCCGCCCCTCGGGTTCCGTCTCGGCCCGCGATGCCCGCAACACGAGGAGTGCGCCGCAACGGACCGCTGTTCGCCGCATGCCGTCAAGGCCCGCCGTGGCGGCTGCGCCCGAAACCGATTCGGTTCCAGAGGGTTTCACCGCCGCCCGCGCCCCGGGCCCGATACGGTCCGCCATTCTTGCGGCGCAGGCCGCCACGTATGGGTATCCGCTACTCGAGTTCGAGAGATTCAGGTCCGAGACGCCGGGACTGAACATCATCAGGTCCGAGACCGGTTTCGCGGCACCGGACGTGGTGCCCATCTGGCGCCCTAACACCGATACCCTCTATTCCCGCGCGACACTGGATCTAGGTGGCGGGCCGGTGGTGTTGTCCATCCCAGAGATGGGAGAGCGCTACTTCAGCTTTCAACTCAACGACCCCTACACCAACGCGATCTCCTACATCGGCACCCGCACGACGGGTTCCGGTCCCGGCCGGTACGCCATCACCTGGGACGGCGGACCCCAGGTCGCCGTTGAGGGCGCCCAATCGGTGACCGTGCCCTACCGCAACATCGTGCTACTTGGGCGCACACTCGCCGGCGACGAGGCCGATCAGCGGCAGGCCATCGCCCTGATGGATCAGTACAGCCTCACGGCTTCAGGTCCGACTGGCAGCCCGCCTCCCCGGACCCCGATGCCCTCCGGACTGTCCATGCTGGACGCGATCAGCGCCGCCATGGAACTCAACCCGCCGCCCGGAAGTGATGCCGCGATAGTGCAGGCGATCGCGCGGATCGGCGTCGGCCCGGGCCTGCGGGTCGCCGATGCCGGCCTCGGTCCGTTGGCGAGAATCGCCGTGGATTTGGCCGTGCGCGCCGGGTTTGCGGCGGCTTCGTTTCGGACAGCGATCAACCAGTACCTGGCCGCTCTCGGGAATCACGGGTGGGCGGCACCGCCATCCGCGATCGGCAACTACGGCACCGACTACAGGTTGCGCGCCGGGGTGTTCTTCGTAGGGCCCTGGGCGAACATTCGTGACGAGGCCATCTATCTCGGCGGCCTGCTTGATCAAACGCTGCTCCCCTTGAACGGGCGCAACAGCTACCAGATCTACTTCGCGCCCGGACAAGAACCTCCGACTGACGCGTTCTGGTCAGTCACCGTCTACGACCGCGATGGCCTCCTGGTGGCCAATCCGATCAACCGTTACAGCGTGAGCAGCAGCCGACCCGACGATTTGGTGCGTAGGCCGGATGGTTCAGTCGTGATCGTTCTGTCCCGGGACGATCCTGGTGATGGCACGGTCAACTGGCTGCCGGTTCCCGGCGGCGGTTTTAGTGCCTACCTGCGGCTCTACCTGCCGCGCGAGGCGGCACTGGACGGTCGTTGGCAGCCACCGCCCATCACTCGGATCTAGCCACCGGCGGCGACCGCCCGCGCGGCGCGCCGGGGAGCGGGGCGCTCCTTCGTCGGCGTCGCGGCGGCGGCGGCTTCAGTGCCGTCGGACGCCACCGCCCGGGCGGCGGCACGTCGCGGTGTCGACTCGCTTGCTGCAGCACCCTCGGTTGCCGACTCGCGCGCCGTAGTGCCGAGGTCGGCCGTCACAGCATCAGCGGTGACTGCCTCGGCAGCGACTACTGACGCGGCCGCAACGGGTGTCCGTGCAGAAGCCGCCGCACTGCTCGGGACAGCGGCCACCGGGATCGGCACCGGCCGCTCCGCCAGTGCCAGTGCCAGTGTGGTCTGCGCGGCCACGATGCCGTCGACCGCGTCCTGACCGGCGGTGGCGAAGGACGCCACGACGCCCCGGACTCCGTCGACGGTGGCGGTGACGATGTTGGCGAGGTTGAGCGACAGCACGGCGTCGACGAAGTTCTGCCCGGCGGTGATCACCGCGCGGGTGACCGCGTCGAGGGCGGCGAACAGTCCGGCGCCGAGTTCGACCGCCGCGACCGGTTGGGCCAGCAGCAGCGCGGACTCCACCGCGAGTTGAATCTGGCCGATGTCGATCCGAGAGGCGATCAGCGGTACCAGGATCGCCTCGGCGGCGCCGATGGCCGCATCCTCCACGGTGGTGAGTGCACCCAGGGGATCTCGGGCGAAGACCTGCTGGGTGGCCGTGATCAGGGTCGGCAGAACTGCGGCGAGGGACTGGCCGACGCCGATCCCGCTTTCGGCGAGTCCCGCCGCCCACAGCGCGGCGTATTCGACCTCGTTGACGATGGCCTGCTGAACTGCCGGGAAGGTGAAGATGTCCAGCACCGAGGCTTGGAGGCTGACCGCGGCGTCGCTCAACCGCGGGACGGCCACCTCGACAGGGGCGATCGCCGACGTGGCGATCAAGCTCGCACCCATCAGGGTGGCAGCGGCAGCGGGCAGGGAACGGTTGGCGGCGATCACGTGAAACTCGTTTCGTTGCGGTGACTGGGAGCCCGGAACAACGGGTGCTCAGCAAACATACACGTGCCTCACGCCCGCCGCGCTGTTGCCAGTCGCTCGTGTCTCAACTTGTCCACCTCGGGCAACTCCAGCGGCGGCAGCGGCCCGGTGACCCGCGACAGCAACAGGTCGGCGAGTTGCGGGTTGCGGGCTAGGCACGGCCCATGCAGATAGGTCGCCACCACACTGCCCTGCACCGCGCCGTCCACGCCGTCACCGAGCCGGTTGCCCGCTCCCCTGACCACCGCCGCTAATGGTTGGGCGGCCGGTCCCAGAACCGTTCCGCCGCGGTGGTTCTCGAATCCGGTCAGTGCTTCGGTCAGTCCGTTGAGCAGGGGAGTGGACACCACCTCGCCGATGGTGCGCTCCGGTTGCGGTGACGTGGTGAGGTCCAGCAGACCGACGCCCTCGACCCGCTCGCCGGCTGAGGTTTCATACCAGTGGCCCAGTACCTGAATCGCCGCGCAGATAGCCAGCACCGGTGCACCTCGGCTCGCCGCCCGTTGCAGACCCGGATGGCGAAGCAGGTGTTGGGTGGCCAGGCGCTGGGCATAATCCTCGGCGCCGCCGAGGGTGTAAAGGTCCAGCGACTCCGGCACCGCATCGGTCAGGGTGATCTCGACTATCTCGGCGGCGATCCCGCGCAGCAGCAACCGCTGGCGCAGCACCACCGCGTTGCCGCCGTCGCCGTAGGTACCCATCACATCGGGAAGCACCAGACCAATGCGCACGGTCATTTCGAGCGCTCCAGGGCACGCTGCAGTTGCAGGAACGCGGTGTAGTTGGCGATGACTTCAACGTGGCCGGGCGGACAGGAATTGATGGCCGCGACGGTGTCATGGATCAGCGCGTGCTCCACTTCCGCGTAGCCGAGCCTGACCGCGAGGTCGGTTCCGCGCTCACCGGCGGCGACCACCGCAGTGGCGCCGAAGTGCTCAAACCGCACGTCCCACAACCAGGACAGGTCTTCGCCGTCGGGGACCTGGCCGTTGACCGCGATCACTACTCCCGCGGCGGATTTGTCCACCATCGACAGGGCTTCTTGCCAGCCCGCGGGATTCTTCGCCAACAGCAACCGGGCGGTGTGATCGCCGACCCGAACCGTGCGATAACGTCCGGCGACTTCGTCGACACCCGATACCGCAGCGACCGCAGCAACCGGATCGGCACCCATCGCCACCGCCGCCGCCACCGCCTGAGCGGCGTTGCCGCGGTTGACCGTCCCCGGCAGTGCCAACCGCATTGGTAGCACCAAACCCTCTGGGCCGTAGAGGTTGTCGTCGTCGTATGACCACTGTGGCGTGGGCCGCGCGAAATCCGTTCCGGTGGAGTGCCAATGCGCACCGTCCCGCAGGATCACATCACCGCTTCGCGGACAGCTCACCGAGTCCGCCGCCCAGCCCCCGCCGGCGGCCACCCACACCACATTGGGGCAGTCGTAGGCCGCCGAGGTCATCAGCACGTCATCGCAGTTCGCCACGACGACGGCACCGGGGTGCCGGGAGAGCCCGGCCCGCAGGGTGCGCTCGATGTGATTGATCTCGCCGACTCGGTCGAGCTGGTCGCGGGAGAGATTCAGCAGCACGATGACGGCGGGTTGCACCGCGTCGGCAACGTGCGGTACGTGCATCTCATCGACCTCGAGGGCGGCCAGTGCGGCACCTCGGTCGACGGACAGTGCGGCAACCAGGCCGGCGTCCATGTTGGCGCCCTCGCTATTGGTGGCGACCGGCCCGACGGTGGACAACGCCGCGGCTATCATCCGGGTCGTGGTGGACTTGCCGTTGGTGCCGGTGATGATCGCACTGCGCCGCCCCGCGCCGAGTTGTCCCAGAATTGACCGGTCCAGGGTCATCGCCACCAGGCCGCCGATCATCGCCCCGGCGCCACGTCCGGTGACCCGGGAGGCCCAGCGGGCCGACGAGCCGAGGGCCAGCGCTGCGCGTCCGCGCGCCGTCAGCCGCGGCCCGCTCATCCCCGGCTCGGTCATCGGGTGGAGTTTATGCCGAATGGGGCTTTATGCCGACTGGGCCACAACCGGCCCGACACGGATCCGATGTGCCGATCACTGTCGGGGGCGCGTGCCATTCTGGCGGACATGAGCCATACCTGGGGCTGGCCGGCCGGCGAGGCAGGCGCTGGCTGGGTCGTCGTTGATGTGGAGACCTCGGGCTTTCGGCCGGGTCATGCCCGGGTACTGAGCGTTGCCGCGCTGGCGCTCGACTTCGACGGGAATGTCGAGCATTCGGTGGTCAGTCTGCTCAACCCGGGCGTCGACCCCGGTCCCACGCACATCCACGGCCTCACGTCGCAGATGCTGGAGGATCAGCCGACGTTCGCCGACATCGCCGCCAGCCTCGCCGAGCTGATGGCCGGCCGCACTCTGGTCGCCCACAACGCCGAGTTCGACTATTCGTTCCTGACTGCCGAGGCCGAACTCGCAGCGACCACACTGCCCATCGACAACGTCATGTGCACGGTGGAACTCGCCCGGCGGCTGGACCTGGGCCTGGATAACCTGCGGTTGGAAACCCTCGCCCGGCATTGGAACGTTCCGCAGACCCGCGCCCACGACGCCTTCGACGACGCGCTGGTCCTCTCGCGGGTACTGACACCGGCGCTGGAGCGGGCCCGCGAGCGCGACATCTGGCTACCGGTGCGGCCACTGAATCGGCGGCGCTGGCCCAACGGCAAGGTCACCCACGAGGAACTGCGCCCGCTGAAGATGCTGGCCTCGCGGATGCCGTGTCCCTACCTCAACCCGGGCCGCTACGAGCGCGGCGGCCCACTTGTTCAGGGCATGCGGGTGGCGTTGTCGGCCGAGGTGAAACGGACCCACGAGGAACTCGTCGAGCGGATTCTCTATGCCGGCCTGGCATATTCCGACGCGGTGGACCCGGCGACGTCGCTGGTCATCTGCAACGACGCGCAGATCGACCATGGAAAGGGCTACCAGGCCCGGGAACTCGGCGTGCCGACCATCTCCGACCAACAGTTCATCGCCAGCATCGACTCAGTGGCCGGCGGCGTCGGACTCGACCAGTTCGAGCAACCGGTCAACCTGGGCCAGCAGTTCGCGCTGTTCTGAGCAGTGGTGGCGGGCCTGACCGATTTCTCCGAGGAGGGTGCCAGTGCAATCCGAACAGTTCGACTTCCGCAATAGCAGGGGACAAACGCTGCGGGCACTCCTGCATGAGCCTGCCGGAGATCACGTCGGCTATGCGTTATTCGCCCACTGCTTCACCTGCAGCAAGGAGAGTCGGGCGGCGCGGGTCATCGGTGAGTCCATGGCGGCCCGCGGGATCGGTGTTCTGCGATTCGACTTCACCGGCCTGGGTTCCAGCGAGGGAGATTTCGCGAACACGGATTTCTCCTCCAACGTCGACGATCTCGTTGCCGCCGCCGACCACCTTCGGGTGACCCGACGCGCACCGGTGCTGCTGATCGGACACAGCCTCGGCGGTGCGGCGGTACTGGCTGCGGCAGCCCGCATTTCGGAGGTGAGGGCGGTCGCGACGATCGGTGCGCCGTCGGATCCGAGTCATGTCGCGAATTTGTTCAAGGAACGTATCGAGGTGATCCGCGAGCGGGGTGAGGGTGAGGTGGAGTTGGGCGGCCGGATCTTCCGGATCCGCAGCGAATTCCTCGATGACATCGCCGAGCAGCATCTACTGAGCCAGGTCGCCGCCATGCGTAAGCCACTGCTGGTCATGCACGCGCCAGCCGATCGAATCGTGTCGATTGACAATGCTAGTGCGCTCTTCCTCGCGGCCAGGCATCCGAAGAGCTTTGTATCGCTCGACGATGCCGATCATCTTTTGGCCCGGCGTCGGGATGCCCGGTATGCCGCCGAGGTGATTGCGACGTGGTCCCAGCGGTACCTTGGAACCCCGGCGGAATCGCCGGAGCAGCCGCCCGGGGAGGTCGTGGTCGCCGAGACCGGCCGCGGCACGTTCCAGCAGTCGATCATCGTCGGTGGCCACCATCTGGTTGCCGACGAACCGGTATCCGTCGGCGGTCTCGACAGCGGTCCGTCCCCGTACGACCTACTACTGGGAGCCCTGGGAGCATGCACTGCAATGACCATGCGACTCTATGCCGAGCGCAAAGCCCTGCCGTTGAAGCGAGTGTCGGTGTTGTTGCGCCACTCGAAGATTCACGCGACCGACTGTCGGACATGCGAGTCGACCCAGGGCCAGATCGACCGCATCGAACGGGTGATCACCCTCGACGGCGACCTCGATAATGCACAACGTAACCGCCTGATGGAAATCGCCGACAAGTGTCCGGTGCACCGAACACTGACATCTGAGGTTGACATCAGGACGGTGGCGGGCGGCGGAGCGGTCAGCGATCCTGCCGCGCCGCGCGGTTGACCGCCGAGACCACCGCCCGCAGCGACGCCGTGGTGATCGAGGTGGCAATCCCGACACCCCAGACCGTATGGCCATCGATGGAGGCTTCGACGTAGGCCGCGGCGGCGGCCTCCTCGCCGGCGGACATGGCGTGCTCGGAGTAATCCAACACACTGACGTTGATGCCGACGGTGCCCAGCGCGTCAACGAAGGCGGCCAATGGGCCGTTTCCCTCGCCGCGGATCTCGGTTTCCACTCCGTCGAGTTTGACGGTCGCCTCGATGACGTCGATTCCGCCGTCGACTTCGGCGCCGATCACCCTCTGCCGGATACGTTCCAATGGCCGGATCGGCGTCAAATATTCGTCGGCGAAGGTGTCCCACATCTCCTTGGAGGACACCTCACCGCCCTCGCCGCCGGTCCCTTCGGCGATCTGCTGGATTACCCGGCTGAATTCGATCTGCAATCGCCGTGGCAGTACCAGGCCGTGGTCGGCCTTCATGATGTAGGCGACTCCACCCTTTCCGGACTGCGAGTTCACCCGGATGACGGCCTCGTAGGTGCGCCCGACGTCGCGGGGATCGATAGGCAGGTAGGGCACTTGCCACAGGATGTCGTCGACGTCGGCGTCCGCCTCGTCGGCGGCGATCTTCATGGCGTCGAGGCCCTTGTTGATGGCGTCCTGGTGGCTGCCGGAGAACGCGGTGTACACCAGATCTCCACCGTAGGGGTGACGCTCGTGGACAGGCAACTGGTTGCAGTGTTCGACCGTGCGCCGGATCTCGTCGATGTTGGAGAAGTCGATCTGCGGATCCACCCCGCGGGAGAAGAGGTTCAAACCCAGTGTCACCAGGCACACGTTGCCGGTCCGCTCGCCGTTGCCGAACAGGCAGCCCTCGATCCGGTCCGCACCGGCCTGGTAACCCAATTCGGAAGCGGCGACGGCAGTTCCGCGATCATTGTGTGGATGCAGGCTCAGGATGATCGAGTCACGGCGGGCCAGATTACGGCTCATCCACTCGATCGAATCGGCGTAGATATTCGGGGTGGCCATCTCAACGGTGGCCGGCAGGTTGATGATCAAGGGCCAGTCCGGCGTCGGTAGGATGACGTCGGAAACCGCGTCGCACACGTCCTTGGCGTACACCAGTTCGGTTCCGGTGTAGGACTCCGGCGAGTATTCGAAACGCCACCGAGTTCGCGGATATTTGGCCGCTTCCTCCAAGCATTTTTGTGCGCCCGCAACCGCGATCGCTTTGACCTCATCGCGATCTGCGCGGAAAACCACCCGCCGTTGCAGAATCGAGGTGGAGTTGTAAAAGTGCACGATCACGTTCGGCGCGCCGTCGCACGCCTCGAATGTCCGCTCGATCAGTTCCGGGCGGCACTGGGTCAGCACCTGGATGGTGACGTCGTCGGGGACCGCGTCCTGCTCGATGATCTCGCGGACGAAGTCGTAGTCGGTCTGACTGGCCGAGGGAAAACCGACTTCGATCTCCTTGTACCCCATCCGCACCAGGAGATCGAACATCCGGCGTTTGCGTGCCGGGCTCATCGGGTCGATCAGGGCCTGGTTACCGTCGCGCAGGTCGACCGCGCACCACAGTGGTGCGTGCGTGATCACCATGTCCGGCCAGGTGCGATCCGCGAGGGCGATCGACTCGACCTCTTGGGCGAACGGACGGTAGCGGCGGACCGGCATAGCCGAGTTGCGCTGGGTGTTCCACGCCGCCTGGCCTTCGCGGCGCGCCCCGGCGGGTGTGGCGATGGTGCGGGCCGACACAAAAGCGTCGGCCGAGGCGAACGTCGCGGAATCAGATGTTGCCGAATCAAACGACTCGGAATCAGATGGCATGGACTCGGATTCGGGCTGGGTGTTCACGATGTGGGCTCCGGGAGGGTGAGAAGGGACCTCAGACCGGCGCATCGCGAAACACCCGCGACGGGAGGCCAGTCTGGATCAGACCCCGCCGCGGCGTCCGAGAAGGAGCGCGCGCTGCATGGCGTTGACTGTACTCCGGTTGCCCCATCAGGCATAGCCGCCGGCTACCGCCAGGGCTCGCCCCAGGTTCGGGCGAACGCGATCTCATCCAGGGGCAGTCGCTCGCGTGGCCGCCCGTCGCGGTCCGTGATGTCGTCGCTCACCGTGCGGTAGTCGGCGAGTGAACCCACCGCGATCACCATCAGCGGCCGGACCCGTTCCGGGATGTCGAACGCCACGCGGGCCCCGTTGACATCGAAGCCCGCCATCGGGTGGGTGATTAGCCCGCGCGAGACCGCCTCGATGATGAGGTTGGCCCCCGCTGCGCCGGCATCCACGGCGCTGTAGAGCGCGGTGTCGGCGTCATCTCCCTCGTCGGCGCACACTAGGATCAGCGCCGAGGCCCCCATGGCGTAGGAGTTTCCTCGACTGAGCAGACCCGCCAGGGACTCGAACGTCTCATCCGCGCGCAGGCCCACCACGAACCGTGCGGGTTGCCGCCGCCCCCACGTCGCTGCCCACCGAGCGGCCTCGAGCAGTGCGGCCACCTGCTCAGGGGTGACCGTGGCGGCCGGGTCGAACGCACGGGGGCTCCAGCGTTGCGCAATCGGTGGATGAATCGGAACGCTGGTCGGTGCGAGCCGGTCTGCGGGTTGTTCGGGCATCGAAGGAAGATTACCCGCGGATTCCCGCCGTTGTAGCCCCCTTATCCTTAGTGACAACCCCAACCTGGAGAGGGCGGACAGTGGCGCTCGTCGTGCAGAAGTACGGCGGTTCCTCGGTGGCTGACGCCGAGCGGATCCGTCGAGTCGCACAGCGCATCGTGGACACCAAACGTCAGGGCAACGACGTCGTCGTGGTGGTCTCGGCGATGGGCGACACCACTGATGATCTGCTCGACCTGGCCCGAGCGGTGTGCCCGACACCCCCGCCGCGCGAGCTCGACATGCTGCTGACCGCGGGTGAGCGAATCTCCAACGCGTTGGTGGCGATGGCTATCGAGTCACTCGGAGCCCAGGCCCGTTCGTTCACCGGTTCACAAGCGGGTGTGATCACAACCGGCACCCACGGCAACGCCAAGATCATCGACGTCACGCCCGGGCGCCTGCGTTCGGCTCTCGACGAGGGTCAGATCGTGTTGGTGGCGGGCTTTCAAGGAGTCAGCCAGGACAGCAAGGATGTCACCACGCTGGGCCGCGGCGGCTCCGACACCACCGCCGTCGCGTTGGCCGCGGCACTGCACGCCGACGTCTGCGAGATCTACACCGACGTCGACGGCGTCTTCACCGCTGACCCGCGCATCGTTCCCAACGCTCGGCACCTCGCTACCGTCAGCTTCGAGGAGATGCTCGAGATGGCGGCGTGCGGGGCGAAGGTTTTGATGCTGCGCTGCGTGGAATACGCCCGCCGCTACAACGTTCCGATTCATGTCCGGTCGTCGTACTCGGACAAGCCCGGCACGATCGTCACTGGATCAATTGAGGACATCCCCATGGAAGACGCCATTCTGACCGGAGTTGCCCACGACCGAAGCGAGGCCAAGGTCACCGTGGTCGGACTGCCTGACGTGCCTGGTTACGCCGCCAAGGTTTTCCGCGCGGTCGCTGACGCCGACGTCAACATCGACATGGTCTTGCAGAACATCTCCAAGGTGGAGGACGGCAAGACCGACATCACCTTCACCTGCTCGCGTGACGTCGGGCCGACGGCCGTCGATAAGCTTAATCAGCGACGCGCCGAGATCGGCTTCACCGACGTGCTGTACGACGACCACATCGGCAAGGTCTCATTGGTCGGCGCGGGGATGCGCAGCCACCCGGGTGTGACCGCAACGTTCTGTGAGGCATTGGCCCGGGTAGGGGTGAACATCGATCTGATGTCCACCTCCGAGATCCGGATCTCGGTTCTGGTCAAGGACACCGAACTTGATAAAGCTGTCGGCGCTCTGCACGAGGCGTTTGGTCTTGGCGGCGATGAGGCGGCCGTCGTATACGGCGGAACGGGACGCTGACGCATGGCTAGAAGCATGGTCAGCATCGGCGTAGTCGGAGCGACCGGTCAGGTCGGACAGGTGATGCGAAACCTGTTGGCGGAGCGGGACTTTCCTGCTTCCAGTGTGCGGTTCTTCGCGTCGTCGCGCTCACAGGGACGCACGCTCACATATCGCGGGCAGGAGATCGAGGTCGAGGACGCCGAGACCGCCGACCCCCGCGGTTTGGACATCGCGTTGTTCTCCGCCGGGGCGACCATGTCACGGGTTCAGGCCCCGCGTTTCGCCGCGGGCGGTGCCACGGTGATCGATAATTCGTCGGCCTGGCGTAAGGACGCCGATGTTCCCTTGGTGGTCAGCGAGGTCAATTTCGATCGCGACGTGCGCGGCGCGAAGCTGGCCAAAGGCATCATCGCCAACCCGAACTGCACCACCATGGCGGCGATGCCGGTGCTCAAACCTCTGCACGACGAAGCGCAACTGGTGCGACTGGTTATCTCGACCTATCAGGCGGTCTCCGGCAGTGGTCTGGCCGGTGTCGAGGAATTGGCGACTCAAGCCCGCGCGGTGATCGACGGCGTCGAGCAACTCGTGCACGACGGTGGCGCTCTGGATTTCCCGGCACCGCAGAAGTACGTCGCGCCGATCGCCTTCAACGTGGTTCCGCTGGCCGGCTCGCTGGTCGACGACGGATCCGGGGAGACCGACGAGGACCAGAAGTTGCGCTACGAGAGCTGCAAGATCCTCGGTATCCCGGATCTGGCCGTCAGTGGAACCTGCGTGCGGGTACCAGTCTTCACCGGGCATTCGCTGTCGATCAACGCCGAATTCGCCCGGCCCATTTCCCCGCAGCGTGCCCGGGAGATCCTTGTCTCGGCGCCGGGAGTCACCGTGGTCGATGTGCCAACTCCGCTTGCCGCGGCGGGCGCGGATGACTCACTGGTCGGCCGGATCCGTCAGGACCCCGGGGTGGCCGATGGCCGCGGCCTGGCTCTTTTCGTCTCGGGGGATAACCTCCGAAAAGGGGCCGCTCTCAACACCATTCAGATAGCAGAGTTATTGGCTGCGCAACTCTGAGGGAGAGCTGCGGAGCTCAGCGGCCGATGTCCCAGGTGTGCACCGGCTCGTTGCTGTGCATCAGTTCGCAATACCGGCGCAGCATCTCGGCCAGCGCGGTCGGCCGGTCCAGGCCCTGCTCCTGAAGGGCCCGGACCGTCGCTACCTGCCACGCCGAGCCATTCTGGCCGGTCTTGGCGCGTCCCTCGATGACACCGAGGTAGCGATCCCGCACCTCCGAGGCCACCCGCCAACGGCGCAGTCCCTCATCGGCCATCGGCAGCAGGTGGCGCAGCACCAACTCATCGGGCGTAATGTGACCGAGCCCCGGCCAGTACAGGCGCGCCGACATGCCATTCCGAGCGGCTTCAATGAAATTGTCCCGTGCAGCAACGAAACTCATCTTGGTCCACAGCGGCTGGTCCTCTTCGGAAATGGTTCGCAGCAGGCCGTAGTAGAACGCCGAGTTAGCCATCATGTCGACGACGGTCGGTCCGGCGGGCAGCACCCGGTTCTCCACCCGAAGATGGGGCCGACCATTCGCGACGTCGTACACCGGCCGGTTCCAGCGGTACACCGTGCCGTTGTGCAGGCGCAGTTCCGCCAACCGTGGCGTATGTCCAGCGGCGAGTTCGGTCAGCGGATCCTCGTCGGAGATCTCGGGCAGCAGCGTCGGGAAGTACCGGACGTTCTCCTCGAAGAGATCAAAGACCGAGCTGATCCACCTCTCTCCGAACCACACCCGCGGCCGCACGCCCTGAGCCTTGAGCTCATCGGTCCGGGTATCGGTGGCTTGGGTAAAGAGTTCTATGCGGGTCTCGGCCCACAATTCGTGGCCGAAGAAATACGGTGAGTTCGCCCCGAGTGCCAGCTGCGGTCCGGCCAGGACCTGCGCGGCATTCCAGTTGCTCGGGAAATCGGCGGGCGAGACCTGCAGATGCAACTGCATGCTGGTGCAGGCCGATTCCGGGGCGATGGATTCGGCCTGGACGCTCAGCTGCTCGGCCCCGGTGATGTCAATCAGGATGTCCTCGCCCCGGGCGGTGAAGATGGAGTCGTTGAGAGCCTGGTAGCGCAACGACGGACTCATCCACCCGCCGGTCAGATCCTCGGGCATCAGGGTGGGCAGGATCCCGATCATCACGATGTGTGAACCATCGGCACCGGCCTTGGACTCGGCGGCGTTGAGGCTGGCCCGGACCTCTGCCTCCAATTCCAGGGCGGTACGTCCGGGGAGTGGCCGGGGTGGAACGTTGAACTCGATGTTGTAGGCGCCCAGTTCGGTCTGAAAGGCCGGATCGGCGATCGCGGCCAGCACCTCCTGGTTCGACATCGCCGGCTGGTACTCGGCATCGACCAGGTTGCACTCGATCTCCATACCGGTCAGCGGCCGGTCGAAGTCGAAGCTTGATTCCGCCAACATGGTTTCGAACACGTCCAGGCAGAGTTGAACCTTCTGCCGGTATTCCTGCCGCTGTTGGCGGCTATAGGCGGCGTGCGCTACCTCTTCTCCCACTCCGAGGATGCAACAGGCTCCGGGGCGTCGGCGCAAGCAAATACCGGTCGGGCCTTCGTTTTCCCACATGAACCCTGATTGACGGTGGCAGACTCCCAACACAGTTCTAACGCGCCGATCCTTGAAGGAGCACCGTGGCCGAGTTCGTCGCTTCTATCGACCAGGGCACCACCAGCACCCGTTGCATGATCTTCGACCACAACGGCTTGGAGGTCGGCCGCCACCAACTCGAGCACGAACAGATCCTGCCGCGCGCGGGCTGGGTCGAGCACAATCCGACCGAGATCTGGGGCCGCACCCAGACCGTCGTGACCTCAGCCCTGAACAACACCAACCTCAAGGCCGCCGACATCGCCGCGCTGGGCATTACCAATCAGCGCGAGACCACCATCGTCTGGAACCGCAAGACCGGGCAGCCCTACTACAACGCGATCGTCTGGCAGGACACCCGCACCGACCAGATCGCCGCCGCGCTGGATCGCGACGGCCGCGGTGATGTCATCCGACGCAAGGCCGGTCTGCCGCCGGCCACGTACTTCTCCGCCGGGAAACTGCAGTGGATCCTGGAGAACGTCGACGGTGTGCGGGCCGACGCCGAACGCGGCGATGCGTTGTTCGGCACACCGGACGTATGGGTGCTGTGGAACCTCACCGGCGGTCCCGCCGGTGGCGTGCACGTCACCGATCCCACCAACGCCAGCCGCACCATGCTGATGGATCTCGAAACCCTGGATTGGGACGATGAACTGTTGTCGTTTTTCGGGGTCCCGCGGCGGATGCTGCCACAGATCAGGCCATCGTCGTCGCCGCATCCGTACTCAGTGACCAGAGCGGACGGGCCGATGGGTGGCGAAGTGGCGCTGACCGGAATTCTCGGTGACCAGCAGGCCGCGATGGTCGGTCAGGTCTGCCTGAAGCCGGGTGAGGCCAAGAACACCTACGGAACCGGCAACTTCCTGCTGCTCAATACCGGAGAGAAGATCGTCCGCAGTAAGAACGGCCTGCTGACTACGGTGTGCTACCAGTTCGGAGAGGCGAAACCTGTTTATGCCCTTGAGGGTTCGATCGCGGTGACCGGGTCGGCGGTGCAGTGGCTGCGTGATCAACTCGGCATCATCAGCGGCGCCGCCGACAGTGAGACACTGGCCGCCCAGGTTGCCGACAACGGCGGGATCTACTTCGTCCCCGCCTTCTCCGGTTTGTTCGCGCCGTATTGGCGCTCCGACGCCCGCGGGGCGATCGTCGGACTCTCGAGGTTCAACTCCAACGCCCACATCGCGCGAGCGACGCTGGAGGCCATCTGCTACCAGAGCCGCGATGTCGTCGATGCGATGGCCGCAGATTCCGGCGTGCCACTGACGGTGCTCAAGGTCGATGGTGGGGTCACGCTCAACGAATTGTGCATGCAGATCCAGGCGGACGTACTCGGCGTGGATGTTGTGCGCCCGAAGGTTCCCGAGACCACCGCGCTGGGTGCGGCCTATGCAGCCGGTTTGGCGGTCGGCTACTGGTCGGATCCGGAAGATCTGCGGGCCAACTGGCAGGAGGGTCGCCGATGGTCGCCGTCGTGGACCTACGAGCAGCGCGAGGCGGGCTACGCCGGGTGGCGTAAGGCGGTGCAGCGGACCCTGGACTGGGTGGAGGTCTAGACAGCGCAATAGCGCCCTCGCCGTACGGCGGTAAGGGTGGCAGAGTGGTGGTCATGACCGATACCGCCGCGGACTCCGCCAACCTGCCCGACACCGGCCAGTTCTATCAGCGCGGGAACTACGCGCCGGTACCCGACGAGCTCACCGAATACGACCTGCCCGTCAAGGGGGCTATCCCCGCTGAACTCGACGGCTGGTACCTGCGCAACGGCCCCAACCCCCGCCAGCCCACCGGACATTGGTTCCTCGGCGACGGCATGATCCACGGCGTGCGCATCGAAGGCGGCGCCGCCAAGTGGTACCGCAACCGCTGGGTGCGCACCGACAGCTTCGACACCCCCTTCGGGGTCTACAACGGCGACGGCAGCCGCAACCTGCGATCGGCGGTAGCCAACACCCACATCGTCAACCACGCGGGCAAGACACTTGCCCTCGTCGAGTCCTCACTGCCCTATCAGGTCACCAAGGATTTAGAGACGGTCGGCTGCTACGACTTCGGCGGAAAACTCAACGATGCGATGACTGCCCACCCCAAAATTTGTCCGACCACTGGAGAGCTGCACTTCTTCGGCTACGGCAACCTCTTCAGCCCGCACGTCAGCTACCACCGGGTGGACGCCGACGGTGAGCTGACCGTCAACCGGCCCGTCGATGTCGAGGCTCTTACGATGATGCACGACTTCGCGATGACCGCCGATCACGTCATTTTCCTGGATCTACCGATCGTGTTCAACATCGACATCGCGGTCAGCGGAAGCGGCGACATGCCGTTTCGCTGGGAGGACGAGTACGGCGCCCGGTTGGGGGTGCTCCGCCGCGACGACCCGTTCGGCGAGGTGCGTTGGTTCAACATCGATCCGTGCTACATCTTTCACGTTGCCAACGCCTATGACGACGGCGACACCATTGTGCTGCAAGCGGTCCGCTACGCGGAACTGTGGCGCAAGGACGGCGGATTCGGGGACAGTGCCGTGCTCTGGAATTGGAGGATCGATCTTCGAACCGGCACGGTCACCGAACACCAACTCGACGACCGCGCAGTCGAGTTCCCGCGGATTGATGACCGACTGGCCGGCCTGCCGGCGCGCTACGCGGTGTCGGTGGGTGATGCCAGCCTGGTGCGTTACGACCTACGGACCGGAGATGCCGTCGAGCACCGATTCGGTACGCCGGACGCCCCGGGCGGACCCGGCGAGGCCGTCTTCGTTCCGTCGCCGTCGGGTGCGCCGGATGAGAGCAACGGTTGGTACATGGCCTACGTTTACGACCCGGTCGACAACACCAGCGAACTGGTGATCTTGGACGCGTCAGATTTCTCCGGTGAACCTGTGGCCCGCATTCAATTGCCCCGCCGGGTGCCCTACGGCTTCCATGGGAACTGGATCAGCAACTGATTCGATCGTTATCGTTGCGGCGTCAACCAGAGGGAATCGGTGTAGGAAGCCAGCACCCACGACCACAGCAGTTCCGGCCGGCTGAGCAGAACTCAATGGCCGGGGGATCTTTCAGCGTGAAACGCTTACCGGCCGTCGGCGCGACGGTCCACAGCAAACCCTCACCGGTACCCTCCACGGAGCGCCGATCCCAACCCGCGAGACACCGCCGCTTCCTCGCCCTCGCACTATGTGCGGTACCAATCCGACCACCACCACCGCACCCGCGGACGCCGAGATTCCCGCTGACCTGTTCATGGTCGGGTGCGCTGCCGGCTGAACTGACACAGTGCCGGACGGCGACCTGGTTCAGCCCACGGTTCGCAATCCCGACCGGCGAGTCACCTCAACCGGTTCGCCACATCGCGCCGATAGAGCTTCTCAAGTTCGTCGCGCAGCCGGTCCAACGCAGCGCCGGAGTCGCCGCCGCTGGTGAGGATCTGCTGAACCGTCCCCGAGATCGCCCGATCACCGCCCGGCAGGAAAACCCGTGCGTAGTCCTGGCTGCGCGCCTTGGTCGCGAGCTGGTCCACGGCCGTCTTGAACTGAGGAGTCTTGGCGTAGACGTCGGCCATATCCGCGGCGGTCTGGACCGGAAGGTAGCCGGTGGCGGCGGAGAACGTCGCCGTGTTGCGGGCGTTGGTCATGAAGGCGATGAACAGCGCTGCCGCCAGCTGTTTCTCCGGCGGGGATTTCGCGGCGATCGCCAAGCCCGCACCGCCGGTGGGCACCACCTTCGTCCGTTCAACCGGCCCGCCGGGCAGGAATCCGACGCCCACCTCAAATCGCGACGCCGCCAGGATGCTCGTCAGCGAGCCCGTCGAGGCGATGACCTGACTGACCGCGCCCGCGGCGAACGGGGTGGTCGGGTCGCCGCTGGTGACCGTGGCCCAGCCCGCGTCGACCGCGGATCTCGCAAAATCCAGGGCATCCCGGGTGCGGGAATCGGCGACGATGGTCATATCCCATTCGTCGCTCCACCCGCCACCGAAACCCCACACCAGGTTCGACGCCGTCCACCCCAGGTACTGGTCTTGCGGGGGAAACCCGAAGGCGGGCACCGTGATCCCGCCTTCCTTCAACCGCCGACCGTAGTCCGCGGCCTCGTCCCAGGTCACCGGCGGACGATCGGGCAATCCCGCGCGGCGGTAGTGGTCCTTGTTGTAGTAGAAGATCGGAGTCGACCGGGAGTACGGCAGCGCGTAGTGCTTCCCGCCGTAGAGGTAATCGTCATAGAGAGCCTGCCGGTAGCCGGCGGTGTCGATGCCCCGATCGGCCAACACCGGCTCGAGCGGAATGATCGACCCGTTGAGGTGGGCGGGAAACCACGTGACGTCGCTGACCACGACTACGTCGCCGACGCTACGACTGGTCTGCGCGGCCTGGAACTTCTGTGACACCTCTTCGTAATTGGCGCCCGCGGTGACAAGGGTGACCCGGATTCCGGTCTGCTTCTCGAAATCGGCGATCAGAGCCCGCTCGGTATCGATCGACCCGCCGGGGTGGTTGGACCAGAAGGCGATGTCCGAAGCCGGTTGGACACCGTCGTAGTCGATGTCCAATGCCGTGTCGCCCTCACCGGATCCGGTGATGACCGGCCCGCCGCAGCCGGTTAAGCCGAGCACGACGCTGAGAAGGATCGCCAGAATAGACCGGGTTGACTTGCTGCGGAGCATATTTCGCGCCCTTTCCGAGGGTCGTTGCTTACTTGACAGCACCCTGGGTCAAGCCCGCGACGATATAGCGCTGTAGCGCGGCGAACACAATCAGCACCGGCGCGATGACGATCACGGCGCCGGCCATCAGGATCCCGTAGCTGCCGGTTTGGGACTCGATCGACTTCAGCAGGTTCAGCCCGACCGGAAGGGTCATTTTGTCGGGGCTGTCGATGATGACCAGCGGCCAGAGGAAGTTGTTCCACTCGTTGACGATGATCACCAGTGCGACGGTGGCGATGGTGGGGGTACTGACCGGGGCCACTATCTGCCAGAGGCGCCGCCAATGTCCCGCACCGTCGAGTTCGGCGGCTTCCAACAACTCCGCCGGCAGGGTCTTGAACTGCTGGCGCAACATGAACGTGCCGAACGCCGTGCCCAGACCGGGCAGGATGATTCCCCAGAGCGTGTCCCGGCCGCCGATCGCGCTGATCGACAAGAAGTTTGGCAGCATGGCCGCCTCCGGCGGAACCATCAGCGCCACCAGGATGCCGAGGAAGATGGCGTTGCGGAACGGAATCTCGATGAACACCAGCGCGTAGGCGGTCGTGATCGCCAGGAAAACCTTGATCGCCGCGCCGACGAAGGTGACGATGATGCTGTTGAGGAAAACGCGCCCGAGGGGAACCCGATCGGCCACCGCGGCGTAGTTCTCCAGCGTCGGACCCTTGGGCAACAAGGTCGGGTCGAGAGTCACGATCTCCGAGATCGGTTTGAATGAGGCGACGACCATCCACAACAGGGGAAGTGCGACCACCAGCAGTGCCAGGATCATCGGCACATAGCCGGCGAAGAGTGTCGAGACGATGTTCTGCCGGTTCAAGGCGCGTCGCCACGCCGGGGCTTGCGCGGTCGTGCCTGTCGTCATGGTCGCTGGCCTGCCTTCGGATCACGCATAGTGCACTCGGCGCTCGACGAAACGCATCTGGATCGCGGTGATGAGAAACAGCGTCACGAAGAGCACCACCGAGATGGCGGCGGCGTAACCCGCGCGCTGGTAGGTGCCGAACGACTGCAGATAGATCTCGAAAACAATGCTGTTGGTGCCATTTCCGGTCGGAGTCATGATGCGCAGGATGTCGAACGCCTGCATCGAACTGAGCACCATGGCGATGGACAGGAAGAACACCGTGGGACTCAGCAACGGCAGGGTGACGGCGAAGAAACGCCGGACCGGCCCGGCACCGTCGATGGCCGCGGCCTCCATCAGATCTTGCGGTATCGACTGCAGACCCGCCAGGTAGATCACGGCGCAGTAACCCAGGTTCTTCCAGATGTAGACCAGGATCACCATCACCAGCGCGAGGTTGCGGTCGAGAAACCACTCGGGGGACTTCGCCCCGAACATCTGCAGGAAGTTGCTCAGGATGCCGATCCGCGGATCGAAGATGAAGCTCCACACCAGACCCACGCCGACACCTGAGAGGACGTACGGCGAGAAGATGGCGGTGCGGGCCGCGGTCCGCCCCGGAATCGCCCGGTTCAGAACCAGCGCCATGAGCAGCCCCAGCACCATCGACCCGGCGACGGTGGCCAGCGTGAAGATGATTGTGACGCGCCAGACCTCCAAACCGCCTGGCGAGGTGAGGAATTCGGCGTAGTTGTCCAGTCCGAGGAAACTCGCCGTCCGGGCCCCCAGCCGCCAATCCAGGGTCGAGAAGTAGACATTGGCCAACAGCGGATAGTAGATATAGGCCAGAATCAGCGCGATGTTCGGCCCGGCGAAGAGGATGAAGAGGAAGTAGTTGCGCGAGCGCTGGATCCGCTTGTTTCGGCGGCCCGGGGAAGGCGGGGCTGCGATGCTCTGGTCGCTGGTGTTCAACGCGGTCATCGCAGGCTCACCAGCCGGGTCTGGGAGTGTGGATCGAACAGGTGCAGGTGGTCGCGCTTCGGCGCGAGAACGACGGCCTCGCCAACGCCGGGATGGCGCCGGCCGTCGACTCGCGCCACCAGCTCGACCTGTTCGCCCCCGAGATCGGTGTGACCGTAGAGGTAGGCGTCCGCGCCCAGTTCCTCGACGAGGTCGACCTCAACGGGCAGTCCCTCGCCCCCAGCCGGGACGAGCTCCAGATCCTCCGGCCGGATTCCCAGCAATACCGGTCCACTTGCTGGCGCGCCCAGGATCGGAATGGTGCCCGTGCCGAATCTCGCCGCTCCGCCGTTGAATTCGGTCGCCACGATGTTCATCGACGGCGACCCGATGAAGCCGGCCACGAAGACGTTGGCCGGGGTCTCGTAGAGGTCGCGGGGCGTGCCCACCTGTTGGAGCAGGCCGTCCTTGAGGACGGCGATGCGGTCACCCATCGTCAGCGCTTCGGTCTGATCGTGGGTGACGTAGACGGTCGTCACCCCGAGTCGGCGCTGCAGCGAGGCGATCTGGGTGCGGGTCTGTACCCGCAGTTTCGCGTCGAGGTTGCTCAGCGGCTCATCCATCAGAAAGACCTGGGGTTGCCGGACGATCGCCCGTCCCATCGCAACGCGTTGTCGCTGACCCCCGGACAGCGCCCGGGGCTTGCGGTCGAGGTAGGGGGTGAGATCGAGCAGCGCTGCGGCATCGCGGACCCGCCTGGTGCGTTCGACCTTGTCGACTCCGGCGATCTTGAGTGCGAACTCCATATTGGAGGCGACCGTCATGTGTGGGTAGAGCGCGTAATTCTGAAAGACCATGGCGATGTCGCGATCCTTCGCCGGTGCTGTCGTCACATCGCGGTCGCCGATCAGAATCCGACCGCCGTTGACCTCCTCAAGGCCGGCTAACATCCGCAGTGATGTCGATTTCCCGCACCCGGACGGACCGACGAGGACCAGGAACTCCCCGTCGAGAATGTCCAGATTGAGGCAGTCGACGGCGGGACGATCGGTACCCTTGTAGACGCGGGTGGCGTCCTTGAAACTCACTGCAGCCACAATGGGGACCTTCCGCACTCGACCCGGCGTGGCCATGACGGCCCGGTACTCACCGCGCGGCTTCGTTGACGATGTGGATCAGGATCTCGTCGAGCGCGTATCGCAGTGGGTTGATCTCATAGGTGATGACGCCGTCGTAACCGATGGTGGAAAGGATCGCCGCCAGCCCGGCGGTGACGTCGTTGCCGTCGCCAGGCAGCAGATGAAGGTCGCTGACGCCGTCGTTGTCCGACAGGTGGATGGCGCGCACCGAGGTGCCCAGCGTGTGGAAGACGTCGGCAAGACCGATGCCGCTGGCCGCCGAGTGGCTGGTGTCCAGAACCGCCCCGCAGCCGATTTCGCCCACCAGGCTCGACCATTCCGCGAGATTGGACGCCATGATGTGGGAGTAGCCGAGTGTGTCGGGGATCAGGTTCTCCAGCAGGAGCTCGATGCCGAGATCGGCGGCCTCGGCATGCAGCGTCGAGGTGAACTCCACCAGGGCCGGCACCTTGTTCTTCCGGTCGACCGCGGTGGCCGCGTAGCCGCCGTGCAGCACCGCATGGACCCCGCCGTGGTCGGCGAGCAGTCGCAGCCAGTCACGATTGCGCTCCATCGCGCGAGCCGCGACCACGGGATCGTCGGAGACGGGGTTGAGGTCATGGAAGGGGAGGTGGACCCCGACCTGGAGTCCGTGTCGCGCGGCGGCCTCGATCTCCCACGCGGCCTCGGGGTGCTCGGTCCAGATCTCCACGCCGTCGACGGCACCGCAGTCACGGACCGCCGCAAAGTCGTCATCCGACGGGCGCTCCCCGGCGCTCCACATGCTCAGCCAGATGGTGCCCGGGATGCTCATGGGTGGGCCAACTCGCCCTCGTAGTCGCCTTCCCTCGCCAGCGCCTCAAGGGACTGGCCTTTGGTTTCGGGCGCCATCACCACACAGATGATCAGGGCGATCACCGCCACCGCGAAGAAGAACCCGAGCGCCACCTGCTGACCCCATGCCGCGATCATGCCGGGGAAGACCAGCACGCCCGCGATCGAACCGACCCGGCTTACGCTGGTCGCGAAGCCCATGCCGGTTGCCCGGACCCCGGTGGGATACAGCTCGGTCGGGTAGACGAAGTTCAGAATGCCGCCGCCCATGTTCGCGAACAACACCGCGAAACTGAACAGCGCCACCAGGAACCCGAGACTCGGCGTCGGCGTCAGTGTGAGGATCAGCAGCGCGACCGCCAGCCCGGCGAAGGAGGTGATGATCAGCGGGCGCCGGCCCCAGCGGTCGGCCAGATTGAGACCGACGACGGCGCCGATCAGGCCGACCAGCGCCACCACGCCCGATCCGAGGTAGGCGACCGTACGACTACCGCTCTCATTGAACTCACTGAGAATGGTCGGGGTGTAGATCGTGATGCCGTAGTAGGCGATCGCGTAGCACGTCCAGAATCCGGTGACGAAGATCGTGGTACGCCGGTACTTCTCATTGAACAGCGCGCTGATCGGCTGCTTGGCGATCCGGCCGGTGGGGATCTCCACCTCGTGACCGGTGAGGTTGCGCATGATCTTCTGGGCATCCTCCTCGCGTCCGACCGATGCCAGCCAGCGCGGGGACTCCGGCAGGGTCCGGCGGGCGACCAGCACGATCACCGCGAGGACGGCCCCGACCAGGAACATGTACCGCCACGAGTTCGGCCCGAGCGGTTCGAGCAGGATCCCGGTGACGTAGGCCGCGAGTGCGCCGACGAACCACATGGCCCCCAGGCTGCCGCTATGGGCGCCGCGGGACTTAGAGGAACTGAACTCGGCGACGAGCGTCGCCGAGATCGGATAGTCGGCGCCGATGCCGAGGCCAAGGAGAAACCGGAATACGATGAGCGACAGCGGATTCCATGCCATTGCCGCAGCGAACGCGAATACCACGAAGCACACCAGGTCCAACAGGTACATCGCCTTGCGGCCGTACATGTCGGTCAGCCTGCCCCCCCAGGTGGCGCCTATCAGCGCACCGATGATCGCAGCGGCCGAGATCAGCGCGATGTCGGTGGCGCCCATGCCCGGAAAGGAATCCTTCAAGACCGGCAACGCCACCGCGATGATCACCAGGTCGAAACCGTCGAGGAAGGTGCCCGCCCCGGACAGCAACGTGATCTTGCGTCGCAGCCTGCCGAGTTGCGGTGTGTCAAGCGTCTCGAACACCCTGGGCTCCTCATGTTGACTCGATCGCGCAAACCCTGCTGAGTTCCGGTTACGGAGCGGTTATCCGCCCGCCAACGTGGTGTGAACACAGCACATCCATTCGGCGCAGGCCCAGTTCAGCTCCGGCGCGGTCGCCGCCATCGGCGTTATCGCCACCGCACTGGCGGTGCTCTATCCCTCGTTCGGGGTGACGCTGCTGGTGGTGCTCATCGCCGAATTCATCGTGGCCTCGCGGCGCAACCCCCAACCGGCCTGACCGCGGACGTCAGGACCGGCCGGCCGGATCGTCGCGCCGTAGCCGGTGGGCAGTTCAGACCAAGTCGATCGCCTCGGCGATCGACGGGAGCACCCGCGCCGGCCGGAAGGGGAATCTCTCGATGTCCTCGGCGGTGGTGGACCCGGTCAGCACCAGAATCGTCTCCAAGCCCGCCTCGATCCCGGCGACCACATCGGTGTCCATCCGGTCCCCCACCATGACGGTGCTCTCCGAATGCCCTTCGATCCGGTTCAGCGCACTCCGGAACATCATCGGATTGGGTTTGCCGACGAAATAGGGAATCCGTCCCGACGCCTTGGTGATGAGCGCGGCAACCGACCCGGTAGCAGGGATCGGCCCGTCCGCGGACGGGCCCGTCACGTCGGGGTTCGTTGCGATGAACCGGGCACCCCCACCGACCAGACGGATCGCCTTGGTGATCGCCTCGAACGAATAGGTTCGGGTCTCACCGAGGATGACGAAGTCGGGGTCGCTGTCGGTGAGGGTGTAGCCGATTTCGTGCAGCGCCGTCGTTAGCCCGGCCTCGCCGATCACGTACGCCGATCCCTTGGGCAGTTGGTCGTCGAGGAAACTCGCGGTCGCCAGGGCCGAGGTCCAGATGGCCGACTCCGGTACCTCCAGGCCGGTACGGGCGAGGCGGGCTGCCAGATCGCGCGGGGTGAAGATCGAGTTGTTGGTGAGCACCAAGAAGCGGCGCTTCTTGTCGATCAGCCGCTGCAGAAACTCCGCTGCACCCGGCAGCGCGCGGTCCTCGTGAACCAGAACGCCGTCCATGTCGGTCAGCCAGCTCTGGGCGGGGCTACGCATACAGTTCTCCGCCGACGCTCAGGGCCTCGGTGACGACCCGGCCCTCCCAACGTCGGGCGGCCGGGACGTCGAGCAGCGCTGCCAGGGTGGGAGCGACGTCAAGCAGTGACACCGGTGTACCCAGAGCGACGCCCCGCCGGACGCCCGGACCCATCAGCAACCACGGGATGGTCATGTCCTCCGGGGCGTCGGTACCGTGCCCCCGATCGTGCCCGCCGTGGTCGGACGCGATCATCATGACGTCGTCGGGACCCAGCGCGCCGGCGAGCCTGCCCAGATGTGCGTCGGTGATCTCGACCTGCCGCAGGTACTCCTCGCTCATCCAGCCGTGGGCATGCCCGATCTCGTCAACGGCGCCCAGGTAGATGAACAGGAAGTCGAAGGCCGCCCTCTCGACCAGGGGTGCCGCCGCCTCCACGGTGGGACCGTCGGCGCCGGGCAGGTCGGCAAAGTCGAGTCGTTGAAAGTGCGCGAAGTCCAGCGATCCGGGTCGGGCGACTTCACGCAGCGGCCCCCAGCTGTACACCATGGCGGCGCTGCCACCGGCGGCGTGCACCTGCTCGAAGAGGCCGGGCCCGAGATGGCGTAGCGGGCGGTCGGTGTTGTCGAGGACACCGTGATGCTCCGGTGGGACACTGTGGAAGGCCGTCATATGCGCCGGCAGGGTGACACTCGGGTTCACGGACCGCGCCGTCAGGCTGAAGGCCCCGCTCCTCATCAGCTCGTCGAAGTGCGGGCTGTGCACCCGGTGGATCGCATCCGGTCGCAGGCCGTCCACGATCACCAGGATCACGGTCATGCTCCACCCGGCGCGGAGTCCCGCTGCCTCAGCACCCGGCGGGCAACCTCCAGAACCTCTTCGACGCTCAGCGCTCGGGCGCCGGGCACCTTGGCCGCGTCGTCGTAGCGGCGCAACCGCAGCGCGTCGGGCCACCATGGATGCGTCTGAAGGTCGTCGTCCACGGCCGGGCCGCCCTGTGCCTGCAGGGAGATCTCCGAAATGCCCGACAGGCCGTCGCGGTAACCCGGTTCGGTGGCCGCGAGATACCGCTTCGCCGCGACGTGGGCGCCGGCCAGCCAACCGACCCGCGGCCCGTAGCGCGGCGTCAGCCATTCCCGGGCGGCGACATCGTGCCGGGATCGGTTCGGCGAGTCACACTGCGGGCTGTGCGCCAGATCGTGCAGCGCCGCGGCGAGGACCAGTTCGTCGTCGGCCTCGTCGGCCACGGCATGCGCGGCGGACTGCAGGGCGTGGTCGAGGTCATGGACCGCGACCTCGTCCCAGACGTCTCGAAGCGAATGCAGCAGCGCGGCTGTCTCGTCGAGTACGGCGGCGGCGTCAGGTGAGTTGTTCACGGTTGCAGAGTACCGAAATGACAAGGGGCACTGATCGTTTACCTTTCGTTGGTGCTGCGGGGTCACAGCGTTCGCATATTGGTCACCCGGGGCCGACAGGCTCCTGCGAGTGCGGGTGATCATCGTCGGTGGCGGAGTCATCGGCACCACCCATGCCTGGGAGGCCGTGCGCCGGGGTCACTCGGTGGTGCAACTAGAGCGTGAGCCGGAGGCTCGGGGGGCGACGGTCCGCAACTTCGGACTGGTGTGGGTCTCGGGGCGGGCGCCCTTCGAACTCGAGGCCGCACTGCGCGCCCGCGAACTGTGGGAGCAGATCGGGGCACAGGTTCCCGGGGTGGGGTTTCGGCCCGCCGGTTCGCTGACCCTGCTGCGCACCCCGGACGAGGTCGCCGTCGCCGAGGAGGTGGCGGGGCGCCCCGATGCCGCGGCCCGGGGGTTCAGCGTCCTGGACCCCGATGCGGTCCGCGCCCTCAACCCCGCCCTGCGCGGGAAGTTCCTCGCTGCCTTGCACTGCTCGCGCGATGCGGCGGTGGAGTCGCGCCAGGCTCTGCCGGCGATCCGCGAGTACCTCGCCGGGGCCGGCGATTACACCTTCCGGCCCGGCACCGAGGCGCGGTCGGTGCAGGGTGGCGTCGTGGTCGACGACCGCGGCGCACGGCACGGCGGCGACCTGATCCTGCTCTGCGCGGGTGCCGCGCACAACGGCCTGGTTCGGGAGGTCGCCGGCGATCTGCCGGTGCGCCGGGTGCGACTGCAGATGATGCAGACCGACCCGCTCGGCGAGCCGCTGACCACGGCGATCGCCGACGGCGACAGTTTCCGCTATTACCCCGCCTTCGGCGGGACGAGTCTTGATCTGTTGCGGCGCAACGAACCTCAGGATCCGGTGGCCGAGGAGAACCGGATGCAGTTGCTCTGCGTCCAGCGACTCGGCGGCGGCCTGACGATCGGGGACACCCACGAATACGACGAGCCGTTCCCGGTCGACGTGCAGGAAGCCCCCTACTCCTACCTGGCCGGCGTGGTCGAGGGGTTCCTGGGCAGGCCCCTTCCGACGATCCGCCAGCGGTGGGCGGGCGTGTACAGCCAGTGCGTCGAGCCCGGCGAGCTCGTGTGCCGCGTCGATGCCGGTGACGGCGTCTGGGTGGTGACCGGTCCGGGCGGCCGGGGGATGACGCTGGCCCCGGCGATCGCCGAACGCAGCGCCGATGTGATCGGGCTGTGACGACCCTTGCTGAAACGACCCTTGAGGGAGGGCATTCGATGAGCACGTCGACGATTCAGGTGGCCGTGCTGGACATGGCCGGCACGACGGTCAGTGACGACGGCCTGGTGGTGGAGGCCTTCGAGGCCGCCGCGACGGCCGCCGGGCTGCCGGCTGAGGGCGAGCAACGCCAGCAGGCCCGGCGCTACGTGCTGGACACCATGGGGCAGTCCAAGATCGTGGTGTTCCGCGCGCTGTTCGATTCCGAGGATCTCGCCCAGCGGGCCAACGCGGCTTTCGAAAGCGCCTACGAGACACTGATCGCCGGCGGCCGCGCCACCGCGATACCGGGCGCTGCCGAGGCCATTTCGCGCCTTCGCGACGCGGGCGTCAAGGTGGCCGTCACGACAGGTTTCAGCGGCGGAACCCAGGGCAAGCTGCTGGCCGCGCTCGGCTGGCAGACCCTCGCCGACCTGGCCCTGGCTCCGGGTGACGGGGTCCGCAGCCGCCCCTACCCCGATCTGGTGCTGACCGCGTTGATGCGACTCGGCGCCGACGGCGTCGGCAACGTCGCGGTTCTCGGTGACACCACCAGCGACGTCGAGAGCGCCCTGCGGGCCGGTGCGGCGATCGCGGCCGGAACCCTCACCGGCGCACACGACGCCGACCTGCTCCGCGGCGCCGGGGCCACCCACATCGTCAACGATCCCTCCGAGTTCGCCGACCTGGTGCTCGGAACCGGCGAACACGAGAGGCAGTCATGAAACCAGCGATGAGACTTCGCCAGCCCCTACTGGCTGTGATCCTCGCGGTCGGCATGCTCACCGCCGCCTGCGGCGGAACCGGGTCCTCCGGCTCCGGTGGCAGCGGCACCCTCACGGTCTACAGCGCGGACGGCCTGGGAGTTTGGTACAAAACCCAGTTCGCGAATTTCACCAAAGAGACCGGGATCAACGTCAACCTCGTCGAGGCCGGTTCGGGCGAGGTGGTCTCCCGGGTGGAGAAGGAGCAGTCCAATCCGCAGGCTGACCTGCTGGTCACCCTGCCGCCCTTCATC
>Ga0247839_1002166_pt1 | contig 30296 bp, 13 predicted proteins | sample LaCruzMarch2015__6_FD_192405 | JGI IMG/M metagenome (GOLD analysis project Ga0247839, IMG submission 192405) | Freshwater microbial communities from meromictic Lake La Cruz, Castile-La Mancha, Spain - LaCruzMarch2015_16m | ecosystem: Environmental > Aquatic > Freshwater > Lake | place: Spain... | reverse complement strand
CGTATCTTGTTCGCAGGTTACCCTACTCCGCAACGGGACCAACACTCGATACGGGCGGGCGGCTAACCCTTACCCGGCAGGGACTTACACCCTGCAAGAGACGCCGAGCTTTGCTCGGCGCTATAACAAACGCCCAAAGAGCGAGCGCGCGCCATCGGGGTTCGATCTGGTTTGCAAGGTCAGTGGGTGGCGCGCGCCGCCTTGGGCAACACGTTAGGTGGCAATTCGTGCCCTCTCCCATACGTCCGTGCAAGTATTGCGGTGTCGTAGTCCCGCAGTTTTCGGTTGGCGAAGTAGCATTCGCGGCAATAGTGCGAGCACTTACTAATGGTTCCAAAACGTTGGCAGCTGCTGAACTCAAGTACTACGTAGGTTGCTCAGATCACGAATCTCTGGTCTGGGTCGAACATCTACGGTCTTGTTTGGGCGCATGGCCCACGGCCTCCACCGATGAAGCGGTGATACAAAATATCACCGAAGCGTTTTCGGGAATTGAGAAGCCGGAACATTTCACGAATTTCACACACTGTGACGAGTGCAAAGAGCACGACGACACCCTGCGTGCAAGAACGGTCGAAACGCTACAGCGAAAAGACCTGGGCAATGCAGGCTGGGATCCTATTACCTTTTGCAGTGAGGAAGGAATCGCCTACTTCTTTCCCGCCCTGGCCAGGTTTGCTCTGTTGCCGGATGCCTGGAGGGACAACAGTTGGTATGGCGCTCAATTGCTTTCGCATCTTTCCTATGAAGGTCCTGCAAACAGATTCTTGGTATGGTGTTCCCCGGCGCAAAGAAATGCTGTATATACATTGCTCATGCATATGATGGATACAAGAGCGGAGGCAGTGTCAAGTTATGGAACGGATGATGATCTGCTGGAAGCATTGTGTGCTTGGAACCCAGCCACCTAACCCGGCAGTCAACCGACTGAAAAGGGTCTGAAAAGGGGTCGTGAAAAGGGGTCAGTACCTGAGGTATCCCCACGAAATAATTCTCTCTATCAGCGAGATAGAGACGCTTTGAATGGCTGGCAGAGGCCCTGACGCCGGGATTCCGCTAACCTACTGATGTCTCCGGAATTCCGGAATTCCGGGGACAGTTTACTAAATTCGCGCGGCCCAAATGAGAAGCCTAACCTTCGCTTCAAAAGCGAGCGCGCGCCACGGGCGTTGTGCTACCTCTCAGCGTCATCTGGGGCGCGCGCCGCTTTAAGCTGAACGTTGGGGGCAGCACGGTGCTCATTGGGCGGTCCTCGGGTGTGTAGACTGGTACGGCTGTATTTTAAGCTACCTCATCAGTTTCGATCGCACCCGTATTAACGCCACGGCTCGCTCTTGAAGCATCCCGACGTCTCGACGAAACGGGCGAGGCCCTAGGCAGGTGCGGCCTCTCTGGTCAGAAACCTCGCCCCTGAGACCATCCACTGCATCGCCTACCAGGTCGAGCAGCGCTGCCGCCTGCCGGACCCGAATCAGCCCTTCATCAAATTCGCCCATTGTTCCGGCCAGCGACCTGAAGTCCAAAGCTTGATGCCGGGGCGCGACTGCATCCATTGCGCCGACCGCATTGGCACTACTGCAACATCCAGCCTTTTTTCACCTTCTCCAATACCGCGTTGATGCCCTCGATCGCCTCAGCGGACGCCCCACCGGCGCGGTCCAGTGTCACCGTGACGCGCCATTGCAGATCATGGCCGATAGCGGCGGCGAGCACCGCGTCGATGGCCTCCCCAAGGTCCACCAGATCATGGGCTTCCAACGTGGCCGTTGCAGTCTTGGCCGTACCGTTGACGCCCGCCGCGTCCTGGCCGCCCGCCGTGCCGGGGTCCTTCAAGCCCTGCACGAAGCGCAGCCGCACCGCCGGGGCACCGCCCAGATCGCAGGGCCAGGGGCCGGAGTCGAGGGTGCGCTCGAAGAGCCCCAATTTGAATCCCTGATCGAGTGCGCGACGGACGGTGATCCACGGCAGTGCCTTGCCCAGGTCGGCCGACAGCGCGGTGCGGAGGTGGTCGGCGGCCGTCTCGGTCCCTTTCCAGGCCGCGGGGAGGCGTTCCGGCAGCAGGTCGGTGGCGGCCAGGGGCACGGGCGGAGGCAGCAACCGCGCGTGCTCATTGATACAGCCGGCCGGCACCTCGTCTTCAAGCAGGCTCGCGGTGCCGTTGATGAGCCACACCGTGCCCTTCTTCACCGCCGCCCCAACCGCCGCCTTGAGCGCATCCTCCGCGGCGGCAAGTACCAGCAGCGTCTCGCTCCAGCCCCCTTTGTCCTCGCTGACCAGATGCTTACCGGAGAAGTAGTCGGTCAACCCAGGCCACGAGACTTCGTTGTTGTCCCAGAGTCCGGGCAGGACCTTGGGCGCCAGCGTGGCCGGGTCGATCTCGGTCAGCAGCGCCGCCTCCGGCAGCACGACTTCGAGCGTCGGCTCCGCGGTGGCGGTCGCATCCGGCCGGGTCAGCCAGAAGGTGCGTTGCGACTGGTCCGCGCGGGTGCTGCGCAGGACGAACTGGCCGGCCTCGCAGCCCTGTAGCAGGGTCTCCAGGATCGCCTCGCGGTTGAGCATCTTCGGCAGGCTCGCCGTCGCCGCGAAGGCGCCGACCAGGTCCTTGACGAAGCGCGCCGTGTCGCCGTCAGCCCACAGGTCGTAGGGTCCACCGGGCAGCAGCGCCTCGGCGTTGACGGCGCTGGTCTCGATGCGCAGCCGCTTGTCCGCGATCAACTTCGTGAACAGCGGTTCGTTATCGACGTTGATGCGGTAGGCAGCGACGGTGTTGGTGTCGTTCACCGTCACCGCGATGCAGTAGGCCAGCACCACCGCTGAGACCACCTCGGCGCGCGCGTTCTTGAGGTTGGCGCCAAGCCGCGTCGTCGTGACCGTGTCGAGATCATCGCGCTCTTTGAGCAGGCGCTGCACCTCCTCCCAACCGAACAAATCGCGCACCTTGTCGCGGGCCGCCGCCAAGGCGTCGCGCGCCGGCACCGCGAGCACGACCGCATTGCGGTTCTGCGCGCGCGGCTTGTCCGGCCCCGTGGTCTCGTCGAGGAAGCGTCGTGCGTAGGCGCTCGGCTTGCCGGCATCGCAAGCCGCCGCCGGACCCAGCACGGCGTAGTGAAACAGCCCGTCGTCATCAATGTCGGCCGGTTTGGCGGGCAACTTGTGCACCTTCGCGCCGGCCGCCCGTGCTCCCTCCGTGAGTCTGCCGGCATCCTGGATCGCCTTCTCCAGCACCACATCCACCAAGGAGTCACTGACGCCGGCCCGCGCCGCCGCGTGCATCTGCTTCAGATTCGGCTTGGAGCCCAAGCGCCAGACTTTGGGCAACCCGCCCTCGCGCTCGCCGGTGAAAAGGTCGTCCAGGTACCAGGAGTTGTCGGCCCAGGCGGCGAGCCCCTGATCGAGATTGATCGGGTCGGGCGCAGCGATACCGACCAGGAGCTTCAGGTCGCGCGTCTTGGCCTGCTGGCCGATCGGCTGGGAATGCAGGAAGGTCGCCATCACCGCCTGCTCGATCTCGCGCCCAGCCACCCCCGGCAGCCCCTCCTGCGCCTTGGCCGCGTGCGCCAGCTCCGCGCTCAGGATGGCCGGCCAGTTCTGTTTGCGACCGTCGTACTGCTCCACCTGGGCGATGTTGGCGAGCTCGTTCGCCGCGGTGCTCAGACCCTCGGCAGTGGGGCCAGCCAGGAAGACCTGGGCACCGATGAGCGGCTGCTTGTCCCAGGCCACCGCATCGCGCAGCGCCGAGGCCAGGGTCTTCAAGATGCCGCGGGTTTGCTGGAAGCCCTCCAACTGGGTCCACTTCCCGTAGAGCGCCTCCAGCAGGTCCGGATGGAAAGGGTAGGCGGCGAGATAACGCTGCTCTTCGGTCGAGCGGTGCTGCTTGGTCTGGGCGTCGATGGCCTCCAGGCTGTTGAGCGCCGCGTAGATCTGGGACGGCCAGGCCGAGTGATCCTGGTAGCTCGCCAGGGTGAACAGCCGCCGGCGCAGGATCTCCGGCACGTCCTGGCTCTCCACCGGCCGCACGCCCTCGTCCGATACGCGTTTGATCTCGTCGAAGAGTTCCTTGCTGATCTGCCGGCCGAGCGCGTCCATCTTGTTGGTGTCCGAGGCCAAGAGCGACACCACCAGGGCGCACTGCTGCACCTTGGCGACGGCTTGGGTCAGGCTGTGCAGGAAGTCCTTCAGCCGCCCGGTCCAGGCCGGGTCCTTGTCCACCATGGTGCGGGCGAACCACAGCACCTCGTCGAACAGGATCAGCACCGCCGGGATGTCAGTGCGGGCCAGCTCCAGTAATTGGGTCATCACGTTGGTCGCGGGCGGGCTCACCCGCTCGGCTCCGTCCGCCTTCAGCACCCTGAGCCCGGCGTCGCCGGCCAATTGCCAGGCGAGCACGCTCCACGGCATCAGCAGACGGCGCCGACTGCCGTCCGGCGCGCACACCTCCATGCCCTGTTCAGCATCGAGATGGTCGAACACCACCGCCGCCACCCGCGCCCGCGGCAGCCCATCGGGGAGACCGCAATGGCTGCGAAACTGCTGCACCGACGGAATGTCGGGCAGGGACTCGGGGTCCCTCACCAAATGGACCAGGGTCACCAACGAGTGCGTCTTACCGCCGCCGAAGGTCAGGTACAACTGCCGGACCGCTTTCTCAGACTTGCCTGCGAGCCGCCAGAGCACATCGCGCACCAGATCGCGCAGCCGTGCGGTCGGATAGGTGAGCGCGAAGAACTCCTGCGGATCATGATAGATGCCGGGGTTGTCCCCCAGCATCACGTCGTGCAGATCGGCGGCGAACTGCTTCTGCGACAGTTCGGCGCTCAGGATCTCGGCGCGGAGCGCCATCACCTGGTGCCAAGCCTGCGTCGTCGTTTTTGCCATGTTATCCCCCAGACAACCTAAATCCTAAATCCGGCCATTGCTCTCACAAAGACACAAAGACACGAAGGCTTTCCTTTCTTCTCCGTGCCTTCGTGTCTCCGTGAGAGAACAAGTCTTTGCGTACGCCCTGCCGGTTGTGGCCGGAATCATGATCGAGGCCACCTCTTCGCCCTGCATATCGCTTTGAAAATCTTTGTGATCTTTGTGTCTTTGCGAGAGAACTGCGCTTTCTGGGTAAATCGGTCAGTCCCCCAGCGGCAAGGCCCCTTGCGCCGCGCTGCCGTGGCCCTTCAGGTGATTGGCGAGTCGCTCCAGGGCCGCACACTCGTCCGCGACGCCCTCGGCGCGGCTCTGCTCGATCAAGGCTTGGAGCAACTGCGCGAACAACGGGCTGCGGCGCAGCCCGTGGCCGTCGAGTTGGGCGTTCACCTTCACCACATCGGCCGCGTCCCACAACTGCAGCAGTCGATGCACATGGTCGATCAGCGGGATGGCCCGGCCGCGCAGCGGCTCCTCACCCAACCCACGCTGGGTGCGCGCCTTCCAGGGCTTCAACTTCAGCTTGCCGCCGCCCCCGGTGTCCGTCGGTTCGTCGTCGGCGTCTGCATCGTCCTCCGGGTCGGCGGCCCCGCCTGACTTGCCGCGCGCCAACAGGCCGCATTGGTCCACCAGCTCCCGCTCGGAAAGCCCGCATGAGACCGCGTAGAGGATGCAGGGTCCGGCCGGTGCTTCCTTCAGGCCGAAGTCGCTGCGGTGCAGCAGATAGTAAGTTGTGATGTCATCGAGCGGATGCTCGCCGACCGCGGGCGCCGCCGCGCCGCGGGTCAGCACCCGTCCGACCACGAAGTCCACCACCATGCGCCGGACATGGCCCAGGAAGTCGCTGACCTCCATCAGGCCGCCGGTCGCCGCGGCCCTTTTCACGACCGGATAACGGCTGTAGGCTTCGAGCGCCGGCCCGGTGGCCGCCCACACGAAATCCGGCCCGCGGATGCCGGCGTCCCAGAAGTCGCGCAGCTTTTGAACAATGTTGGTCTCCATCTCTTTGAGCACCGCCGAATCCCAACCGGGGCGGGCGTTGGGGTCGCGCTTGCGGCAGACGAGCCAGACGGAGGAGGACAGGGCCGCAGACGCTAAGGCGCGGGTCCTATTGCCCATCTCGGTTTGGATCGGCCAACTGCCGTCGACCACGAAGCCGGCCTTGATGATCGCGGCGACCAGGGTCTCCCAAGCGTCCGGGTGTTTGTGTGCGAAAACGACCACCAGGCGCCCGTCCGGCTTGAGTGCGGCGTGGCAGGCACCGAAGGCCCGCGCCATACCGGCCTCGTAATTCTGCTTGGAGGCGGCCTTATTGCCCGCGAAGCGCGAGGCGTCGTCTATGAGTTCACCATCGTTGGCACTGTGATTCCACTTGGGCGACAGCGATTCGCCAAACGCCCGATCCAGTTCTGGCGACAGGCCATGTAAGCTGCGCCGCAGCCACACATAGAAAAAATCCATCAGATCCGAGTATGGAATTGCATCATAATAAGGTGGGTCCGTTAGAATGAGATCATATTCTTCCTTCTGGGGAGATATCGCGCTTTGTCGTTCAATAGCCGGTCGCGGCGCATCCTTGAAGGCGGAGAGTGCATGCGCCACAAACATGCCGATCCATTCTAGTTGACCTGTCAGCGAGCCTGTGCTGTCACCGGTTACGCTGGACTCCGCAAAATCCCAACTAATCGGAAGCCGGAAACCTGAGAAGGTGTTCGCAATCTTCTCGTAACCCATGTCCCAGTGACAGATCGAACTACCTCTGTCGGCGATTCGATCGACCAGGATTGCGAGATACGCTCCGACGGCCTCCATCCAGAGAACACCGTATCCTTGTTCGTACCGCGCCTTTGCAGACCCACGGGTAACGCGAAGAATTCTCGCAAGGCAGGAGACTTGTCTATGCGAAAACACCTTCTGCCATTGGTCGAAGCCGTATCCATCAACTGAAAACGCCCGCGCGGCACCACTCCCCCCTTTGGGCGTCGGCTCCGTCGGTAGCCCAAAGGGCACGTCGGAGAACACCGTATCTAGCTCGGCTCCAGCCGCCGCAGCCATCTCGATATCCAACGCCGTCGGCAACCTGTATTCCTTGCCCTGTGGGCCATCTGTGACCACTGCGGTCATCGCCGCACCGAGCCGCCCGGCGCGGCCTTCAAGGCGCAGGTTCTCCATCGTCATGATGGTCGCACAGCACGAACAAGCGGCCCCGGCCCGGCTCATAGTGCCGACGCCGATCCGCTTGTCGTGCTCGCGCCGCTGGGCAGCGTTACCGCGGTGCTCGGGGACCTTGGCGTCGATGCCGAACACCACCCCGCTGCGGTCGTCGTTCGGCTGCATCGTCAGCAGCACGCGCTTGTTGTCCTTCTTCGCCAGCCAGCGGGTCTTGAGCAGCGGAAGCGTGGCCCGGCACGACTTACAGCGCACCGTGCGTGCCCAAAGATAAGCGACGGTCGGTTTGGCGACCCAGCGCGGTTGGGTCGGGTTGTCCAGATAGTCGGCGGCGAAGCCGGCGTTGAGCAGGTCGATCTGAGGTTCACCAGCGTCGTTGGTCGGTACCAGTCGCAGCGGTTCATCACAGTCCAGCGGCACCACTCGATACGGCTTGAGTGCGCAATACTCGGCGTAGGTCGGATAGAAGCGGGCGAGGTCGCGACGCACTTCCTTCAGCACCCACTGGCCCCAGGCGCGCACATGCCAGGCGAGATCGGCATCGAGCAGCGCCGGGTCGAGTTCAGGGTCCAGGAACAGCGGCAGGTTCTCGCCGCGTTCGACCCCGGCAATCCCCGCGGCGCGTTGCGCGACGAGGGGCGACAGCGCGCGGACATGGCGTTTGACCACGGCCGGCGTCAGCCCCTTGGCTTTGAAATACGCCGTCATGAAGGCCGGGTCGGCGAGCGCGAAATCCGGCAGCCGCCGCGTCTGCCCGGCGAGCCGCTGCGGGTACTCCAGCGTGCACTTGAGGATGAACCAGGCCACCGGATTGATGTCCGCGGCGGTCACCTCGCAGCCGAGCCGCATCGCCTCCAATGGAATGGCCCCACCGCCGGCAAAGGGGTCGAGCACGCGCGGCGCCCGGCCGCCGTACGCCTTACGGATTTCCGCGCGGAACCAGTCCATGTCCGGCCCGGACTCACGGCCCCAGTGCAACACGCCGCCCTCGGTCTCCCAGGCCTCGATGTCCTCGACGCGGCCGTTCGGCATCGTCTTCTTCTTCGTGGTCTGACGCAGCGTGCCGCCGAGCCGCTTCAGCAGCGCCTTGCGCGCCTCATCGTCGCCGGGGTCCGGCAGCAGGGTGGCAATCAGGGCCGCCCGACAAGCGGCCAGCGGCCGACGCGCCGGCCAGATGTGCAGTGTGGAGATGTGCCCGTGGCGGACGTTCTTCTCATGCACCGAGTCGAGTGACGTCTCGCGCAAGGGAAAGGCGACTTCGATCAGTCGTTTGTTAGTCATTGTCAGAGGCTCTGCAGGGCCGCGCGCAGGCCGTCGAGGAAGTGTTTCAGGGAGGCATCGTCGCGGGCTGCACGCGCCAGGTCCATCGCGCCAACGATGTCCTCGGCGAATTCGACCGCGGCACCGCACTCGGCCGCAACCCGGTGAATCAGGGGACCAATGACCTGCTGGTGGGCAAAGTCCTCGACGAAGGCGGCGATACGCCGCGGCGGCGCCTCAGTCATCGAAATCTCCCCGCAACAGTCGCTCCGAGACCGACAGCCCCGCGTCGTCTCCATCCATCAGCGCATCATCGATGTGTCCGCGGCGCGCCAGTGGACCCCAGGTCGAGAACGGTTCGATCTGGGTGCCGGCGTTGGTCTTGCGCGTGATGTAGAGCGCGGTGTCCGCCATCAGGTCGGGCAGGATCGGCGAGTGGGTGGTGACGATGTACTGCGTATTGCCGATGGCCGCGCGCGTCTTCAGCAACTCCGCGATCAATTGAATGCGGCGGGGGTGAATGCCGTTCTCGGGCTCTTCGAATCCGATCAGCGCCGGCGGTTCCCGGGCGCCGGTGAGGGCGAGCATGCCGAGGATGCGCAGCGTGCCCTCGGACAGCACACGCGCCGGTACCAGGATGCCGTTCTCGCGCAACCGCAATTCCACCTCGCCCAAGTCGCTGACACCGACGTCGATGCCGTCGATCTGCGGCAGGATGGTCTTGAGCGCCTTCTCGACCGCGGCGAATTGCCGCGGCTCCAAGGCCCGCAAGGTATTGAGATAGGCGGGCAGTTCCTCGCCCATCAGGCCGATGTGGCGGACCTCTTTGACCGGGTTGGCCGCGCGCATGCGTTCGCGGGGCTCGAAGTAGAAGAACAGCCAACTACTAAGCTCCATCTGAGCCGCGACGAGGTGCGGCCCCCGAAGTCCCGGCGAGTGCGCAAGGATGCTGTGATCGACCGGGAGAATGACGGTTGTATAGCTACCGATCAAGTACGGAAAGCCTGTCTCAAAGCACAGCTCCTCGCCATCGCATGAGACGAAAGGCTTGAGGTTGTCGGTCGGCTCTCCGCTGCCGTTCAGCGCCGCTAGGTATTCATCAGCAACCCGCAGGATTCCGGATTGCGGCAGCATTTCGACCTCGATCCGATAACGCAGGTCCCGCTCGGTAACGAACGCGCGAGGGGACTTGCTGTCGGATTGCCCGCGCTTCGCATCGGCTGCTTCCTCCCATTCGAGGAATTGGCGGTTGACCGTCGCGACAACGGCATCGGACAGCGTCAAGTCAACCTCGATCGAAAAGGTCAGCGTATCCCGCGCCAACAGCCCCTTGATACCCGCGGCGCCGAACGAGAAGGACTCCAACGGCTTGCCGCGGCAGGGCGGTTCAAATGCCTCTCTCAGCGTCCGACTGGAGACGATCTTGGACAGCAGTTGCAGCGCATCGAGGAAGTTGCTCTTGCCGGCCGCGTTAGGCCCCAACAGCACCGACAGCGGTTGCAGCCGCACCTCGACGTCGCGCAACGACTTGTAGCCCTTGATCCTGATGCAATTCAGCATATCGATGACCTGTTGTTGGAGTTTCGCCGGGCGCTCTTGCTAGAGCGCCTCGGCAACCCGCGCGATATCGCCATAACCGAGCACCACGGTGCCCTTGGCGTTGGCGATGAGTTTCTGAAATGGGTCCTGAACCCGCAACAGCCGCGGCTTCGGTGTGCCGCAGTCGAAGACGACATACAACCAGTAGCGCCCGCGGAGGTTGCACGCCTTCGCCCATTCGTTCTCGGTCAGCTCGATCGCGCCGGTGCCGACTCGCCCCTTGACTTCAATGCCGCGTTCTTCACCCGGCCGCTTGGAGAGCAGATCGAAACCGGGGTAGTCGGTCAGGCCCGCCAGGCGCGCCTTCGATGGGGTCGAAACATCGCGCACGTCGGCGCCCTGTACAGCTTCGGCGGCGGTGGCAATCTCCATCGCGATGCGCTCGACTTCGAGGTCGCGCGCCTGGATGTCCGCGGGGTCCTGCGACGGCTGCACCAAGGCGGTGGCGAGGATCTCCACTGCGCCGGGCTGGATCAGCGCGACCTCGCGCCGGGTCCGGGTGAGGGCCTGCCGGCGGCGCTCCTTAAGCGCACCTTGCTGCGCGCGGATGCGCTCCACCTCGGGCTCGGCCTTACGGTCGCCGGCGCGAGCCTTCCTGGTGTACTCCTTGCGTGCGACCGCCAGCTCCAATTCCTGATAGTCGTAGGCGAGGCCGAGCAGTGTTTCGGTTTCGCTCAGGCGCGCCTGCGCAGTAAGCCCCTGCACCTGTGCCAGCCGACCGAGTACCTCCCCCTGGAGGTACTCCGCGGCGGCCAGGCGCCAGGTGTCGCTGTGGACCAAAAAAGCGACGCTCGTCGGGGCCTGCTTGCGGCCTGGCTTGAGCAGCAGCAACTGCTCGACCGGCGCCTCCTCACAGCGGTTGTCGGCGAACTGTTTGATGCCGACCAGGCGCTGTTCGATGACCTCGCTGCGACTCAAGCCCGGCACGCCGGGATCGGCCGCGCGCACCACGGATAGCCGGGCGACATGGAACAGATAAGGGGCATCGCTTGCCGGGTCGGTGAAGATGGCCCCGCGGCGGCCCGCCACGCCCGCTTGCTCGGCGGCGAGCGCGGACAGACGCTCGAAGACCGGCTCGCCGGGGTGTAGGTAGATGGCCTCGTGCTCGTCCGCGGTCGGGTAGACGCTAAAACGATTGCGCGCGGCGGCCGGGTAGCTGTCGAGCACCGGCAACAGCCGTTCGAGCACGCCACGGCGCCGCGTTCGCAGCATGAAGCCGGCCCCCAGGTCACCGACCAGGTCGACACCGATCAGCGGGGCCGCGTGCTCCAGATAGCGGCGCACGTAACCGGGCAGCAGTCGGCGCAGCTCTTCGATGGCGAGTGCTTCACGCAGGCGCGGCAGCTCGACGGCGATCTCGCCGCCGCGGCCGTAGAGGCTCTCCTCGCGTGCGGTGATCGCCCGGATCTGCTCGGCGGTGAGCTTGCCGGCGATTGCCATCGCCTCGCGATCGGCCGTCTCGTCGGAGTCCACCGCACGGCGCACGTAATCGGCCAGCGAGACGTCCTCGAACATCCGCCCGACCACGTCGAAGACCTTGTCCGAACCGAGTTCGTTGCGGATCTCCTCCAGCTTGTCGAGCAGTGTTTTGACCACCCGGCCTTCGCGGGTCGCTCCCGCCACCAGGTTGAGGATGGCCACGCGGTCGCGTTTCTGACCGTAGCGGTGAATGCGGCCCATGCGCTGTTCCAGCCGCGCCGGATTCCAGGGTACATCGTAGTTGATCAGGATCCAGCAGAATTGGAGGTTGATGCCTTCAGCGGCGGCGTCGGTACCGACGAAGAACCGCGCACCGTCGCCGCCGTGCCGATGCGGGGCACGAAAGCGCTCGACCTCGGCATCGCGGCTCACGAAGCCCATGCCGCCGTGGACGCAGGCCACCTGCCCGGCGAAGCCCAGCCCTTCGAGGCCGCGCCGCAAGAAGTCCAGTGTGTCCTTGTGCTCGGTGTAGATGATGACCTTTTCATCACGGTAGGCCGGGTCGGCAAGCAGCTCGCGCAGGCGCTGGAACTTGGAGTCCTGCCCCTGTGCGTGCACCGCCTCGGCCAACCCGACGAGCCCGCGCACTTCGTCGCGCTCCGTCTGCAACTCGGCAAGGCTGGTCGCGAGGAAGGCGCCGAGCGCTTCGTCCTCGCCCGCTTCGTGCGTCTCCTGCCCGTGCACGCTGCCTTCTTCGTCGGCGGTCTGGTCGGCAAGCGCATCGACCAACTTGCCTTTTGAAGCCTTGTTCTCAAGCAGTGTCTGCTGCGTGCGCCATTCGTCCTCACGGATGTGGCCGGAGCGCAGCGCCTCGATCATGCCATCGAGCTTCGCTAACCGTTTGCGTAGCGAGCACAGTAGCGCCCAGGTGCTGCTCGCCAGCCGCCGCTGGAAGATCAAGACCGCGAAGCGCGCCGCCTGGCGGTTGAGGACGCGCGCCAGGTTATAGTAGTTGTTGATGTAGGCCGTGGTGCGGTTGTAGAGCGTCTGCTCGCTGATCTCGCCTTGGCCAAGGTCGTAGCTGTGGGTGTCGCACCGACGCACCGGATACAGGGGGTTGCCGCGTAGGTCGACCATCTCCTCCTTGACCCGGCGGATGAAGCAGCGCTGCCGGGACGCCAGCGGAAAATGCTCGAAGGCGGTCGGCGTGCTCAGCAACTCGGGCTCCAGCAGCCGCCACAGCGCGTAGTACGGGTAGGGCTTGCCCATGTGCGGGGTCGCCGTCAGCAACAGCAGGTGATGCGCGGACCAGGGAAGACGGTAGGCGTCCGGGAGGTCGCGGACGCCGGCCAGCGCCTCGGCCAGACGATAACGCTCGGTGGGGCGAATCGCGCCGTCGGGATCGCGGTGACACGCGAGTTTGTGCGCCTCGTCGAAGACCACCAGGTCGTAGGCCGTCACCGTCGGCTCCCGCAGGGCGGCGAACAGCCGCGCACTGCGCAGGCTGTCGATGCTGACCACGACCAAGTCGCTGCCGTCGCCAACGAAGGGGTTGCCCTGTTTGGCATCGGCGCTGGTCACGATGCGCAACTCAAGGCGAAAGAGCCGATGTAACTCGCGCTGCCAGTTACCGACCAGGCCGGCCGGCGCCACGACCAGCACGCGCCGCAAGGTGCGGCGGGTCAGGCTCTCGCGCACGTACAGACCGGTCATGATGGTCTTGCCGGCACCGGCATCGTCGGCCAACAGAAAGCGCAACCGCGGTTGCGGCAGCATCCGGTCGTAAACCGCGATCCGTTGGTGCGGGAGGGGATCGATGCGGCTGATCTCAGTCGCGAAAGCCGGGTTGAACAGGTGGCCGTAGGACAACCGCTCGCCCTCAACCAGCACGCGCAATGCGTTGGCGTCCCCGAGGAAGTCCAGGCGCTCAAGTTGCGCGGGCGGCGACGCCGTCGCGAGATCCGGCAACGCCGGCGGGCCGGCATCGGTGGGCACTCCAGCCGCTGCTTGGCGCAGCTTGTCCACGCCCAAGGCGGACGGGCGGGTCTGCCCGTTCTCCCAGCGGTTCAGGGTGACGAATGACACTCCAAGCTGATCAGCAAATTGCTGTTGGGTCAGCCGCAGCGATTGGCGCAATTGGCGGATCTGCTCGGGGCTCATGGCAAGCGTCGCGTGATTTACTGAAGGCTTTATATCACGTGATATATTTCCCTGCAAACCGGTGTGTACCTGGGGCAGCACCAAACCACTGCGATCGAGATCGGCAGTGCAGCTTAAGTTCGAGGGAAAACCGCCCTGGACATGGGTCCACTTTAGTCTGATCGGCTAAGCTAAGTCACAGCTTCCCCCCATCCGCGAGTCCGGCCATGCATCTGATGCTGCCCTCCCTGCTTGCACTGCTCGTCCTGCTCCCCGCTCCGGCCGGCGCGGCCGAGCCGGCGGTCCCGCCGGCCCTGTACGACTGGATCCCCTGGGTGCTGCATCCACAGGATCAGCGTGACTGCCCGTTGGGCACCGAGCCGGACGGCACGCGCATCTGCGCCTGGCCGGGCCGGCTGGCGCTCGATCTAGGCGCGCAGGGCGGAACCTTTACGCAGCATTGGCAGGTCGACGCGCCGACCTGGGTGCCGCTGCCGGGCGACACGCAGACCTGGCCCCAGGAAGTCCGTGACGGCGATCAGGCCCTGCCGGTGCTGGTGCGCGATGGGGCGCCCGCGACCTGGCTGGCGGCAGGGGCTCATGACCTGAGCGGCCGGTTCGTCTGGACCAGTCCGCCGGACGGGCTGACGCTGCCGGCGATGGTCGGACTGCTATCCCTGGTCCGCGACGGACAGCCGGTGCCCTTCCCCCGGGTGGATCGCGACGGTCGGCTCTGGCTGGCCGATCCGACCGTGACCGCCGGCGAGGAGGGTGACCGGCTGGGGCTCACGGTGTATCGACGGATCGACGATGACCTGCCGTTACGGGTGACCACCCGCCTGGAACTGGATGTCGCGGGCGGCGCCCGCCAGGTCGGCATCGGCCCGGTGCTGCTGCCGGGGGCGATCCCGCTGCGCGTGCAGAGCCCCCTGCCCGCCCGGGTCGATGGCGAAACGCTGCGGGTTCAGGTGCGGCCGGGGCATTGGGTGCTGGAGTTGGAGTCTCAGATCCCGGGGTCCATTCAATCCCTGGCCCGCCCCGCCGCCGGACCGGACTCCGGGGTCCCCTGGCCGGAATTCGAGATCTGGTCCTTCGCCGCCCGGCCCGACTTGCGGCAGGTCACGGCGGGCGGGCCGCCGGCGGTGGACCCGCGTCAATCCGGCGTCCCGGCGGATTGGCTGGATTTGCCGGCCTATCGTCTGGCCGCCGGGCAGACACTGACACTGGAGGAACGGCGCCGCGGCAATCCGGATCCGGGGCCGGATCGGCTGCGCCTGGAGCGGGATCTGTGGCTGGACCTGAACGGCGACGGCTACAGCCTGCGCGACCGCATCTCGGGCACTCTCACCCGAAGTTGGCGGCTGACCGCGACGGCGCCCCTGACGCTGGGGCAGGTTCAGGTGGACGGCACACCGCGGCTGATCACGCGCCTCACCGAGCAGGAGGCCCCCGGCGTGGAGGTCCGCCGCGACCGGCTGGACCTGGTCGCCGACAGCCGGATCGAGGCCGGAGAGGAGACGAACCCGCGGTCGCTGCCGGCTTCCGGCTGGGGGCTCGACTTCAACAGTATCCACACCCGACTGTTCCTGCCGCCCGGCTGGGACCTGCTGGCGACCTCCGGAACCGACAACCTGCCGAACAGTTGGATCGGCCGCTGGACCCTGCTCGATCTGTTTCTGGTGTTAATCCTGAGTCTGGGCGTGGGTCGGTTGTGGGGCGTCGCCTGGGGTCTGCTGGCCCTGACCGCGCTGGCCCTCACCTGGCAGGTCGCGGACGCCCCGCGGCTGGTCTGGATTGCGGTGCTGATCGGCGCCGCCTTGCTGCACTTGCTGCCGGAGGGCCCGCCGGGCACGGCGACCGCGCGGCTGCGCGGACCGGTCAACTGGTATTTCCGCCTGAGTCTCTTATCCCTGGTGTTGATCGGATTACCCTTCATCGCCGGTCAGGTCCGCACCGGACTCTTCCCCCATCTCGAGCGTCCAGCGGTCGGTCTGGGGGCGGGCCAGGATGCCGACTCCGGTCCCCACGGCGGCCTCGTGGGGGAGTTCGAACAGCGCGTCGAGCTCCCGTTCCAGGCGGAATCCGCGCTGGACGCCGCACCCCCACCCGCGCCCGCCGCGGATGAGTCAGTCATGCGCGACGACGCGGACGACGGGGTCATGAGCCGGAGGAAGTCCGTCACCGCCATCGCCAAGCGGGCGCCAGCCGCCCCGCCGCCCGATCGGCCGGACCCGGACGCCCTGGTGCAAAGCGGGATGGGGATTCCGGACTGGCAGTGGAACCGTTTCGATCTGGTCTGGAACGGGCCGGTGGAGCCGGCCGAGACCGTCGACCTGTGGGTGTTGCGGCCAGGCTGGCACCTGATGTGGTCGCTGCTCGGCGCCTTGCTCACGGTGCTCCTGGGGCTGCGCATGGCCGGTCTGATCGGCCGTCCCCCGGCCGCCGGGACGCCGGACGACCCGACACTACCGCCCGCACGCCCGCTCAGCCGAGCGGGGGCCGAGACCCATCAGGCCGGAACCGCGGCGCTGCTCCTGGCCGCCGTGCTGAGCACCGCCGCGCTGACCGGCCCCGGTGCCGCGCCGGCCGGCGCCGCTGAGCTGCCCGACGAGGCGCTGTTAATGGAACTGCGCACCCGCCTGCTCGCCCCCCCGGACTGCCTGCCGCACTGTGTCGACCTGGCCGATCTGTCACTGGCGGCGGACCCGCGGCAATTGCACCTGACCCTGATCCTGGACGCCGCCGTGCCGACGGCGGCCCCGGTGCCGGGCGGACCCGGCGGCTGGCTGCCGCAGACGGTCGAACTGGACGGCGCCCCGCTGGACGGGCTGCGCCGTGGGGCGGACGATCAACTCCTGGTCGCGGTGCCGGCGGGGCGCCATCGCCTGGACCTCAGCGGCCCCCTGCCGGACGCCGCCCAACTCGAGATCCCCCTGCCCCTGCCGCCCCGCCAACTGCACTCGACCCTGACCGGCTGGACCCTGGAGGGTCTGGACCCGACCGGCCGGCCCGGCGCCTTGCTGCGCCTGGTCCGCGTCGCGCCCACCGGCGACCCGGATCAGCGCCCGCTGGATCAGGGCGCACTTCCTCCCTTGCTGCGGGTGGAGCGCACTCTGCGGATCGCACTCGACTGGCGGGTGGAAACGCTGATCCAGCGCCTGTCACCCGCGGGCTCGCCGGTCTCGCTGCCGGTGGCGCTGCTGCCGGGCGAGTCGGTCCAGACCGCGGGCGTCCCGGTTCAGGACGGCCAAATCCTGGTGAATCTGGCCTCCGGCGAGACGACGGCCGGCTGGACCTCGACCCTCGAACCGGGCGCCGCCGCCCTGCGACTCCAGGCCGGCGTCGACCCGCGACTCAGCGAATCCTGGACCCTGGACCTCAGCCCCCGCTGGCACCTGCAATGGAGCGGTCCGGCCCCGATCAATCAGGTCAGCCCGGCCGAGCGTTGGCTGCCCACCTGGCGGCCACTGCCGGGCGAAGTTCTGACACTGACCCTGAGCCGCCCCGAGGCCGTGCCGGGCCGAACCCTGACGCTGGACCGGGTGAATCTGCTGGTGACCCTGGGACGCCGCGCCAGCGAGCATGAACTGGTGCTGCGGCTGCGCGGAACCCAGGGCGGGACCTTCCCCCTGACTTTGCCGGACGGGGCCGAGCCGACCCGCCTGACCAGCAACGGCCTGGACCTGCCGCTGCCGCGTGTCGGGGCGCCCCTGGAAATCCCCCTGTCACCGGGCCGGCAGTCGGTCGCGGTGCACTGGCGCGTGCCCGAGGGGACCGGCCCGCGGATCGCGCCGGTCCTGCCGGAGTTGGGCCAACCGGCGGTCAATCTGAATCTGGCGCTGCGCGTGCCGCCGGAGCGCTGGGTGCTCTGGACCAGCGGCCCGCGGATCGGGCCGGTGGTGGTGTTCTGGGGGGTGCTGGTCGTGCTGATCGGGTTCGCATTCGCACTCGGGCGCACCCGGCTGACGCCGCTCAAGACGCATGACTGGCTGCTGCTCGGCATCGGGCTCAGCCTGGCGGAAATCTGGGTGCTGGTGCTGGTGGTCGGCTGGCTGTTCGCTCTGGGCCTGCGGCGCCGCGATGGCGGTGAGGTGCGGCGCTGGCGCTATAACCTGACGCAGGCCGCCCTGGCCGCGCTGACGCTCGCCGCTTTGATCGGCCTGGTGGGCGCCGTCTCCCAGGGGCTGCTGGGTCGGCCGGCGATGCAGATCATGGGCAACGGCTCCACCGGCACGCTGCTGAACTGGTACCAGGACCGCACCAGCGGCGCCCTGCCCGAGATCTCGGTGGTGAGCGTCCCCATGTGGGTGTATCGCGGCCTCATGCTCGGTTGGGCGCTCTGGCTGGCGTTGCGTCTGTTACGCTGGCTGCGCTGGGGCTGGGACAGTTGCTCCCGACCGGTGCTCTGGCGCACGGCCGAGCCGAAGACCGGGCCGGGCGGGGCGATGGGGCAGGAACACCCGGAGCAGCATTAAGACGAGCGAAATACCATCGTTGTCGTTGTCGTTGTCGTAATCGTAGTCCGCTTTCGATTCGCCACGTCGCTCGTGATCATCGTTCCGTATCCCGAAGTGGCGCACTGGAAGTCGAGGCTGAGCCGGACGAGAGCCGCCCAGACGCGATGGCGACCGGCTAACGGCCGCGGAAGATGAAAGTCCCCCGTGGGAGCGGCGTCCCGCCGCGATGCGATGCCGCGGTGACCTTGAACGCTGCGGCTGCGCGCCCGGCCTCATCGCGGCGGGACGCCGCTCCCACGGGGTCGCTGCGCGACTTTCACGGTAATGCCTCGACCTCCGGTCTGCTTGCGGCCGGAACCACGATCACGGGCCTCGCGGGTTCCATCAACTCGATGACGATTACGACAACGACAACGACCGGAATGAACCTGTTCAGCGGATGAGTGACGGGTTCCCAAGCCACCAGATTGAGAGTCGGAACGCTTGAACGTCCTATGATCCAGAACGTCCAGACCAACCCGGTCCCCGGCCTGAAGCCGGATTATGCCGGCGGCGGCATCGTCAACCTCATGGCCTCCATTATCGGCGGACTGGGCGGGCGCAGCGCCTATCCGGGTGCGGCCCTGCTGCCCGCGCCGGATTTGGCCGGGGCCACCAACCTCATGCTGCTGGTGATCGACGGGCTCGGCGATGCCTGGCTGCGGCATCGGTCGCCGGACGGGCTGCTCAGCCGCCATCGGCGCGGGGCACTCACCTCGACCTTTCCCAGCACCACGGCCACCGCCATCCCCAGTTTTCTCACCGGCGATGGACCGCTCCAGCATGGCCTGACCGGCTGGTATACCTGGTTTGCGGAACTCGCCTGCGTGATGACGGTGCTGCCCGGAACGCCGCGCTACGGCGGGGTCCCCTACCGACGCGCCGGCCTCGATCCGCGGCGGCTGTTCTGGAGCCGCCCGCTGACCGAGCGCATCCGCACCCGGTCGCTGATCGTCACCCCCAAGCGCATTGCCGGATCGGATTTCAATCAGGCGCACAGCGGGCCAGCCCATGTCCTGGGTTACGCGGATCTGCCCGACCTGTTCCGCCAGACCGCGCGCGCCCTGCGGCGCGATCGGGGGCGCAAGTATCTCTATTGCTACTGGCCGGAACTGGACTCCATCGGTCATCACCAGGGCATGAACAGCCCGACCGCCGCCATTCACCTGCGGGAGATCGAGCAGGCACTCACCGATTTCCTGGCGGCCGCCGCCGGCACCGATACCCTGATCCTGGTCACCGCCGATCACGGCCAGGTGGACACCGGTCCCGCGGACTTGATCGACCTGGCGGACCACCCGGAGTTGGCCGAGTGCCTGATGCTGCCGCTATGCGGCGAACCGCGGGCCGCCTTCTGCTACCTGCGTGCCGGGCGCGAATCGGCCTTTCTGGATTACTGCCGGGGGCCGCTCGGCGCGCTGGTGGATGTCTGCCCAAGCGCCGAACTGGTCGCCGCCGGCTATTTTGGTCGGGGCCGCCCGCACCCGCGCTTTGCCGAGCGCATCGGCGACTATTGCCTGCTGCCGCGCGACCACCGCATCCTGCGCCAGTCACTCCCCTGCGAGGAACCCCGTGCGCTCATCGGCCAGCATGGCGGCTTGAGTGCGACTGAACTGCTGGTGCCTTTGTGTGTGTTGCAGGCTTAGGAGCCGTTCACGCATAAGCGACACAAGTCCATTCGGGGCCGCATCAGGGCGACCTTCATGCCTTCCGGGGAAAGAAGATGCTCTCACAAAGACACAAAGACACGAAGAAGAAAAGAAAGAAGCCACGATAGTTTTCTCTTCTTTGTGCCTTTGTGTCTTTGTGAGAGGATCTCTTCTCGATCACCCTCCCCACCCCTGCCGCATCAGGTTATCCAGATCGCGGCGCGCCAGCACCGCCGCACAGTCCCGCCAGACAGCGTCGCTGGGCTTGATACTGTCGTTGTAGCGCAGGTCGAAGCCAGAAGCCTGGCGGCGCGCTTCGATGTACTGGTCCATCTTCTCACCCAGGGTCTCGATGTCGTCGATCCAGTCGTCCTTGATGGTGTCCGGCAGACCGCCGAACAGGTCGTAGCGGTTGCGCATGCGCTCGGACAGGCGCTCATAAACCTTCTCGTCCACCGTGCCCTGGTGGACCAGGTTCAGCATAGTCTTCGGTCTCTTCCTCGATCTCACGCCCCGCGAGCAGGGTGGTCGCGGTATTGATGCCGGCTACCCGGCTTGAACAGACCCGCTGTTCCATCAGGTTCTTCATGAAGCCGCCGCCCTTGCCGCGCTTGGCGAGCACCCGACCGAAGGCGCGTGCTTCCTCGTAGGCCCGGTCGAAATCCGGCGACGTGCGCAACGCCATCGCCTGGAACAGGGCGTTGAACCGGTGCGGGTCCTCGACCAGTCCCCCGTCCGGATGGACGTTGACCGCGACCGTATCGAGCAGCCCTTGCGCCTCCAGGGTCGCACGCTTGCGCAGAACCACATGACGGACAAAAGGGTTCTCGCGTTGAAAGAAAGCGGCGCCGTCGATCACCCGCTCGAGCTCAGTCTCCAGATCGTCGCGCAGCTCCGCGGACAGCAACGGCAAGGCACCCGCCAGATGCTCGGTCCGGCGCAGCCCGAGTTCTTCGCGCAGGTTGCGGAACAGCCGGCGGGCATTCGGCTCGTTGGTGGACTCCATGGTCGGCAACGGTGAGCGCAGCAATCGCCAGCCGGAGTTGAGATCCAGGACCCGTTCCTCGCCGCAGAGGATGGGCAGCACGCGCTCCGGGTTATGCCAGGTGGCAAGTTCATTACCGAGCACGAAGCCGTTGCTGCCCCGATGCAGCACCCGCACCAGGTCCCATAGGTCTTCGGCCTGGGTCTGGATGGGCGTGGCGGTGCCGAGCAGGACGTGGTCCGCCCGGTTGGCGACCGCGTGCATGAAGGCGAGCAATTCGTTCGGCTCACCGGCCTGCTGGCCATAGCCCTGGCGCGAGCGCGCCTTATGGGCCTCGTCCAGAATGACCAGGTCGAAGCTCAGCCCGGTCAGAACCTCCTTTTCCTTCGATGGCTGCACCATCAACCCGGTGGAGATGATCCCGATGCGCAACGGACAGCGGGCGATGTGCTCCGATCCGCTCGGTGAGATCGCCCGCTCCTCGGGGTCGAGCCACAGCTTGCGGCTGGAGTGCCAGCGGGCACAGGGAATCCCGAGTTTGTCGATCATCTCCGTTTGCCACTGCTCGCACAGGGTGGCCGGGGCAAAGATCACGATGGGTTTGCGGCGGCGCGCCGTTCGCTCGGATAAGAGGCAGAGCGTCAGGGCCGCGGTCCCAAGCGATAGGGTCTTGCCCAGACCGACCTCATCGGCCAGCAGCAGCCGCACCTGGCCATGGTCGTGGTAATGGCGCAGACATTCGGTCACGAACCCCTGCTGCCAGGGTTGCAGCACCATACCCTCACGGTACAGGGGGGACTCGATCAGCGCGGCCGGGGCCAGGGTCTCCTCGGTCTCGATGGCCGGCAGCCCGACCTCGGTGCGCCGGCCGCGGCGGCGGACCTCGCGGACCACCGCCTCCGGCAGTGGACGGGCCGCGTTCCACAGAAACTCAAACTCGGCCTCGATCCAGGCCACCCCCTCGGGAGAGTCGTCCTCCCAGAGGATCTCGTAGTGATCTTGCCAGCCGTGGCGCGTCTCGTTCATGGAGCCGATGAAACCGACCCGGCGCCCGTCGGCCCGCTCGATGACTCCGGCCTTGCCGTGCACGAAACCGCAAATGCTGTCCGGTGCCACCCGAATCACCTGCCCGCGCTTGGCGAGAAAGGCATCCAGGCGCTGGTAGCGCTCGCGGTTCAGCAGCGACTCGGCCTCGATCGAGCGCTCGTTCCAGCGCCCGAGCATCCGCGCCTCGCGCACCTGGGCAACCTTCAGGTCTTCCGGAGTCAGGTCCACGTTGCAGACGATCCGCACGTCCGCCACCGACTCCAGCCACTCGTGGGCGACCTCGAACAGCGAGCTGGTGAAATAGCCGGCGATGCGCCGGTAGCTACGCGCGCCCTGGAGGTGTTCGGCCAAGAAGCTCTGATCGAGCCGATCAGTGCGCGAGGAGAGGCGGCGGATGGTCACGTTTCTCTCACACCGACACCGAGACACCGCGGCGGAACAACAACCACAGTGCTATTCCCTCAGGCGGCATCGGAAACCACCCGCTCGATCTGCAGCGGATAGATCCCGCTCTTTTGGGCCTCCAGGATGGTGATTTCGCCAACACCATCGGCAGTGTACCCAAGGTTGATATTCCAGCCCACCGATTCATCCCGCAGGATGGCGCCCTTCGAGAACTCGATGAACAGGATGTCATCTTCTTCGTAGTAGACGATTTTCATGGCATGTCCCGCTGTTTCCAGTTGATCATCACTGTCTTGACGATGATCGTCTGGTCGTTGACAACTGCCGCGCAGACCAGGTTATCAGCGCGAGCCGCAAAATGACGGAAAATCCAACCATGGGATTGCGCTTGTGTCTGATACGCCCCTTCTTCGATCAGGGTCTTGACCTCGTCCAATGTCACATTCCGTTTGGCCATGGATTCGATGGCGTGATTGGTCAACCAGACCTTTTTGCCGAACCGCGGACTGGAAAATGAGTCACTCACAGTCGATCACGACCGAGAGATTACACACCAGCTCAGTTGTCATGACGCTCTCGTTGAGGTCGTGTTGCATGTTACCGCCGGGCAAATCAGGCCGTCAGAGTTCGTTAGTGCATCTGTGTTGTGCGAATACGATGTATTTTACACGATGCCAACCACCGCTCCGTGGGTTACGGCGTGCAAAAAACAGTTTCCCGCGTCTGCGCATCTAACCACCCGACAACCGCTGGTTGCGGATGCGGCTGGCGATGGCCTCGGCGGCGCGGCGGATCTCGGGGCCACGGGCCTTGGGGCCTTGATCACGGTTCCGGCCACGGAACATCGTAGGGTGGACAAGCGCAGCGCAGTCCACCAGCGGCGGCGCGGGATTCGGTGGACTGCGCTAGCGCTTGTCCACCCTACGGCCGGAACGATGATCAAGGCCGGCCTTGGCGGCAATGAAGTCGGCCAGGTCCATCAGCACCGGACGTTTGTCCAGGTAGTCCACCAAGGCATCGCGCAGCTTAGCCATGACGACCGCCGGGGCCTTCTCGGCCAGGAATTACTGAATGGACACCGGTCCCGCGGACTTGATCGACCTGGCGGACCACCCGGAGTTGGCCGAGTGCCTGATGCTGCCGCTGTGCGGCGAACCACGGGCCGCCTTCTGCTACCTGCGTGCCGGACGCGAGTCCGCCTTTTTTCGATTACTGCCGCGGACCACTCGGCGCACTGGTCGATGTCTGCCCGAGCGCCGAACTGGTCGCCGCCGGCTATTTTGGTCGGGGCCGCCCGCACCCGCGCTTTGCCGAGCGCATCGGCGACTATTGCCTGCTGCCGCGGGACCACCGCATCCTGCGCCAGTTGCTCCCCTATGAGGAACCCCGTGCGCTCATCGGCCAGCATGGCGGCCTGAGTGCGACTGAACTGCTGGTGCCCTTGTGTGTGTTGCAGGCTTAGGAACCGTTCATGCCGCTCCGAACCCGAAAACATCGCAATGCCGTCCGTTGGGGTGAGGAACGAACCCCAATATTTCAGCGCCTTACGTTTGGCTCCTCGTTGGGCTTCGTTCCTCAGCCCAACCTACAAGGAATACTTGCCCAAACTCTGGAGCGTGGAAACGAGAAACTCGTTCCGTAGACATCAACGGCAAGGCACCCGCCAGATGCTCGGTCAGGTGGTCGATGTGCATGGCGTTGACCATTGATCCAGGGTGATCACATTCCCAGACCAGGGCCTGGGATTGAGGCACTGCCGGAAGAGCTGAGAAGCCTGGCAATGCTCGCATCGAATGCCAGCTTGAAATCGGGATCGGATGAGTAGCGCTTGTAGAGGTCCAATTCTTTGCGGCGCTCGCTGCTGATGGCCTGCTGAATCAGTCGCTCCAGGGCCAGCCGGCGGTTTTGTGTATCCGGGTTGTGCTCAACCTGCGCCTGGTAGTCGGTGTGCATCTTCACACGGCCCGCGATGCTCAGAAACTTCACCCGCTGCTCCTCCGGCGTCGCTTCCCAGCCGGCGAAATGCCGTTCGTTGAAGGCGCGGACGATCTCATCGAGCGGATCCTTGTCTTCCGGCTCGGGATGCGCACCCCGAAGATTCGGGTTCTGGGGATCGAGCACGCCCGGCGCATCGTCCAGGTCGATCGTCACCCCAAGCCGCGAGCGCTCCAGGCCGTAGGTGGAAAAATCGACACTGTCGAGCAGCGCATCGAGCTTATCCCGCTCCGCGTCCTTGACCTTGAGTTTGGGAATCAGGAGCTTCAGGAACCAGTGCAGCATCTCCCAGTGCACATTGTTGAACGGGATGATGGCCGCCACCTGGGCGTAGATCTTCACGAACTGCTTGGCCTTGATCTTGAAGTCGATGCGCTGCTCGTCGTCCAGGTCGGCATCGAAGCGCGCCACGACGGCGTCGATGAGCGGGTGCAGTTCCGCGGCCTCGGCCCCGCCAAAGAACTTCTCGTTGAAGGCCGTGACCTCGGACCACTCGTAGATGCCGAAGCCGTCCAGGGCCTCCTTGAGATCGTGCAGGACATTGACGTCCGTGGGCTCGCTCAGACTGGTAGCCGTGTAGAAGGGATCGAAGGCCGCCTTGATGTCCTCCACCGAGTTGTAGAAGTCGAGCACGAAGGTGTCGATCTTGCCCAGTTTCCAGTTGCAGCGGTTGAGACGGGAGAGGGCCTGCACGGCAACCACCCCTTGCAGCCGTTTGTCCACGTACATGGTGTGGAGCATCGGCTCATCGAAGCCGGTGAGATATTTGTTGGCGACGACCAGTATCCGGTACTCATCCTGAGCGAACATCTCGGGCAGGACCCGCGCGGAGAACCCGTTGATGGCCTCCTCGGTGTACTTGTTGCCGTCCACCGTCTTGTCGCCGGAGAAGGCCACCAGGGCCTTGAAGGGCGCATTCACCGCCGTCAGGGCGGCGCGGATCGCGAAAAAATAGCGGATGGCGGACGCGATGTCGTGCGTCACCACCATCGCCTTGGCCCGGCCCTTGAGCTTCTTGGCCTTCCACACGCTATTCATGAAGTGATCGACCATGATTCTGGCCTTCACCTCGATCGATTCCGGGCTGGCCTCCACGGCGGCCTTGAGCCTCTTCTGGGCCTTCACTGAGTTGAAGAGCGGATTCTCCTCGATCGACTTCTGGACCTCGTAGTAGCTCTTGTAGGTGGTGTATTTCTCCAGCACGTCGTGGATAAACGACTCCTCGATCGCCTGCCTCATGGAGTAGAGGTGGAACGGATGAAAGCTGCCGTCCGCGGCCTGGCACCCGAACTTCTCCAGGGTGGCCGCCTTCGGCGTCGCGGTGAACGCGAAGAAACTGGCGTTCCTGCTCATCTTGCGGCCCTCCATGGCCTTGAGGATCTTGTCTTGCAGGTCTTCCGGCTCCTCCTCGTCCACCGCGCCAAGCGTGGTGTTCAGGGTGTCCGCAGCCGCCCCCGACTGGGAGGAATGGGCTTCGTCGATGATGACGGCAAAGCGGCGGTCGCTCAGGCTTTCGATGCCGTCCACGATGTACGGGAACTTCTGCACCGTGGTGATGATGATCTTCTTGCCCAGTTCCAGATGCGCCTTGAGTTCGGCACTGCTTCCGGCATGGGCAACGATATTCTTGGTCTCGGAAAAGAGCCTGATGTTGTTCCTGATCTGGGTATCGAGTACGCGCCGATCAGTCACCACGACCACCGAGTCGAACACATTGGTGGTGCCGGCAGGGTCATACAGCTCCACCAGTTGATAGGCAAGCCAGGTGATCGAGTGTGACTTGCCGGAACCCGCCGAGTGCTGAATCAGATAGGTCTGACCGACGCCGTGGTTCCTGGCGTGGCCCAATAGGGAGCGCACGACATCGAGTTGCTGGTAGCGCGGAAAGTAGAGAACATGCCGCTCCTTTCCCGTCCGCTTATCCTTCTCCTCGGTAAACTTCGCGAACTGCTCGATGATGTTCGCGAGGCTGTGGCGTCGCAGGACCTCCAACCAGAGATAATCGGTCTTGGGACCCGTGCTGTTGACCGGGTTGCCCTTGCCGAAGTTGCACCCCTTGTTGAAGGGCAGGAAGTTGCTGTCCTCGCCCGCCAGGCGGGTACACATGAAAATCTCGTCCGGGTCGACCGCAAAGTGGACCAGGCAGCGGCCGAACTCGAACAGGGGCTCCGCCGGGTCGCGCTGGGTGCGATATTGCTTGATCGCGTCCTGTACAGTCTGATAGGTCCACTGATTCTTCAATTCCAGCGTCCCCAGGGACAGGCCGTTGAGGAACAGGACCATGTCGATCGACCTCGCACTGTCGGTGGCGCTGTAGTGGACCTGGCGGGTGACACTGAACCGGTTGGCCGCGAACCTGGCCGTGACTTCGAGGTTCAGGTCGTTGTAGGGCAAGCGGTAGAATAGGTCGAAGTGGGCGTCGTCGATATCGAGGCCCTTCTTCAGGACCATGAGGACGCTGGTCTTCCTGATCTTCTTGTTCAGTCGCTCCAACAGCAGGCGTTGCCAGTTTGGCCTGTCCTTGAGCTTGGCCAACTCATCGGGTTGGGTCTCTTCCAGGAAGCCCCAGAAGACCTTGCGGTCGATGGCGAACTCGCGGTCGAAATCGGCCGGATCGCCGATATGGTAGCCATCTCTGGTGAGTGCCTTCTCGATGTGGGATTCGAGGGCGGCTTCGTTGGTTTGGGTGACCATGCTTATCTAGACCCTGAGTTTTCCGGTGACCGTGCGCGCAATCAAAACGGACCTGAACTCGTGTAAAGAGGCTATCTGCCGCAGAGTGATCGATAGACTCTTATCGACATGATCGGCCAGTCGCCTGATATGGGATACGGAGGAATGCTGTTCATCAATTGGCGGAAAAACAACCGGAACCTTCCGCAGTTCGCCACATGTGATCGCCCCTTTCGTGCTTCCCTGGGAAGACGACTCATCGCGTAGAATATGATAAATACTCGTCAAATAGTAAAGCAAGAACTCAGGATCAAGATTCTTTTCGGTAACCGTGATGTAGGCCAGATGCTGATTTATGGTCGTATCAATCTTGGTTAGGGCCACCATACCGCGCGTCTTGCCTTCTCCGGTTATCGCAACAAGAAGCGATCCCGCGGCCACCAATGGCAAGTGACATTCCCTTGCTGCTCGCTTGGTAATGAACTGGTCAGCATCGAAAATCTCAAAATCATTTACCTTAGAACTATTCAGCCAGGGTATGGTTCCGCGATCCCAATATCCCAACACGGATCTATTCGGTGTGGAACCGTTACCAATCCTGGCGAGAAAACCCAAACGGGACAAATGATAGTGACTTGGAATGCTTCCAATCCAAGCGATCCCGCTATCACGAGAGGGGACAGCCGAAATCATCCCGGTAAGAATCGACTCACGTATAAGGCATTTCTTTTGCTCGTAAAACAATGCAATCAGCCGCTCCTTCTTGGATATCGCCGCATCAATCTCGGCGATCTTCTTGTCGAGGAAAGCGACGATGCAGTATTGCTCTTCGATCGGCGGCAAAGGCAATAGCAATTCGCGGAACTCAGCAAATCGGAAGTCGGTAGACCGTTCTCGAATACCTTTTGACAGGGATGCGATATACCCGGAATGCGCCATGTACCGCAGCACGTACGCATAATAATAGTTGTTGATCGGATACTCTCCGCGAGGCACACACGCCGCATACACAGGCGTGGCCTTTCCATCAGAGTCGGACACACCGATCGCGCCGGAGAAAGCGTCCATCGCGTGAATGACCAAGTCGCCCTTGCGTATACCCTGATAGCCATGCTCCTGAATGGAGTTCGTAAAACCCTCGGTTCTGCGGTTGGTTCTCAGCGTTACCTGCCCGTCCCGAAATGCTGTCACAACGTCATCTTCGGGTCTTACGGGACGTTCCATGCGCTGAAAAAGCCATTTCGCACGCTCTACGCGCCAGTGGGCAGGAATCCGGCTCGCCCATTGAATACCGCTTGGCTTGTAGCTCTCATACCGCTCCATCACTTCGCACTCCCGGCGGCCTGGCATCGATCGACATTCCGGCTGGCGCCGACTTGAATAAATCTCGCACAGAGACACGGAGACACGAAGATAATTTCTTTCTTCTTTGTGTCTCCGTGTCTCCGTGAGAGAAAAAATCTTTTCGTGTGCACTGCCGGTTGTGGTCGGAGCGATGATCGAGGCACGGTTCCGCTGGTAGATGCGCTGCGCTTATCCACCCTACGCGAGGCCATCACTTTGCAACTCCGACAAAGCTGACCAGTTGCTTGAGCAGCCCATCGGTCTCGGCCTCCAGCGCCAGGATCTCGGCCGTGACCTCCTCCAGGTTGCGCAGCGGCTGGTGCTGATAGAAATATTTGTTGAAGCTGATCTCATAGCCGATCACCGTCTTGTCGATGGCGAGCCAAGCCTCATCGACATGGGGGCGGACCTCCCGGATGAAGTAGTCGTGGATCACGTTGGATGCCGCGAGCCCTGTATCCAGTGCCAGCGGGACATTCTCTGTATCACGCAACTCGCTGTCCGGCTCGTACTCGACATACTCGCCCGTCTCGGTCGGCCAGTAGCCATAGTCGCCCAACCGCTCGCGGGTGGTGCCCAATTGGGCCAGCAACTCACCCAGCCGCTTGCCGGTGAGCTTGACGACTTGCTTGATGACCTTGGCGGCGCGCTCGTCGCGCCAACTCACTGCATTCACTATCTGCTTGATCTGTGCGGCGGACGGCTTCGGATCGAGGGTCTTTCCGGCCGCATCGACCAACCCCTTGAGGTGGTTGAAGTCGAGGAATTCATCGGTGCCAACCTTGAGCGCAAGCTGTTGCGCGATCTCCATGATTTCGCGCTGGGCGCGCCAGGTCGACTCGGCGAGCAGGATCTTGCGGTTCTTGGCCGAGAGACCGATCTCCTCGCGCTCCAGGTGGTTCTCGATGGCCTCGGCATGGGCCTTCAGGTCCTCATAGACCGCGTCACCATACTTGCCGTAGGTCCACTCCATGACCTCCTGCAAACCGGGGGTGAAGCGCAGTGTGGCAATCCGTTCCGGGGAGAATTGCGCGGCCAGACGCAAGGGGCGCTCGACCGTGACCTTGTAATAGCCGAAATCGCGATTGTTGAAGACCTTGGCCAAGCCCTCATCGGCCATTTCCAGGTAGAGCCGGGTGATCTCGCGGATATGTTCGTCACTGAACTCGCAGTTCTTCTCACCCAGGTTCTTGCGCAGTTTCCGGTAGAGGTTGCTCGCGTCGATGAGTTGGACCTTGCCGCGCCGCTGCTCGGCCTTGTTGTTCGACAAGACCCAGACATAGGTCGTAATGCCGGTGTTGTAGAACAGGTTGTTGGGCAACTGGATGATGGCTTCGAGAGAGTCATTCTCGATGATGTGACGGCGGATGTTGCTTTCACCGCTGCCGGCATCGCCGGTGAAGAGTGCAGAGCCGTTATGGACCGAAGCGATGCGCGAACCCAGGGGGCTCACTGCCAGCGGCTTCATCTTGTCCACCATCTCCATGAGGAACAAGAGCTGCCCGTCGGAGGATCGTGGAATGGCGGGATAGGTGTCGAAGTGCCGGCCGGTGTAATCGGACAGACGGACCAGGAACCGGTGATCGATCACCTCCTTGCCATCCAGGATACTGCCCTGGTCGCTCTTCCAGGACTTGCCGTAGGGCGCGTTCGTCGCCATGACGTCGAAGTGTATACCGGCGAATTCATCGGTGGCCAGCGTCGAGCCGAACTTGATGTTCTCCGGGTCGTTGGCCTTGATCATCATGTCCGACTTGCAAATGGCATAGGTCTCAGGATTGACCTCCTTGCCATAAAGAAAAAGCCCGACCTTGGCACGGACCTCGCCCTCGGGATCGCTGATGAAGTTCTGGGACTCGGTGAGCATACCGCCGCTGCCGATGGCGGGATCGTAGAGCGTCAGGGGATTGGGCAGGCGGTCTTTGATCGGGATGAAGATCAGGAAGGTCATGAGCTTGATGACTTCACGGGGTGTGAAGTGCTCGCCGGCCTCTTCGTTATTCTCCTCGTTGAACTTGCGGATCAGTTCCTCGAAGGCGTAGCCCATACCCAAATTGGACAGTCCCGGCTGGATGCGTCCGTCCGGGCCTTTGCGGTCGAAGGGGGTCAGGTTGATTTCATCGGAAACGAACTTCTCGATGACATCGTGCAGCACATCCGACTGCGCCATCTTGCGAATCTGGTTACGCAAGTCGAACTTGT